>Ga0307488_10005761_pt1 | contig 10226 bp, 10 predicted proteins | sample SB02metaG_FD_202248 | JGI IMG/M metagenome (GOLD analysis project Ga0307488, IMG submission 202248) | Sea-ice brine microbial communities from Beaufort Sea near Barrow, Alaska, United States - SB 0.2 | ecosystem: Environmental > Aquatic > Marine > Coastal | place: USA: Alaska | collected...
CGATGAATGACGTGGCGGTTGATATCTGCCAGGCCCTACCCCGCGTGCGTACCCCCGAGCGCGACGGCGTCGTCGTCGTTGCGTTCACAGACGTGCCACCGCTGGTGTGGGCTGCCGCAGGCAGGGGCTTACACTCGTCCACTTTTCGGCTCGACCTGAGCAGTTTCTGAGCGACGCATCATAGGGCAACGTCAATGGATTTTGGGGACAAGAACGGCTGAGGTTGGGCTGAAAAGTGGACGAGCGGAAGCCCCTTACGCTCGTCTACTTTTCGGCTTGTCGTGATCACGTTTTGTGGGACATTTTGGCTGGTTTCACTGGGTTTCAGTGATAAGAACGGCTCAGGTTGAGCCGAGAAGTTGACAGGTGTAAGCCCGTAGCTGCGGGCGCCACGCTGCTCGCCGCGGCGTTTCTGCTGCTCGTTCCCCTCTCGGACCGCGCCGCAAGCTTCGGCATGGCTGGCGATTCGCTGGATAGAGTGGACTCGTTCTCCGGCAAATCCGGGTAGGGCATGTTGGCTGCTATTGCTCATCACATTTTAGGGTGCCACGTAGCTTAGCAGACGCAAGTTCAAGTGCTTCAAATGACGTGGCGAAAAGTGTCTGCCAGGCAGGGGGGTTATTGAGAATAACGTCTCGACCGACGGCCAGATCGCCATAAGATCGACGTCCGCAAGCTGAGGGTGAATGCCCATACGATAGTCTGCGGTCGGCCGGCGATCACGAATCGAGTCCGCGCGTATGTATGGGCATTTACCCACGCCCTCGCAAACGTCGATCTGGCCGTCGAGACGTTATTCTCAATAACCCCAGTGCCAGGCCCTGTCGCTGGCGGTGGCAGCTCTTTGAGCGACACACCCACACGCGGTAGGGCGGTGCAGGTTGACCCTATGAAACCCATGTTGAAACCGCCTGGAGCTAAGCGCTTGAAACTTGGACATGATAAGCTGCTTTCAAGTTTTGCTTTCAAGTTCAACCTGCACCGCTACAGCGCGGGAGGAAGAGCATGTCTGACCGGATGTACCACGGCAGGGCGGTGCAGGTTGACGGTATCAACACCCGTGTTGAAAGCGCCTGCGGTTTCAGCGCTCGAAACTATAATATCATAAACTGCTTTCAAACTTTGCTTTCAATTTCTACTTGCGCCGCTAAACCCTAAACCCTAAACCCTAAACCCTAAACCCTAAAACCTAAACCCTAAACCCTAAACCGTAAACCCTAAACCCTAAACCCGCGATTTCTACTTGCGCCGCTACACCATGTTGTGTTCAGCCGAGAGTCCGTCAAGCTGCGCCGCGCCACCGACCTGGCCCGGTAGGGTGGTGCATTTTGAAACGTGTTGAAGCCTTAATTGAAACCACATGTCTTCAGCTCTTGAAACTATGATATGATGAACTGAATTATATATCAATTCGAAGTTGCGCCAATACAGCGCGGCAGTCGTGCAAGATATGCAACAAGCGGTTGCAGCACGTGCTCGCGGCCATCATCGTGGGCCTCTGCGCGCTGTATTCGCTGGCCGCTGTGGAAGCTGCCGCCGCGCGCCACGCTGAGGTCAGTGGAGTCACACACGAGATAAATGCAAGCCACATCATTACACGTTCGAGCCCTCGTTGGTGTGCTGACGTTCATCGTTGATGTGGCGAGCTCTATCCCGTGTCTGTCTCTGCGTCGTGGTTCACGCACTGGTGCTACTGGCCGCGTTCGCCGCCTCCTTCGTATTCCTCGCAAGCAGCGCCACAGCCGTGGTCCCCACCGTGGCCGCCCTGGTGCTGCAGCACGCCGCACTGCTCGATACACGGGTGGGATCTGATGGATAGTGCTCGCCAGGTCATCAAGCGTATCGTGAACCCTCCTTAATTAAGCTAACTTATATGCTATGACGTGGCGAGCACCATCCACCAGTCCCTGTAAGCGGGCCACACGCGGGTCGCGGGCACTGGCCCCGCGAGCGCTGGGACACGCGGAGCAAGACAGCGGCGCAGCGATCGGTGCGTGGGATGCCGCAGCACTGGCGCTGCTCATGATGTCGTGCGGTAGGGCGGTCAGGATGACCCTAGTGCCTGGTCTGTACTCCGTACTAGATGTAGTACTTCGTTGGAATTTGGTGATCTGGCCCAAAGTCATATGTGTTTCGGTGATTTGGCCAAAAGTCAGACGGTACTACAAATTCAGATCCGTGCTACTGAGCAGACCAGGCACTAGGAATGGTCGACCCCGGGTTGATCGAGCATTGTTTCAGCGCTTGAGTCTAACATACGATGAACTGCATTCAGATATAGATTTCAAATGCAACTTGCGCCTGTACAGTGCGGCGCGACGATGTGCGCGGTCTCCCGGGGGGAGGTAGGGTGGTGCAGGTTGTTGACAGGATCGAAAGTCGTGTTGAAAGCGCCTTTAATTTCGGTGCTTTAAAATTTGATGTCATAAACCGCGTTCAACGTTTGCTTTCAATTTCAACTTGGGCCGTCACATGGAGGACGCGTGCACGCGGCGCAACTTCGTGGAGGAATTCCGGCGCCGGCGCGAGCAGCGCCGCTGGTAGGGCGTGCCAGCTGATGCCTGCCATGTCTTCCTCTACATCGTAGACCCTCAATCCTGAGTGAATCGGTATCGTATGATGTGGCGAGCATTATCTGCCAGCCTGCACGTCAACCTCCACATGGTAGACCCTCATTCAAGGGTCAAATGGACTCACATGTCGCTGCGAGCAATATTCGTGCCTGCGGCGTCATCCGCCACACTGTAGACCCGTGATCCTTGAATCAAGTTGACTCACATCACATGGCGAGCAATATCCATCAGTCCCTAGCCTCTGGGCGGCGCTGATATCCAACATGCTTCCGCCCTTCGTCCTCACCTCACTCCAGAGGAATAACTCCATGGTGAGGTTGTCCGGTACTTCTCCGAGGATCTTCGCCGACGCAGGATTATCATTGAGAACACTGCCCTTACCTGACGTTGAATCGACCAACCGAGTCCGCGCGTCTGTATAGGCAGTCACCCTGACGGCAAGTCGTGCATCGATATCAGTCGAGTGCTTTTTATCGATGACCCTATGCCCAGGATGACGACGAGGACGATGACACGCCACCCACGCTGGCCTGGAATCTGCCCCACACGTGCATCTTCCAGTCCGACATCGTCGGGCAGGGGGTTTTATTGAGAACAAGCACTTGACGGACATTGAATCTGCTCCTCCACCTCCTCATCCTCCTCCTCTTCCCGCTCGTGCTCAACCTCCTCCTCCTCATTCTGCTCCTCCACCTCCTCGACCGCATCCGCTTCCTGCTCCGCCTGCTCCTCCTGATCCGCATCCTCCTCCTCAGCCTCCGCGCGCCCGCATCAACAATCAACCTAAACGCCATTCATGGTACTACATCATTCAAGTGCTTGTTCGCAATGACCCTGCTATCGGTTTCACCGCCCTGACGCAGCGCATTGCCCCGCACCAACTTGTGGCCATGCTGCACGGCCTGTTCGCCGCGTACGACGGCCTGTGCGCCGAGGCAGGAAGTCTATTGAGAACAGGCACTCCACCGACGACGAATCTCCTCCTCCTCCTCCTCCTCCTCCGTGTCCTCCGTGTGTTTGTATGAGCGTTCATACTGAATGTTGGTCATGCTCCGAATTTGGTCCAGTGCTTGTTCTCAAAGACGCACAGAGTATACGGATGAGGAGGAAGATCAGGTGAAACGTCTGTGGAGTGCTTGTTCTCAATGACCCTGCTGCGAGCACGGCGTACAGAAGATTGAGACCATTGGCGACGCGTACCTCGCCGCCACCGGCTGCACCGCCGCTCCGGTAGGGTCTGACAGATTATCCTCGCCAAGTCACGCAACACACTTTCAACCCTCGTCTATTGAGCTAGATGCCATCCTGTGACGTGTGGAGCGCAATCTGTCAGGCATTACGCTCTGGAGGACTTCGTGCAGTCCCTGCGCCCCTCCGACGGCACCCTCTCCCCGCGCCCCGCCGCCGACACCGATCCCACAAACTCCCGTCGCCTCTCCGCCGCCTACGGCGTTCCCTCCGCCACCCATCGCCCCTCCACCGACGGCGTCCCCGCCAACTTCTCTCGCCCCTCCGCCGACGCCGATCCCGCCAGCACCTCTCAGACGGCTCAACTCTTCGAGGGACCTGATACCCTTGATACACTGACGGAGCATGCTATCGACGCCTTGGCTGATGGCACTCCCACCGACTCCCCTCGGGTGCATCACGCCAACCGTGCCGGTGTAAGCGCACCTCATTCTAGTTGCGTGATGGACTATACGCAGGACGACGCTGTGCCCGCCAACTCTCCTCGCCCCTCGTCAGACGCCGTTCCATCCGGCACTGCACAGTCGGGTGAACCCTTCGAGGAGCCAGTTAACCCTGATGGGCTGACGGAGCATGCTATCGACGCCCTGGGTATGCCTCGGGTATCCCCCTTGGATGACGGCACCCCCACCGACTCCCCTCGGCAGGCCGGTGCAGGTTGACCCTATCAAACCCAAGTTGAAAGCGCCTGGAGCTAATCTCTTGAAACTAAAGGAACATGAACTGCTTTCAAGGTCTGAACCCTAGACCCTAAACCCTGAACCCTAAACCCTAAACCCTAAACCCTAAGTCCTATAGCCTAAACTCTAAACTCTAAACCCTAAACCCTAAACCTGCTTTCAACTTCAACTTGCGCCGCTACACCTCGGGTGACCCACGTCGACTGTGAGGGTGTTCGCGCACCTCGCTCTAGTTGTGTGGTAGGGCGGTGCATGTTGATCCTATCGAACCCATGTTGAAAGCGCCTGTAATCAAGCACTTGCAACTGTAATACGGTCATCTGCTTTAAAGATTTGCTTTCAATCTCAACTTGCGCCGCTACAGCGTGGTGGACTTTACGCAGGACCACGACGGCGACGGCAGCAGCGACGCTCCTCTCGTATCCAGCCTTGGCGAGACGGTGCACGTTCACCCTATGAAAGCCACATTGAAAGCGCCTGGAACCAAGCGCTCGAAACTTAACTGTGTTTCATCGCTGTGGAAGCGCCTAAAGCTAACCGCTTGGAACTCAACTGTGATTAACTGATTTGAAAGCGCCTAAAACTCATCGCTTGCAACTTAATTGTAATTAACTGCTTTCAAACTTTGCTTTCAAATTGGACTTGCGCCGCTACAACTTGACGAGCAGGAAACCTTCGAGATTGCAGAGGAGCGTGACAGCGCCCCTCGGTAAGGCGGTGCAGGTTGACCCTATCAAACCCATGTTGAAAGCGCCTGGAACTAAGCTCTTGAAACTGCAATATGATGAACCGCTTTCAATACTTGCTTTCAATTTCAGCTTGCGCCGCTGCACCTCGGGATAGCGCCAACTGTTACTTCCCTCGCCGCGCCACATTTCCTCGGTGGGGAGGTGCAGGTTGACCATATGAAACCCACGGTGAAAGCGCCTGGAATCAGGCGAATGAAACTAAGATATGATGGACCGCTTTCAAACTTTGCTTTGAAATTCAGCTTGCGCCGCTACAATTCGCCGTGCCGCCGACGCCAATACTGCCGACTGTTACTACTCCCCTCGCCCCTGGGTAGGGCGGTGCAGGTTGACCCTATCAAACTCACGTTGAAACCGCCTAAAACTAAGCGCTTGAAACCTTAAGTTGATGAACTTCGTTCGAGTGTTGCTTACAAATTCGATTTGCGCCGCTACACTTGGGCCGACGCTGACGTCGTTCCCGGGAGCCCCCCTCGGGACAGCGCGTATTCCTGCCATGGGGGGACGAGCATCTGGGATACGGCTGAGGAGCCTGTTCCTACTCCTCCTTCCATCGACACCTCTGCCGCCGCCGCCGTCTCCGCCGCCGCCGCCGCCGCCGCCGCCGTCTGTTCCTCCGCGGCCACAGGTACCGCCACCGCCGCCTGTGAAGGGCGTATCATTCCCACGAATGAGACCGAGGAGATGGAGGTAGGGACGGGCTGATGTGGTGCGTTACGACATCGACACACGTTTTAATCCTACTTTATTGTGTCAAATGGCGTGCTATGACTCGAGCAATGTCTGCCTGTCTGTGCACTACCCAAAGGAGCGCGTCAACAGCGGTGGATGTGGCTCCAGTGATTTACACCAAAGCGATGACGACCGTGCCCGCGGCCTCGGCGGCACCAGTGGCCGCAGAGGCGGAGGCGGCGGCGGCGGCGGCGGAAGACCCCTCGATCCAGACCACGACAACGTTTGCCGTCTGGCGCGCATGGCGTTGGACGTGCAGAGCCTGATGGTAAAGCTGGCAGATATTGCCTACCACGTCATCCTCCATGTTTCAGGCCCTCGTTTCCTGAGTCACATGGCATCTCATAACGTGGCGAGTGTTTTGTGCCTGGCCCTAGATAATGGAGGGGTACCAAGCTCCGGATGGCGGGCCCCTCGTGGTGCGCGTTGGCTTACACACGGCAGGGAGGTTGCTGAGAACAACGTCTCGACCAACGTGACGATGGATCGACGATTGACCGCCATCAGGACAAGGGTCATCGCTAGTTGGTCGGCAGGTGACCAAAAACCGTGTCCGCGCGTCGACATGATGAGCAATTAACCAGAAGGTAGGTCATGCTCCAATCGCCGTTCGAGACGTTGTACATGTCCCTCCTGCACGGGCGAGACGGTGGGGGGCGTGGTGGGGCAGAAGATGCTGAGGTACCACCTGTTCGGTCCGCCGCTGGACGGAGTCGCCCGCTTGGAGCAAAGCTGCGACCCGGGCGGGGTGAGGTGGGGTCTGACAGATCATGCCTGCCACGTCATTATTCTCATTGTAGACCCTCGTTTCTGGAGATTATTGATATCGAAGCGACGCTCTACTCTACTCGTAATCCCACTCTGGCTGCAGTCTGCCAAGTGAAGAGTGAGCATGAGAAAGTGCGTCAAAGTGTCGCGAGCAAAAGCAAAAGCAAAAAGCGTGGATCAATCACAGGCTTGGATTTGGGTCGGAAGGGTTTGATCTGGGCTTGTGATTGGTCCATGCTTTCTGCTTTTGCATTTGCTCTGTAACACTTCGACGCACTTTGTCATAGCAGACCGGAGCTTAGTCTCATAGTCTAGATATAGGTAATACTAATCGGACTGCCGATCAATCACATGATGACGTGGTAACGCGGTGCACATTATCTGTGAGGCCCTAGAGTGAGGTGCTCGGAGCGGTTCGCCGAGTTGCTGAAACGGGCGGCGGCGCCCAACGAGTTCGAGCTGGTCCCCGCGGGCGAGGTAGAGATGGAGGATGGGGTAGGGACTCATGGAAAGTGCTAGCCACGTCATATGTCACAAGTTTACTCAAGGAACGAGGGACATAAATGTTAGGGACTGATGGATAATGCTCACCATGTCATAGGATACCATTTTACACAAGAAACGACGGTTAAAAATGATAGGGACTGATGGACAGTTCTCGCCGCATCATAGGGTATTGGTTTCTCAACAAACGAGGGTTCGAAATTTGCTGGATGACGTGGCGAGCAGTATCCATCAGTCCCTTCGATGGGGAGACGCGCATGTCATACAGCCTGCGGTTTGGAACGGAGGGCCGACGCAGCCTCAGCCAGAAGCGGGCCATGGCGGTGCGGTATCTGGCTGACGTACCTGCACCCTAAGCACGAGAAGTGTGCAGTATTATGTATTGCGCTCTTGTGCCATGATCAAGAGATGCAACCCTCAGAGAGGGGCCATTATTATCGAGCTACATAGACTGCCATATATGAGATCAAGTACAAATTGCATTATTCTAAATTAAATTCCATGTACAAGAATACACGTTTCGTCCGCTTCGCTGCGGCGCCTATTAAACGCTCGCGCCGCGCGGGTCGCGGCACGTGGCGCCGCTTGAGGCGGACGTAGGCAACAGCATGCTGCGAGTATGTATGGGTACACTGGTACACTACGATCAGACCGGCAGTGGAACTACGACGCCGAAAGACGCGCCGTCCGCCGCGCAGGGTCTGGCACCGGTTCCCGTGGAAGCCTTACCGTCTTCGAGGTGTTCAGTTGGGATACCTGCCAGTGGTTTCAGTCATTCAGGGGCAAATCCGCTGGCAGTTGTGCTGAAAGTCAAACAGGGAACTGTCAAGTTGTGATAGAGACAGAGAGACACTTCTGCGTGTAAGATGAGGCACGATGCTTTCGCCGTGGCCCCTGTGTGGCTACCCGCGCGCAAGCTGGGATAACATACTGTAGTTTGGCCGTTTTTCACCGAACTTAGCTTGAAAACGTGCCCAATGAGCTCTAGAGCTGCCAAACGCTTGCGGAAGCTCGCTTCTTCATCTGAACGGTCGCCCCGAGCGCCAGCTGCTTTGCAGGGGTGTCATGAATTCCGCGCACATACACGGCTCACGAGACTGCGCGTCGTCGCCTCGGTCGACAGGGGAAGGAGCCCCCCCGGCAAGCGAAGTTTGACCCAAAATATGAAATGACAGGTGACAGCTTTTATTTCAAAATGGCTGCCCGACCCAAAACTGTCGGTGAACGGCTGGCATGGCCCACCTCCTTCTCCTCCTCCTCCTTTGAGCGGTGACTCAAAGCGGTGGGGCTGAATAACGTGTCCAACGTCGTCGTCGAGGTGTCTGACGCCATTCTTTCCACTGTGATCGAGGATGCCGGGTCTCTGGAAAAAACAATCTCGACCCCTGTCCAAGTCACGATCGACCCATCACTGGTATCATCTCCACCACCGGCGGTGCCCACATCCAAGCTAGTAGCCGAGGCCGAGGCCGAGACTGAAATTGCTCCCGACATGGCTAACTATGTGGTGAGTGCGGTGGATATCATTGGCATCACTCCTGAAACGTTCGAGCTCAACGCCACGACTGGGTTCGAGAACGCGACAGCGGCAGTCGTAGGGCTGTCACCGCCAGCGATCGAGATAATCACGGTGGACGTTCCCGACGATGGTGACGGGACCAGGGTAAAATTCGTCATCAAAACGTTTGATATGGAAACCGCGGATACGGTGAGGACTTTATTGAAGTTGGAGCTACACGACAACCCCAAGCGCTTCACCGAGTCTCTTCGGGCGCACGGCCTATCAACCGTGAAAGGCGTGCTTGAAGTACCTCTCGACAGTTCAACAGTCCGTAAAACTCTCACTGCACCACCTTCGCCATCGCCATCGTTCACCACGATGCCTTCGAAGCCTTCGAAGCCTTTGAAACCTGCTATGCCTCCACCGCGATCTACTTCACATCCTCCGCCACCTCCGGCCGCCTCCGCCAAGTTGGTGGACCAACGCATTGCGGTTGTGCTCATATGCAGTGGGTTTCTCATAGCGATGACGGTGGCGGGCGCGGTGTATACGGCATTGAATCGGCCAGGATGGAAATCTCTGCGATCCGGTAGAGTGCATCGCGTCAACGATTCGGGCGAGAACGAACCGCAGTGTGTGACGAGCATCAAACGGAAACGCATTCGATCGCGGCGTGTAGCACCTGCTTCTGTGTCTGATTAGTTTTGAAATACTCATATGTGCTTTAAAATGTATACAATATCTACACATCTACTTTTCATCATCATCTGACTCGGAATCGGAGTCGGAATCGGAATCGGAGTCGGAGCTGCTTTCCGAATCCGGCATCTGTGCTTCGCCGTCCTCGTACAGCACCGGCGCGTCAACCGGGGCGTCCACCGGGGCGTCCACCGGAGCGTCCACCGGAGCGTCCACCGGAGCGTCCACCGGGGACTCGAGCATAGGAAAATCGGGTGAGGACTCGACCGGGCCCGCCACACACACCCTAACCGGTCGAGTCACGGCCGCCTTGAGAGTTTGCGCTCTCTCCGCATCTGCATCTGCATCGTCATCGTCCGAGTCCTCTGCCGCGTCGTCATCGTCGTCGGAGTTGTCGGACTGGGGGTCATTTGCCTCCCCCTCCTCGGCATCGTCATCGTCGTCGTCCGAGTCCCCTCCCGCGTCGTCATCGCCATCGGAGTTGTCGGACTCGGGCTCATTGCCCTTTCCCTTGGCCTGGGCCTCGGCCTTGGTCTGGGCCTTGGCCTTGGTCTGGGCCTTGGCCTGGGCCTTGGCCCTCTCTGCTTTCTGGATACCGGTCATGGGCGCCTTGCCCTCCTTGGCCTCCTCGATACCGGTCATGGGCGCCTTGCCCTCCTTGACCTCCTCGATACCGGTTGTGAGCGCCTTGCGCTTCTGGATACCGGTCGCGGGCGCCTTGCCCTTAGCCTTGGCCTTGGCCTGAGCCTTGGCCATGTCCTTGGCCTTGTGC
>Ga0307488_10005762_pt1 | contig 10225 bp, 4 predicted proteins | sample SB02metaG_FD_202248 | JGI IMG/M metagenome (GOLD analysis project Ga0307488, IMG submission 202248) | Sea-ice brine microbial communities from Beaufort Sea near Barrow, Alaska, United States - SB 0.2 | ecosystem: Environmental > Aquatic > Marine > Coastal | place: USA: Alaska | collected 2017-05-06
AAACAATAATTTTCTAAAAAATGGTATGGGTTTTTGGTTTTTTTTATAAAAGGAACTAGCAAGTTTTCTTGCAAAGATAATTGTTTTTTAAATATAACCTAAACTTATGTATAGGTATTGTTTTCGCTTATTATTTGAGGTTGAAATTTATAAATTCAATGTTGAAATTTATAAATATCAACAAGGGGTGTTTTAGTTTTCAATAGTTTATACCTTTCTTGCAGTCAACAAAAATCAAGTCGAGGATATATCTTATTAAACTTTCCTGACAAAATATTTTTTATAAAAAACACCTCATGGGACTGAGGGAGGCGAAGCTATATTCATTTTTTAATTAATCCTTCATTATGACTTTTAATATTGGTTGGCATGTAATATATGTCAAATCCCGTTGGGAAAAAAAAGTGCATGCATCTTTACAAGAGATTTCTTTAGAGTCTTTTTTGCCTCAAGTAAAAACAGTCCAACAATGGAGTGATCGTAAGAAAACGATTATAAAACCTATATTTCCTTCGTATGTATTTGTAAATATTAATTCTTCTTTAGAATTTCATAAAGCTTTATCTGTAAATGGAGCGTGTGCTTATATACGCTTTGGAAAAGAATATGCAAGAGTTACTGAAAAAGAGGTGAATCAAATCAAACTTTTGGTTGGAGCGAAAGATGTTACAGATGTTGTAATGGATACGCAACTTCCAAAAGTTGGTGAGATTAAAAAAATAGCTTACGGTCCATTAAGTGGATTAGAATGTGAAGTTCTTAAAGTTGGTAATGTCAATAAAATTATTGTACAAATAAATTCATTGCAACAGAATATTGTGGCGAGTATTTCTAATAAATATTTAAATTAATAACACATAAATGATTTATAATTTAAAACCTTTAAGAAAGCTAGTATTTGGCATGTCTCTTTCTGAGGCAAATTTTACTTCAAGAAAGTTTGAAGAAGGGTTTGAAGCACAGAAGCGCCTAGAATTTGTAGCCAAAACAGTCGTTAATGGCTATAATACTGCTGTAGAAAATGGATTAAATGATGATTTAAGAGCTATTACGAAAAGCAAAACAAAAGAACTTTCAGGTTTCTTTCATGAAGGCATTGGCATGGGATTATATGCCTTAGACATTTTTTCAATACAAAAGAAAAATAGATTTTGGAAATACATTGATGAAAAAGAAAAAAAGCATGAATATATGTCTTATATCGGTGCAGGTCTTACTTGTGGTGTTTTTAATGCCTCTTTTAAAAAAGTTATAGATAAAGGGTGTCCAATGAGTGCTTGTTTAGTTATAGATGGAGTAGGTTTTTACTATGCCATGTTTAAAACAAAAAAAACACTCCAAAAATTTTATATTCCAAAATCAATAAAAAATAATTCTTTTTATCTTGAGAGATATGATAATGGAATTGGTCGAGCATTATGGTTTTATAATTCAGGAGAACCTGAAAGAATACAAAAAACAATTTCAACTTTTTCAGAAGAAAGAAGACCTGCAATATGGTCAGGTATTGGATTAGCTGCTGCATATGCAGGTGGCGTTTCTCTAGCAAAAATCAAAAGATTAAAAGAGTTGTCAGAAAAGCATAGTCTAATGCTTGGTCAAGGAGCCTTGTTAGCAGCACATACAAGACATACAGCTGGAAATCCTCACAAAGATGAAAATACGGTAGTTATACTCACGGGAGCAACAAGTAAGGAATGTCATGAAATAGCATTACAGCTTAAACGCGTTTTAGAAGGGAAAAAACAAATTGAGGGGAAACCTTCGTTTCAATTTTTTCTTGAAAACATTAGAAATTGGCTTCAACAACAAGAACAAAAACAAACAAGTTTACTAATTCAATAAAACAATCTAAGATTAATCTCAATAAAGGTATAGTGCTTTTTTTTACCAGCAAAAATTAAATTATAATCAAATAAATTTAACATCAAATGACACGGAAACTTATTTTTCTTGCTGTATTATTATCGTTATTTTTTTCTTGCGAAAAAGAAAAAAAAATTATAAAATTTGAAATAACTTCAAACAAAGAAGAAATCGCAGATAATGGCTACCGTTTTACATCTTCAACCCAATCGTTTTTGCGAGGTCATCATTGGTTGGAAAATATTAGCGATGCTTCATTATCGATTAATGAAGACAGAATAGCAGACTTAAATTTTGAAACAAGAACCCCTTCTGATAATTATATCAAAATTAAAAACTTACCGCTGGAATATTTAGTGCCAAGATTACACTACTCTGTTACTGAAACACCAGACGATTTTGACTTATTCAACTTAATGATGGCCGAATATTCTAGAAATGGACTTAGTTTTCCATTTGGATTGGACAACGACGAAATCACACACTTTGAAACCAATCTAATAGCGGATATTCCCTGGAAATTGGAAGAAGATTATAAATTTAAACCAAATCCAAAATTTAAACCAATTCGCTTTAGCGTTACTAATAATTGTTTAGCACCAGGCTTATGGGAATTAAATGCAACAGACAAAACAGGAGAAGTTTATCATTCATGGTTTAATTTTCCAAAAGATGAATACTTCAAAATTATAGCCGAAGTTAATAACTTACCTTTTGAAAAAGTAATAAAAGCATTGGATTGGAACGATAGAGAAGTTAAAATACACTTGGATAGATTGCGCAAGAATAAACGAAAAATAAGCACGAAATCAGTTTCCATTGTAGATGAAGATATCAGTTATTCGTCGCAAGGTTCTCGACAAAAATTAGCAAAAGGATTTGTAACCTGTGAAAAAAATGGCATATATGTACGTCCAGAGAAACGTTCTGATGTATTAAATAGTAAAGTAAAAATGGCTCAATTTATTGAACCAGGGATTTACTCAAAAAAAGATAAAATGGATTTTGATTTTAGTGTTTACAAACATCCAAAAAATGTCTCTATTTACGAAACCACTCCATTAACAAACTTCAACTTTAATAAAAATTATAATAAAATAAGACCGGATAATTTCAAATATATAGAAGTTCATATTAGTCTACCTGAACAACGAAAACTCATATTAGGGAATTTGCCACTAAATCTAATGGTGCAACAAGAGGACTATTCTATTCATGGTTTTGGTGTCGGAATATTATCAGCAGGAGGATTTGCAGAAAGAAGACGTTTCTTAATAGAACAAGGACATCATCCAAGCTTTTGCTACTTAGCAAAAGAAACTAGTGATGGATTAAGCGCTTTAAACTCTCATGGAGAAGGATTAGAACAAGTATTTATCCGTAGCTATCCTAACGTGAAAATACCTTATTGGGATATCACTTTTACATCTTACGAACGAATTACAGATATAGTAAAATATCGTGTTGCGATTCCGAAAGAACTTATTCAAATACAAAAACAACACACCAAAGAATACATAACACCAGTTTATTTTTCGTATCGCGATGATAACCTGAGATAACTTATAAAAAAAATAATGAAAAAAAAAATATATAAAACACGAAAATTCTGGATCTATTTTTCTTTGGTTTTTTTAATCACTTTTGGGGTTATATTTCACAATATTGTCATGTATAAAGTGAGTCAAGTCACTAATGTAGAGGCTAAATTTGGAGAAGAGCTAGACAATGCAAATGAAGACGTGAAATACTTCAGCGAGGTTCAAAATAATAGTAAACCTATAAACGAAAATACATTTGCCAAACTAGAAAAAGCATCACCGTTTAAAGAACTTGAATTGTTTGATGATGATGCTAAGAATTGGGGAACATATGCAGGGCAATATGGTTCGTGTGGATTACTTTTATTTGACGTAAATGGCGATGAAAAGTTGGATGCGTACTTTTTAAACCCTGGAGATAATTGGGTTCGTCCAACTGATGAAAAAGGAATCATTCAAGACAAACCGAGATTACAATACAATGCACTCTTTATAAATATGGGAAATGACGAGAACGGAAATCCTATTTACAAAGAAATTGATGAATTAATAAAACAAAATAGCACTTATGTTGAAGAAGAGTTATTAGTTGAGAACTATTTATTTCCACGTAAAAAATTAACAGATTCTAGAGATCGTAAAGGTAGAAATTCACAAACTGCTGTTGCTACAGATCTTAATGGAGACGGGTTGCAAGATATTATTGTCGGAAACGGAATGGAAGGAATGGTATGGTCATCGCCAAATACACAAAGAGTTTTAGGTCAATTTGTTCGTCCAGTTGGGAGACAAGCTAACAACGTCCGTGTACCTATGAAAAGTCAAGGACTAGGATTCATTAAAGATTATCAACCAAGAGACAATACCTTTGATAAACGTGAATCGTCTCGTGGTATCGAATTTTACGGAGCCAATACCATTTACTTAAATATGGGAGACAAAGACAATGATGGCTTACCAGAATGGAAAGATATTTCGAAAGAGAGTGGTTTATCTGGTCAACGAAATACATTTTCAATTTTAGCTGCAGACTTTGATTTAGATGGTGATTTAGATATTTTTGAAGGAAATGCAATGGATGAAGATTACTGGCCAGGTGGAGCAAAAGCATTGTCTGGTGGAGCAAATCAAATTTACATCAATCAATTAGCAGAGACCGGAGAATTGAAATTTATAGAAAAATCTTCAGAAATGAATGTCGATGGTGTATACGATGAAGGCAATCCGATGCCCGATTATTATCGTGTAAAAAAGCTGCCTATTGTTCCCAAAGAATATTCTCTTGCATTTATGAGTTTTGAAAAATATAATCCAGGTTGGTTAACAATTAACGATCAAGAATCAGAACATGCACAACTTTCGTGGTCATCCGTAGTTCAAGATGTAAATCATGATGGATATCCGGATATTTGGGTTGCTAATGATTTAGGTTGGTTACGTTTATACTTAAATGATAAAGGAAAGGGATTTGTACAACCTGAAGAATATGCTAGATCTAACAAAACAGGTTATTGGATGAGTTTTTCTCCTGCAGATTTTAACAAAGATTTAAAAGAAGATGTGTTTGCAGGAAATTTAGGTGGTTCATCTATGAATTTTGCTTTTTCATACCCTGATCCGAACATGATTTTAGACCCAGTAATGACAGTAGGAACAATGTCACAACAATACTTTGCTGACAGACATCGAGCGATGCATACAATTGTTGACGGAGCAGATTTTACAAAAGAATTTGAAACCAAAGTAAAACATTCAGAAATATTACCACCAGATGCATCTTTACCAAACAATGTGAGACCTTTTATTCCAGGTGGTCGCACTGTACCATACGACATCAATAGTTTGGATCCTTATGAATTTGCATGGGGATCGACAATTATAGATGTACAAAATGATGGATTAAAAGATTTGTATTGGATTGGTTGCCTTTGGGGTTCTGGTGGCGGAATTTTCCCAATAATGGGAACGGGTCCGGGAAGACTTCTGGTCAATGCTACGAAGAGCGGAGAAGCTATAAATTTTGTAGATCAAACAGCTGAATACAATGTGTTTAATATTTTAGAAATGAAATATGATAAGCTAGAATCTGACGGATATCTCTACCGTAAATCACCTACAAAAAATTGGGGAAAAAGAAGTATGGTACATAGTTATGATTTGGATGTTTGGGGATTACAAGGGCCAGATGTATTACAAAAAGTATCTAATCGTTCCATGATTCAATTGGCGGAAGAAGGGCGTTCTGTAGTAGCTGCCGATATTAATAACGATGGCTATCAAGATATTATACTTCGAAATATTGGAGGCTATGATTCGAGAAAATCAACTGCTGTCAATTTAAAAGCAAAGATAGACGGAAAAGTAAGAGTGTTACCAGCACATGATGCCAATTTTCCAACACCAACCAATTTTGAACCTGGTGATACACGTGTATTTATAAATACGCACAAAGGCGCTAACTATATAAAAATTAATTTGTTAGATAAAAATAAAAACAGTTTTAACAGAAACGGAGTCGGTGCACAAGTGACACTCAATAATAAACACTTAATGGTAAATAGAGTTGGAAGCGGTGGGTTCTTATCTAACTATTGTGGTAGTCTACATTTTGGGCTTGGGAAAGAAGAAGCTTACACAATTAAGATACAATGGCCAGACAAAAATCAAACCATAGAAGAATATAAAATAGAAGGAAAAACAAATGGGATCCTAACAATAACAAAAGGCAAGGGAATTACCAACTGGAAAGAAAATAGCTAACCAATTTTGTTAAACAACTAAAATATGAAAAAAAATTCCAGAATTGCTATTGTAGGTATGGATTGCAAATATCCTGGCGCTTCAAATATTAAAGAGTATTGGGAAAATATATTAGCATTACGTCAACAATTTAGAAATATGCCTAAGAAACGTTTAAACTTAGAGTATTATGGTTCTGAAGACGCTAATAGCGTAGATACAACATATGTTAAAAAAGCAGCTGTTCTAACAGGTTATGAATTTGACCGTATCAAATATCGTGTATCAAAATCTACATTTGAACAAACAGATATGGCGCATTGGTTGGCACTTGATGTCGCAGCAGGCGCATTAAAAGATGCAGGATTTGAAAACGGAATTGGTTTACCTAAAGATAAAGTTGGTGTCATCATTGGAAACTCCTTAAATGGAGAATTTACACGCGCAAATATTATGCGTTTACGTTGGCCATATGTTTTTAAAGTATTAGAATCAACACTATTAAATTTGAAATATGAAACTAAAGAAATTGAAACCATACTACAACAAACTGAAAAAATATATAAAGAACCATTTCCAGTACCTGATGCAGATACGTTGGCAGGTGGCTTGAGTAATACAATATCTGGAAGAATCTGTAACTACTTTGATTTTAATGGTGGTGGATATACAGTAGATGGTGCCTGTTCTTCATCACTATTAGCATTAACAACTGGATGTAATGCCATTATAAATGACGAACTAGAAATGGCACTTATTGGTGGTGTAGATGTGAGTATAGATCCGTTTGAAATGATCGGATTTGCACGAAATGGAGCTTTAGCGAAAACAGAAATGGAAGTATTTGGTAAAAAACCAGAAGGATTTTGGCCAGGTGAAGGCTGTGGAATGATAGTTATTATGAAAGAGGAAGAAGCCATAAAAAGAGGGCTTAATATTTATGCAACTATTTGCGGATGGGGAATTTCTTCTGATGGTAAAGGTGGTATTACTCGACCAAAGCCAGAAACACAACAATTGGCATTACGACGTGCCTACGAAAGAGCGAGTTATAATATTGATACTGTAACAATGTTTGAAGCGCACGGAACAGGCACACCGCTTGGAGATGAAATAGAGCTTACAGCACTTACTAATGAATTGAAAATTCACGACTTAAAAGCACCTGCAATAGTAGGTTCTGTAAAACATTTAATCGGGCATACTAAAGCTGCTGCAGGAATTGCTGGAGTCATTAAAGCTGCATTAGCAGCAAAGAACAAAATTGTGCCACCTTCAATGCTAACTAGTGGGAATCATAACGTGTTGAATAAAAATAAAGACGTGTTAAAAGTAACTCACAAGCCATTGCAACAGTCAAATTCAATATTTAGAACAGGGGTTTCTTCGTTTGGGTTTGGAGGCATCAATGTACATATTACTATGGAAGGAACTGAAACTAGTGAAATAGAATCAAATCCTACAAATGATGCTTTGAAATCATTTGAAAACTCACCAAGAGATTTCGAGATTTTTCCTATCACTGCAACGAACAAAGAGATATTAATCTCAAAATTGGAACAATTAGAACAATTGTCCAAACAAGTTTCACGAGCAGAATTCTTAGATTTGTCTAATAATATTTTACAAGATTTTAAATATCAAGGAAACTATAAAGCTAGCTTCGTGGTTTCCAATTCAGATTGTTTACAAGAAAATATAACAACCCTAATCTCGCATTTGGAAACAAGTGATGATACATTGATTGATATCGAAAAAGGGATCTATTTTAATTTAAGTACTTCCAAAGAAAGCATTTGTTTTTTGTTTCCAGGACAAGGTGCACCAATCTATAAAGAACACGGTGCTTTTTCTGGACTAAACAATGAATTACTTAACGGAACTGCCATTTTAGACGAATTAACTTCAAAATTTGATAATAAGAGTAATACCACTATAGATACATCTATTGCCCAACCATTGATTGTGAAAAACAGTGTGCAATCGATAGATTTTCTAAACAACTTAGGTATTAATGCAACCTATGGAATTGGACATAGTTTGGGTGAAATTTCCGCATTGAGCTGGGCAAATATAATTTCAAAAAAAGAAGCCGTTGAAATTGCGGAAAAGCGAGGACATAGCATGTCACAATACGGGAAATCAGGCGGAGCTATGATAGCAGTAAAATGCAATGAAACCGAATTAAAAGCTTTTATTCAAGACACAAATGCAACAATAACAGGCTACAACGGAAAAGACAATTACGTACTTGGTGGAACAGATGCAGAGATTACAGAAATAGAATCCAATGCGTTTCGAAACGAAATTAAATGTACGCGTCTAAAAGTTTCACATGCATTTCACACACCATTAATGACAGATGCAGCATTGCACTTTAAAAACGAGTTGGATTCATGGAAATTTCAAGCACCAAACAAGCAGTTGATGTCAACTGTAACGGGAGATTTCATTACGAAAACTACTAATATAAATTCTCATTTGTATGAGCAAATTGAAAAACCAGTAAAATTTACTCAAGCTATAAACAGCGTAAAAAACAAAGTAAAAATATTTATTGAATTAGGGCCTGGAGATACTTTACAAAAAACACTTAGAAATGAAGAAAATCTCCATGTAGTGTCACTCAATTATGGTGGGACATCTATCAAAGGATTATTAAACGCATTAGCAGCATCCTTTATATTTGGAACACAAGTGCAGTTTAAAGCAATCACCAAAAACAGATTCTTCAAACCGTTTCATCCGGAAGAATGGAAATTAGAGGTATTGGAAAATCCATGTGAAAAAATTGATTTTGAACCATCTACTATCAAAAATATTTTGAACACTGAAGCTACAATTATCGCTTCGGATACTTCAAAAACTGCAATTCAGACTCAGGCAAAAGTTGATCTAACAGAGAAGGGTGTATTAGATTATGTAAAACAACTAATTAGCGACAAAACGGAAATCCCCGTTGAAGTTATTACAGATGAAGACAAGATCATGTCGCAATTACACCTAAACTCACTGGTCATTACCGAGATTGTTTCATTGGCAGCAAAAGCGTTTAACAAAAGCCATAAAGTATATTCGGAAGCATCTATTTTAGCAAATGATGATGGCACTATTCGTGAATTAAGTACGCTTATTTTTGAAGGTGAAAATGGGGATACGACACAACAAAATGCAAAAACATTTGACTTTTCAGAATTTCATAATTGGACACATATATTCAAACGAATTAATGTTCCAAAAAAGCGTTCGAGAATAAAGGTAAACGACAATGCTGGAAAAATTTACATTGCAGGAAATGATGATGCACTAGGAGCCCATATAAAAGAAATGGTTCACAATGAAAAACTTCCTATTGGAAACGGAGGTATTTTCATCTATAACAATGATGATGATCCAGTTTCTGTGTTAAGAGATTATATCAGTTTCTTAAAGAAACAGGAGGTTAATCAAAGTAATTTTTCGGTATTGATAGAATGTGTAAAAGGCGAAACTTTGGTTGATTTAAAACCAGTATTCAGATCTTTCATTCAAGAGTATATGATTGAAAAATCGTTTACATTAACCTTGCCTTCAGAAGTGTCTCAAAAGGAAACCATTTTTAAAGAAGAATTAGAAGTTATTTCGAAGTACAAAGAAATTTTATACGACACAAAAGGTGTACGTTTTGAATCACAATGCGAATTATTCTTTCCTGAAAAGGCAACACTTAATGAAGAAATCACACAAAACGATGTTATTGTTGCAACCGGAGGCGGAAAAGGAATCACGTTCGAATCTATATTACACTTAGGTATTAAAACCAAAGCAACTTTGGCAATCATTGGGCGGTCAAAGCCTGAAAATGACAAAGGCTTACAAGAAAACTTAAACATCTTGACCTCAAAAAAAATCAAGTACAAATACTATGAGGCAGATGTTTGCGATGAAATCGCTGTTAAGAATGCAGTGAAAGACATTTATACAGACTTTGGGAAAATCACAATGATTTTACATGGAGCAGGAATTAACAACCCAAAACGTATTAAAGATCTTACAGAAACGGATGTTGAAAATACGCAACGTGTCAAAATCAAAGGACT
>Ga0307488_10005763_pt1 | contig 10225 bp, 13 predicted proteins | sample SB02metaG_FD_202248 | JGI IMG/M metagenome (GOLD analysis project Ga0307488, IMG submission 202248) | Sea-ice brine microbial communities from Beaufort Sea near Barrow, Alaska, United States - SB 0.2 | ecosystem: Environmental > Aquatic > Marine > Coastal | place: USA: Alaska | collected...
CTTAATCTTATCTCGGCACGACATAGGAGTGGATGACTTCACGGCTTCGATACCCATCATCTTCAATTTGGGTTTCGCATATCGCACACCCTCATTGTCAGAAACGTTTAGTATATATCTTTTCTTTGCGGTCCAGATGCCAATATCAGCAATCGCTTCACGTTTCATAATCATCTTTTGATCATACGCATTCATATAATCTGACAGTTGTTGATACGAATTGTCAATGTATTTCTGGATCTTCTCTTCACAAACCTTATCCAGAAAGTCAATAACTTTGTTCTTCTCTGGGATGGTATCCTTGTATGCTGCTTTGACCAACGGCCCCAAGTTCAAATATACCGAGTCGGTGTCCGAGGCAATTACATAATCAAACCCATCAGTTTTCAGCAGTTTGTTTAAATACACATTCAATTTACGTTCTATCCAACGAATTGCTAATTGGCCAGACAGGGTGATGGCTTCTGCTTGACGAAGATCGTAGAAACGGAACCACTGATTGCCGATAGCACCATAAGCTGAGTTTAACTGAACCTTCTTGGCTAACTGTAAGTTGTCGTATTTGGATATTTGATTTTCGCACTCGGTGATATCCACTTTGGATGTTGCAAGTTCTTTCTTCTTCTGCCATTCGATCATAAGTTTCTTATACTTAGATCTATCCTCGTACATAGTATCCATCATTGTCGGCAAGAATCCACGAACATCTTTTCGAAAGTAATGCCCGTTTGCTGCCATACAATTATTGGAGTTTGAGACATAACTCCCAGACAACAATTCATTGATCGAAGTATTAGTATATTCACCTTCAACAATAGTGTCGGGAGATACGTTATACTGCATAATCAAATGTGGATATAGAGAGTTCAAATCGAAAGAACACACCCACTCATAACGACCAGGCACCGGTTCCTTAACATAAGCACCCTCATACTTTTCATCTTTGTAGTTCCTTGTCTTTGGGGGAACAACAACCTTGTTTTTATACAGGTGATTGTGTGTCAGTACATCCCACATCTTAACCTGTGTGAATACGTCGGTAAGATTAACCTTGGCATCATAAGCAAGAGCCATTACCATATCAATCAATTTCATCTTATCATCTATTCGGTCAACCAAGTCAACGTCTTTGATATTGTACTCAATGAAAAGTTGATAGTCATGCTTGTATAGTTGATTGAGGTTTTCGTATTCACTATAATCTAATTTGCGTTCGCCAAGTTCGACAAACGCAATATGATCCAAGCGATAACTCTCTTGGTTAGAATAGGTAAACTTCTTATACATTTCAAGATAATCTAATATCGCAATACCAACAAGATCAAACGCAGTCTGTTGTCTGTTAAAGATTGTGGTAGTTCTTTCGCCGATCATTCTCCAAGGCGACAACCTAACCGCAGTCTTTTCGCTGAACAATTTACATATTCTATTATACAAGTATGGAACATCAAAGAACTGAACATTCCATCCGGTCAAGATGTCGGGCGCAGTTCTTTCCCAAGTATCAAGAAAGGTCAAGATCAAATCTTTTTCGTCTTCACATTTATTGTATCTAACTTCGGGGCGATCAGTCGTAAATTCACCACAACCAAAAACATGATAGATACCCCGCATCTTATATGTGATTGCGGTCAGGGGTTCGTTTGCCAATGCTGGTTCAGGAAATCCATTCTCCGACCCAACCTCGATATCTATATTTGCTACCCGCAGTAGAGACTTATCATAGTCTATAACGTCTGGGTATTCTTCATTGATGTATGAGTAAGCATAGTTGGCCGACCCATACACCGTGAAGTTTGACATGTCTTCATACTTCTCAAGGAAGGCCTTGGCACCACCCATACTATCCAACTCTCTAGGTTTAACGTGTTGGCCATCCAGAGTTTTCCATCCGGTCGGTGTCTCGCTAGGGAGATATAGTGTTGGGCAGTACGGCACCTTACGGGCATACTTTTCACCATTCTGGTTGTATCCTATCTCTAGGATTTTGTTGCCGCGTCTTGAGAAATTTGTGTAGAATTTTGACATTAAATTATGATCTTCTTTTCTGGGACAATAATGTTGCCGAAGATGCTATTATACTGCGTTACGATCTGATTGTCAACCCCAACGCAATAGATGGCGTGACTTTTATTCAACTCCACAATTTCATCTTTAGAGTACATAATCAGGGGGCGAATACTTAAACTTGGGCTTTGACTGTCATCCAAAACCATTCCAAGTGTACATGGGTTTCTAACTACATAGTGTGTCTCGTCCTCTTCGATGAGTTCACCGAGCACATCTTCATTGTTGACAAAATGTATCAATTTTACTTCTGTGTTCATAATAAATCCTCATAATAAATTGGTCTGACTTTTTTGGTAGGAAAGTCAGCAAACCCTACTCATCGATCTATAGATATGGTTGAGGCGTATAAACATTTTGCCCTGACATAAGCACACCATAATTAGGTGTGAACAACGGTGCGAGTAAACCACCGATCAATATGGCAGAAACTAATATAATGCCTGTCCAGTCTTTTATTTTCTTAATCATCTCTTTCCCCTACGAGTAATAGGTTGCGAGAATCATCAGAGGGCAAACTGCAATTATACCAACGAATTGGTATACTGCGATTGCTATATCACTTTTTAGATTTTTCATTTGTTACGTCCTTTGTGAGATTTCAATTTTTCTCGGACGCTGTTCTTCGGGAAGATCCACTTTGAGTTTAATCACTAGTAGTCCATTGACGAATTCAGCTCCATCAACGACAACATGATCGGCAAGTCGGAATGTTTCCACGAATTTCTTCGTAGTAATCCCTTTATGAAGGTACACTGTGGTATCTTCTGCAGGGTTGCCCTTTATGATTAAGACACCGGGCTTAGACTCGATTTCTAAATCACTCTTTCGGTAACCACCTAGTGCAAATTCCATAGCATAATCCGTGTCAGAATATTTGATAATATTGTGACGAGGAAAACCTTTTTCATTTGCGCCAGCGGCGGTTAGTCTTTCTATCTCATCCCAGACATGATCGAAACCAATGAAACGAGAGTGGGGGAACGAAAACACTTTACTTCTTGTAGTAACCATTTGCTATCTCCTTATTTGATTTAAGCAAGATTGTTGTCTATCCACCAGACAATTCTGCGTGGACGATACTATTTATAACACATTTTTTTAAAAATGTCAAGTTATTTTATTTATTTTTCTCTGCCCATTCTTTTGCAGTAGTCCCTTCGGACTCGGTGGTTGCTTCACGGTAGTAAACAATCAATTCTTTTTGTTGCATGACGTAACGCCGAACTTCTTGGAAGTTCTCTGCCATCTTCTCGTATCCATCAGGTGTGAGTGCGAACACGACGAACTGCCCATCGAGCATCTTCTCGATCTCTTTAACTTTCTCTTCGAGGTTCTCTTCGGTGATGACAAAGAAGTTTACGCTGAGTAGATCAATCTCTTGGGGAAGAGGTGGTTGATAGATCCGTAAAGGAACCTTCTCAGTTACCGTTACTATCTGTGGTTCCGGTTGAACCACTATCGGTTTTGGACCCCACTCCAGTCTTGGGAGCATCTGGCAACTCGCCAGCATTGGTATCATCAATATCCATAAGTTCTTTCGTATCATTTTCTAATGCCTCAAACACTTTTTGTGTTCCATTATTTATTCGTTTCTCAATCATGCCAGGTCTGGCGCGAGCAAGACGGGTAAGGTTGTGGTCCTTGAAGATCTTCAAGTAGGTTTGTTTCTCTCTATTCAACTCGTTGTTGCGAGAGGTGAGGGCACTCATTGCTGCTTCAGATTTCTTTTGATTCTCTTCTGATGCTTTGAGTGATGCTTCAGCCGTGTTGATGGCAATATCCAACTGCACCTGATTCTCTTTGAGAGTGCGATTGTTTGCTTCTAGTTGGGCAATACCTGCTTCAAACTTAGAGACAGTAACTTGATGGTAGGAGTAACCACCACCGATGGCACCAATGGCGCCGAATAATAAAAACATTTTGATATAGCCAAACATAATATAATTCCCAGTTATGAGATTTTTTTCTTAGAACCTATGCTATACTTTGTGACAAGTTCCCATTCATTTCTGTCACTGTAAGACAGAATTTTAATTTGTGATAGTGGGCAAACTGGATCGTCTTCGCTCATGTGAGTAATGAGTTCCAAGAGCCCCCAATCAGAAAGCAATCTTGCTATGGTGTTTCTTCTCCCAGTATCCGATTCGTCAAAGTTTGACGGCTTACCATCCAGAGCAAACAACTCCTTAAAGTGTACTATGTAATACCTCCCGCGCTTGTGGAGAATATGACACGATTGGTATAATTTCTTTTCTTTTCTTGATGCTACGCCAATTCGGGTTAGTGTTTCCCTAATCTTAAGAAAATCGTCACCAGTTTTTAGACGGACCTCCAGTAATGTGTCTACGTTCACTTCCATTATAGTAATAACTCCTCACGACGGTCATCCGCCTTTCTCTGTCTTTACCCGCAAATCATTTATTTGATTTTTAGTCAGTATTTTGTAAGCCTCTCTAGATTTAGATTTGTTGTAGTCAAAAATTTCAGATATAAACAAAACATCTTCTTGCTCTGAAGGTTTAAACCACTTACTAAAGCGCTTTCTCATTCTAATACTATTTAGTAAAAAAAGGAATTGTGGTTTCTTATCTAAGGTATGATATTGATTCATCTCATTAGCATAAAAAATTGTGTCAGGAAAGTAGGATAACCCACGATTAGTTAGGTATGGTTCATAGGACTTCTCGGCCAATTGATCGTTAGCCGAGTCCTCCATCAAGTTCTTCTTTGAAGTGTTTATCGCATTCAAGTAATCAAAAGGTTTCAATCTAATCTCCGAGTGATGGTGACAACCCTGCCTGTTCCAGTGTCATATTAACTGTACCATTTTCAATCAACTTGCGTCGGTTATACATGTGCGAGGCTCGTGTATCTTCTTTTGACCCACCATAGTAAGGAACACAATGCCCTTCTTCTGCCATCACACCAGTAGCAGGGCGCCACGAATCTGTTTCAACATCATATACATCAAAGTCACCAAGGATTCGACCAAACTTACCCTTCATGTCTTCGCCGTCACGAGCAATCTGAGTTCTGAGAATTGGGTTCTTACCAAGCAACTCTTTTAGTCGTTTGCTTGCTGCTTTACCAAACACCTTCTCAACTTTGTCTCGGGTGCGTGATTCTGGAGTATCAATACCCATAATACGGACTCGCTCTTTCTTTAACCAGACACCAAAACCCAAATCGATATCCACATCAACAGTATCACCGTCAATTACTCTTACTAATTTTGTTCTGTATTCGTACATAATATATCCTTATTATCCGCTAAGGGAAACACCCTTAATTCTGTTTGCGTATCCTGCCATTCTATCCCATTCTTCGGGTGACACATCATTCAACCTGAGATGATGCCCTGGCGCCAATTTTGAGTCATACTCTGGATACTCTCCTTCTGTCAAGAATGATGGTTCGGCTCGGGGATTATCAAAATCAGATTCTCCTGTTGACTCGACATCATGTATATACAACTGAATCAATGCGTAATGCAAGATTTTCATTATATCTTTTCTGTGATCTTCGGGTGTACCTTTATTGCCATACCGCTTCGCATACTTCATTACATTGCCCAAGCAAAAACCAGTACCATGCCCACTGTCAATAATAATATCCGTCGCTTGATACTTGTCCGTTGCGTAGTGCTGATCATATGTTGTATCCACATACTTTTGTAACTCTTTAATTAATTCTTCTTCCTTGAACTTATAGTTTATCATAATATAACCACCTTGTCAATGCCATCTATAAAATTTATGTTCTCCGATTCGACCCACCGGAACCATACCTCTGTCGTTAATCCAATTTGGTGTTACATATGTTGCGTGATAATGTGTGGCACCCTCAGTAATACCTCGGAACCCATTATTTAGAGTCATCTCCGCAACGATTTGCGATTCTTCCCAAGCACCCTCTTCCATAGGCTCGTCAGACATACCGTCGCAATACCAAGAGAAGTGACACATACCACGAACGGGTACAGTGTTACCTTTCCAGTTAGTACGCATTACGGACTGATTGACCACATCACATATAGTGTCTGGAAACAAGTTACTGTCAACACGATTTAAGACAACATCCGCCACAGCAATACGTCCAGCAAAAGAATCAGAACGAGACTCATGATATATATTGAGTGAGAGGCAACCCAACTCATCATCCCCGAAAACCGGCTTCTCGGGTTGAGGTTCCGCAGAAACAACTTCTTTGGGGGGCTGTTCTTTTGTTGGTAGTATCTCTTCAGTTTTAATTTGAATCGTCGGTTCTTCATCGACAAATCTCCCCGCAAAAGTAATCGTTGCAACTATCAAAATGCATATAATTAAAATCTCAACAATTTTAAATGTGTTAGTTTTGATCATTGTTCCAAGCCTTAGATGGGTCTTTCTTTGCACCATATTTATCTATGAAGGTAAGTTGCCCAGTCTCCTCATCCCATTTGATTTGTTTTATATTCATCGCAGCCGCAAAGATATGTTTCATAACATAAGTTCCGCGTTCAAATCCTTGGAACCTACCCCAAGCAAAAGTTGCGAGCATACATGATAAAGTGATACCAGTATATACATATTCGTTCATAATAAATTCCTACGTGAACTGACAATCAGCCATAACCTCTGTTAGAAAGGATACGACATTGATTTCTTGATCCGCAACAAATGCCATCTGATATTGATACCGCGCCAGATGAATTACCAACTGTGGGATAGATGCTGGTTCTACGATCTTATCCATTTCATCGAAGAGTTTTCGAAAGAATGTTGTGGGATCACCATCCAAGTTTTCTGCAACCCATTTGCGCATAGAAGTAAAGTTCTTTTCTTTTAAAAAACCAACCAAATCTTCAATGTCATTATTTACCGCAGCAGAAAGAATTCCTGTGTCGATAGTTCCGGTAGCCGAATATCTCTGGAGTTCATTTAGAATCCGTCTCCAATCTGGCGAGAACTTCTTGACAAGTTTTGCGATAACCGCTTTATCATACTCAACACCCTCGCCATCAAGAATCTTACAAGTTCGTTGAAAGAACAATGGCATCAATTTAGATTTCTCTTCATTGCCAATATTAAAGTTTACCACAGAACATCTACTATGTAAAGGTTCAATGATTCTATTTGGGAAGTTGCAAGTTAAAATAAAACCGCAGTTAGCAGAAAACTCTTCGATAAAGTTTCGGAGGGCTGGTTGCGTGGATTGTGGATTTAAGTAATCTGCCTCATCTAAGATGACATACTTGCGACCACCCTTCATAGAAACGGTAGAAGCAAAGTTATGAATCTCATTACGGAGTGTGTCAATGTTCCGATCCATTGACCCATTGATTACCATGTACGAACACCCAAGTTCTTCGAGCATAGCCTTAGCCACTGTAGTCTTACCCACACCAGCACGACCAGCCAGAATCATATTAGGAATAACTTTATTTGCAACAAATTCACGGAAGGTTGATTTCAACCCCTCGGGTAGTATAGCATCTTCAATACTCTTTGGTCGATACTTCTCTACCCACAGCACATTCTCTAACATATTTCACCCTAAAATCATATTATAATATTTAACCAAATGCGCAATGACATATAAAATTGCCATCACACTCAGGAAAATTTTCAATCGTTCGCTCATTCGGTATATGAAGAACCAGCTTCGGTCGCAATCCAATAATCTAGATTACCAGACACCCTAGAGAAATGTGAGATGCCATCCGTAGATATTGCTACATCATAATCAGCACCAACAATTTTTAAACTTTCACAGTTAAAGATTGTTTCAAACTCAGAAGATGTTTCGCCAACATCGATAGAAAACCTATCAGAATCATTGTTCCTAATATCAACAGCAGAAATTGAGATTCTATCTCGATTACCCGAGACAACGATATTGGGCAATCCCATCACACCAGCCATCTTGAGAATTTGCGAAAAATTATCAGAATTAAGTCTGAAAGAAATTGGTGCGTTTGGCAACTCGATGTCATCTTCTGGGGGAGATACCACCAAAACTTCGTCAGACAAACCATACCGAACTTTCGATTTTCCGTCTGAGATCATTAAAGAGTTTCCGTTATCAACATCAATGTCGGGATTATCCATAGAGGATAGAACAGACAGAAATCTATTCAGGTCATAAATGGTAAAGTTGTCATCAAAAGAATTGTCTACAGTGGCTTTCGCCAATATATTTTCTTGTTTGGAAATTGTTCTAATCACATTACCCTGCTTAAACACGATGCTGGGATTGATAATAGAAAAATTCCTAAGAACATTTAAAGTGTTTTCACTAAGTTTCATATTAACCTCTGACATAATTTAACCTCATTATATAGCAAAACAATCATAAAGTCAAGAAAAAGGGGGAACAAAAATGCCCCCCCCATTCTTATTGTGCAGCCGTTACCGGTTCTGCTGTTGCAGTAGGCTCGGCTGTAGCATCTGTTGCGGGTTCTTCTGAATCTACAGATTCACGAACAGATAGGACAACTTGGTTAGAGAAAGCGTCTTTAGCGACACTCAATTGGTCAAGTTGGAATTGAAGGTTGCGGATTTTAGAATCGATATCCTGAACCTGTGCTACAAGGTACTTCTGAGCATCGGTGAGATCCTCTTCAGTATACTCTTTGTCATCAATAGTAATCATACTAACTCCTTAAGGTTTATAATAAACAAAAACGGGTTCATATTTAGTAATACTCCCGTTTATCTTGCAACTGTTTTTCATAGTTGCTTCGCCAGTTTCAGAATCTATTCGATTCGCGCCTGGCATTCTAGCAAGAGCCATTTTAAGAACACCTTTATAGGTCATTCCCAAACTCTCCAGAATTTCTTTGCTATCGTCTTCCAACGGTAGCAGATTTTTTCCTAGTTTTATATCCGCAATATTCCACAGCAGATACCTATCGTTACGCAAATACTCAACCGCAGTTTTTAGTGTTTGCTTTAAAAAACCATCGCGCCATACTTCATATGTATCAAACTTCTTGTAGGACTGCTCATCGTCTTCAGAATACGCTTCCTTCGAAAAGTAAGGTGGCGAAGTAAAAACTATATCCAACTCACCCTTATGCTTCTGGAAATCTGGATCTTCACCGATAACTTCCGAACCCAACTGGTAGATTTCATACGAGTGATACTTCTTAAACAATACGGCATCATTCTTAACATCATTATAAAATCTTGCAACGTCATGGTATTTAGTACTTAAACTTCCGTCAGGTAAAGTAATCGTATGATCTTTATTTGGATCAGTTCCAATATAGTGTATCTTGTTTGGAGATCGCACAGCCATTGCACCTAACAGCCTTCCACCCCAACCAGCAGAAGGGTCATAGATCTTAATTGTATCCTGATTTTCAATGTGCTTGGTATACTTTTCATACAAAAACTTTGCCGTCATAGGCGGAAAGTTAACCGCATACTGACACCAAGAAACTCGGAACGCTCGGTATCCGGCAGGGAAAAGTTTCTGCCCCTTCTCATAAAATCGTATCGTATATATGAATCCTTCTTTGTCTTCATAATCAATATTGGTTTTGCACGACTCGGGTATATTATACTCTAAAAGTTGCTCCTTTGTCAATAGTAAAAACTCAACTTTATTAATCTTTTCGTTATACCCAGAGTAGTCAATACCTTTCTTGTGTTCGATCCAGTAATCGTGTGTGCCGTACTGTCGGGCTTTACTCTCAAACCATTCAACAAAACTCTTGACATCGGTTAGTGTGTGCCTCACACTACCCACCACGATTTCCTCACCAACCATCATAGTACGAGAATGCTGATAGAACGAATCTCGCTTGAAATGTCGGCGCGCATACTTTATTGTTTTTTCTAACAACTCATCCTTGACAAAGTGATCGTAGATTGATAACCCCACATCTTTTTCACTATAGTTTATTCGCGTCTTCATCATGGTAGGAAACCATTGGTTCACGGCATTACCTAACCCAGAATGATTTCTAATGATATCAGACTCACCAGTAAGTTCGTCAATAGTCTCGAACTCGTGTACAGGATATCCAGCCATTTTCTTAAACTGCTTCTTAATATCATCCTCATCTTTACCAACTCTAGGAGGATTGCCATAGTCATCCCAGATTTGAGCAACGGCTTTTCGCAGATCAATAAACCAATCGCGGAATTCTTGATCAGACATCAACAGA
>Ga0307488_10005765_pt1 | contig 10222 bp, 18 predicted proteins | sample SB02metaG_FD_202248 | JGI IMG/M metagenome (GOLD analysis project Ga0307488, IMG submission 202248) | Sea-ice brine microbial communities from Beaufort Sea near Barrow, Alaska, United States - SB 0.2 | ecosystem: Environmental > Aquatic > Marine > Coastal | place: USA: Alaska | collected...
GGATCAAAGTCTATTTGATGCATTACCAGAACTAAAACAACTAGGAGAAAATAATGGCTAACTTAACAAAAAACAAGAACCTAAGAAAACTGCAAGTTCATCACACTTACCTAAATAAAAAGGTAACTGAACTTACCAAAGATAGGAAAAAAGACAGAAGTTCCGAGAGCAAGACGGTATTAATGAGATTAAAGAAAACCAAACTTGCAATCAAAGATGCAATCGCAAGTGCAAAGGCAAGTCTTGGTTTGACAAACAAATAAAAAGTAGTATAATAGTAATATGGACAGAGATTACAAAACAGGCAAAAGTACAGATGTAGGCGTATTTTCAGGACTAGAAATAGAACATACACTTGCGTTTGGCAAACAGACATTATTCCTGGCCAGGAATGATCTAGTCTTTGATCAAATTGAAGCATTGGCAAAGAAGGTCAACGCAGAAGCAATATACTTTGGTGCTAACAGAACATTCATGCCACATATTGTAACACAGCTCACACAGATGATGAAACTGCTAGATAAAGGTTACTGGGTGACAATAGATTATCCACATGCCATACATGAACAAGTCAAAGAGAATTTCAAGTCCGTTTGGACACACGAGAAGTTTATTCCGTTCTGTTCAGTAATATTCCCTAATTCAGAGGGAGACGATAACCTATGTATCAAAGTAGATGATGTTGACTTCAACAAAACTAATCCAGGTGTTTGGACTATGAGCATGGATCATTTCAAACAGACTGCCGGTTTCACCAGTTGGGATGAATACAAGAAGGACGAACCGTTGGAGATCAATAATGCCTAAAACAAAATTGTCCAAAGAAAAGATCGACTACAAGGAAGGTGTTGCACTTTTTAAAAATTGGGTCAAGCACAACAAGAAACTTGAGGACATGGGATTATACGGAACAGATTATTACGTAAGAAGAGTTGAAGAACTAGAAGCAAAAGTAAAACAATTAGAAGCAAAGCTAAAAAGGAAGGTACAATAATGAGTGAAGCAATAAAAGTTGACAATGCAAGTAAGATGGTCTGGGTGACATTCCAAAAAGAAGGTATGCACAAATACCCAGCGGCATTAACAGATCCAAAATTAGCTACAGGTGACGAGTATGACGTTTCGTTCCTGGGACATCCGCACAGACACATGTTCCATTTTAAAATAGCGATAGAGGTATTCCATGATGACAGAGACATAGAATTCATACAGTTCAAGAGATGGATATTGAATCTATACACACAAGGCACACTACAGAATGATTACAAGAGCTGTGAGATGATGAGTGATGACCTTTATGTACAAATAACAAAGAAATATCCAGGTAGAAACATTGAGATAGATGTTTCTGAAGATGGAGAGAACGGATCACACGCAGTATACAACAAACAACCAGTTCCAAAGCAAATAATATAATATGAAAGAGATCAATATAAGAGAATCTAGAGCAACAACAAGGATGGGTCATCTACCAGTAAGTGGTGGTGGACTCAATGCTTCTTATACCACTGTTGATGCAGTTGCGAACATATGCACAACAGCAGGTAACCTAGGTTTGAAATATGGCAAGGACTTCATATGGTCTAGTCAAGGGTACTCGGACGATGATGCCATGGAAGAATGCGTGACACTGTTGGTCAAGGAAGACAAGTACGAAACGTTCTTGCATCTTGCACTACAGAACGATCACAAGATTAAACACACAAACAACGGTGACGTTAAATTAATCAAGGAGAGAAGATAAGATGAGAATACCGTATACTAACTTTAAGACAAGAACAGGCGACGACAATGCAATAGGCGGTTGTGCATTCATAGGCGGCGAGTGGAAAGACATAGACACAGTTGAAATGTTTGACAACAAAAAAATTGTTGTGTTCGCACTACCGGGAGCGTTCACACCAACTTGTAGTTCACAGCAACTACCCGGATACGAAGAACTGTATGATGAAATTAAAGCACAAGGCGTAGACGAGGTTTATTGCCTTTCAGTAAATGATGCATTTGTAATGAATGCTTGGTTCACTAATCAAGATATTAAAAAAGTAAAAGCTGTTGGTGACGGTGAGGGTGTATTCACACAAGGCTTGGGTATGTTGGTCAGCAAACCTGCACAAGGATTTGGTATGAGATCTTGGAGATACTCCATGCTTGTAGACAACGGAGAGATTATAAAACAGTTTGTTGAGCCAGGCCAAAACGACTCAAGTGATGACAATGATCCATTTGAAGTTTCTGATGCTAAAACAATGTTAGAATACTTAAAAACAAATGCCGGGTAAGTGGGATGGTAAATCACGACCCAGTAATGACAAATATAGAGAAAACTTTGATGACATATTCAAAAGCAAAAGAACACGGGTGGCTAGAAGCAAAACAGTCAGGCGGAGCAGTGTACGAGTTAGGAGTCAAGCAGTCAAAACACGGAAAAGCGATTAGAAGGATTGCAGAACCACTTATGAATAAACACTGGAAAAATAGTGTCACAAATTTGCATAGGATATACAAGGTTGCCGAGTACTTGCTTAAAAGACAAAGCAGATCAAACAGTGAAGATAAAAGCAAATTAAATAAGGAAACTTCGATAGGTTCATTTTTTAAATCGTGTTTATCTACAGAAGAAAACAAAAAAAGGAAAAAGAAATGATAATAAGACTAGTATTTGAACCAGAAGCTAACGTCAATTGCAATCATGATGACATGTTCCGTTATTACTCTGAGAACTACCTAAGCGACTTTGATACAACGTGGGGTGGATATATCACAATCAGTGCTTCGGAGATGGTACACTCTGATACTATTGCTAACCAACCATGCTACCAAAGATACGTAGAAAGTTCCAAAGGTGATCAAGCAACTCTAAATAAGATTATGAAGTACACAGAAACCAATCCGATGGCAGGATACACAACACACATATACGCAAACCCAGAAGGGGGAAATGAGGTTAAAATAATATGAAAATTTTTTACATGGGCTTAGAACCCTACGAAGGCAGATACACATTACAGTTGCAGGACTGGACAGAAAGAGCATACAAAAAGGCAGGAGTTGAATACATTGTTGTACCAGGCACAACAATAGATGATTCCAAAGCAATCGTGACAGGACAGGTGCTGGACGCACATGGCAGAAGTTACTTCGGTATGAGTCAGTTAATGAATCTCGTGCAGATGATGAAGGCAGGAGAGATAACAAAAGATGATGCTATATTCTTCGAGGACATGTTCCAACCGGGCATGGAATCACTTCCGTACATACTGATGCAGTCACCTGAGGAATACAGACCAAAGATTTATCTGAGATGCCTAGCACAAGCAGTAGATCCAGATGACTTCGTACACGTGTGGGGCATGGCAAAATGGATGAGTCTATACGAGCAGATGTGTAATGAAATTCCAAACGTAAACATACTTGCAACAAATGAAGAGATGGTTGCACATATGCGTATCGCAAACTGGACAGCACCCATATACAACATATCAGGGCTGAGCTTTGGCAAGGAAGAAGTTCAAGGCAGGGTAACACAGAAACCTTTCGCAGAGAGAAAGATGAGAGTAGTATTCGGAGCAAGATGGGATCAAGAGAAACAACCAGGATTCTTCATGGACATGATCAATCACTGGAAATTAAATACCAAGTTGCCCGAAGTAGAATTCGCAATCTGTTGTGGAGGACCCTTGAGAAGTAACAATCAGGTCTATGTTGATCAAGCAAGACAGATGGAAAAAGAAGGTACACTTAAAATATATGAGAACTTGAAAAAGGACGAGTACTACAACATACTTGCAGATTCAAGAGTGCTATTCAACTGTGCATTACAGGACTGGGTGTCAAACACTGTGTCAGAAGCAGACTCACTCGGTACCAATGTGTTGTTCCCGGCATACAGGTCATTTCCAGAAACATTCGCAAATGATGAGACAAGGATGTATGTTCCGTGGTCAGGCAGAGACGCAATAGAAAAACTGAAGAAATTATTAATAACACCATCCCCTAGCATGGGTCAGATATCAGACTGGACCGACGGCACGATAGACAGAATGATAGACATCATGACAGGCAAGGGAGAACAATGGAGAAGAGATGGAAGACACTACAGGACACCAGTATCAGAATCCAAGTATTAAAGGATCCAGCAAAGCGGTCCTTGTAACAGGAGGTGCAGGCTATGTGGGTTCACACACTTGCAAACTGTTGGCCAAGAACGGTTACTTGCCAGTCACAGTTGACAGGCACTTCAGAGATGGACTTGTATCGTATGGTCCAAACTACAATTTAAAACTGCCACAAGAAGTAAACAGACTGGATGAGATCATAAAGAGATACAACATAACAAGTTGTATACATTTTGCAGGTAGCACGAGTGTGCCTGAGAGTGTTGCCAATCCGTCATTGTACTACAAGAACAATTTAATTTTAACTATCTCACTGTTAGATCAGTTGATAGCATGTGGGGTTAAGACATTTGTGTATTCGTCCAGTGCGGCCACGTACGGAGATCCAGGAATGCAACTGTGTATGGAGACAGATGTTTGTGAACCAATCAATTCATATGGTGCAACCAAGCTGATGATGGAACAAGTTTGTAAAGATTACAAGACAGCATACGGACTATCAAGTGTGGGACTGAGATACTTCAATGCCGCTGGAGCAGACCCAGAAGGTGACGTGGGAGAACTTAGAGAACATGAAACACACATTGTACCGTTGGCAATAGCGGCCGCAAAGCAAGGCAAAACATTCAAGATATTTGGAGACAAGTATCCTACAGATGACGGAACATGTGTCAGAGATTATGTACACGTGATGGACCTAGCAGATGCACACCTTAAGGCATTGAACTACGCTTCTCAGAATCCAGTAGCAGAAGTGTTCAACCTTGGCTCAGGTGAACCAGCTTCCAACAAACAATTAATTGATGCTGTACAGAAACATGCAGGCACAATGAGTGTAGAGATGCACGACAACAGGCCAGGTGATCCTGCGTACCTTGTTGCTGACATCACAAAGGTAAAAGAAATCTTAGAGTGGGAGCCAACACAGAGTTCAATTGACAATGTGGTGGCAACTGCTGTACAATGGTACAACAAGAATCACAAGAGGGAAATACAATAATGTATGAAAAAATATTGTTTAATATCACATACGGTACTGAATGTGAACGTGACCAAGATCCGTGTGCTGAAATACTGCTAAATCAACAAATAGTAATCCCCAAACAGCCAATAAAAAATAATCAACAGGTCGAATTTGAGTTGGACCTCGAAAAAGATACACAGTACAAACTAACGATTAACAGAACAAATCATAATAGCAAAAATAAGCAAGTATTGTCAATAAAAAGTTTTCATGCTGATGGGATTGACCTAAATAGAGTACTCGATCATATGTATTTTTATCCACAATATCCTGCTATATGGTATAAGCAACAGATAGAGTCCGGGAATGAATTGCCCGAGAAACAAAAAGGTTGGCGAGATTGGGGGTTCAATGGACAATGGGTTATGAACTTCGAAACACCATTCTATACTTGGCTTTTGAAAACAATATAATGACTCCAAAAGAAAAATATCATCTATTTAGAACAAATAAAAAGTTCTGTGTCGCGCCATGGACTAGTTTTCAAGTTTTTGCAGATGGTAGGGTTGGAACTTGCAGTATAGGAAAAGAAACATTAGGAAATGTCAATGATAAAAGTGTATCTCAAATCCTATCCAACAATCCAATTGTAAAAAGAATTAAAACAAACATGTTAAACAATGTTGCAGATACAAATTGCACAATCTGTGATCGTAGATCTATCGACGAAGACGGGTTCGAGTATTACAGAGATCACCTCAATAAAATGATAGAAGATCAAGATATAGACTACAACGATATTGATAACTTTGATTTACGAAGTATCGACCTACATTGGTCTAATATTTGCAACTTACGTTGTATCATGTGTCAGCCTTCACAAAGCAGTTTAATTGCAAAAGACGAAGGGGTAACTATAACACCCGTAACCAAAGATACTATTTCTGAAATAACAGAGATGATTGTGAAAAATCAGTACAAAATCAGAGAAATATACCTAAGCGGTGGAGAACCTTTCTACATACCACAGAACGTAGAACTTCTTAAAAAATTGTCAAATAAAGATGTACCTATACGAATCAACACAAACATGCACTGGAACGAAAACAATAGATTGTTTAAAATTTTAAAAACATTTAATAATGTTAATCTAACAATGAGTGTTGATGCACTACATGAAAAATTTAATTACATCAGAAACGGTGCCGAGTGGGAGGTGTTTATAAAAAATTTCCAGTACATAAAAAAAAATACAAACTTCGATATTAGAATTAATACTATTTTCAGTGTGATGAACGCAGACGATCTTTGTGCAAACATTAAATATTTTTATCAAGAACAAAACATAAAAAATATAACAATTAATGTGTTGTACAGGCCCAAAGAACTCAGTGCTAGAAATTATCCTCTTCAAAAAAAACAATTAATAATCGATCAAATAGAAAAGTTAATGACACAGATTGCACCGGAAGACGTTAACCTGCTTGGCAATCTAAAGAATTGTATTACACAGATTAAATCAGATAATCAGCACGATTACAAAGATGCTCTAGACAGAGTAACTAAAAAAAATAAAAAGCCGTGGCAAACAGTATTAACAGATTTAGTATGATAAAAAAAGCACTGTTAATAGGGTGTGGTAATGAAAGAGGTGAGAATATTATTAAAGGGTGTCATGCCGCCGGGTTTGAAGTTACAAACATTGGCTCTAGCGTCTCAAAATTAACCCATGTTCGTAGCATAAAAAGAGACTGGGCTAAACTAGACATTATTGAAATACATAAAATATTACAAAAATTAGATCATGGTTTTGATTTCATCTTCTTTAACCAGAACGCATCAAGTTTAGGTCCTGACAATTTTAATTTGCACTCAAAGACATTGGACTTATGGGCTCTACACAAAAGTTGGCTGAATAGTTATTGGTTGAGTTGCCAGATGCCATACACTATTATCAAAAGTTTAGAGAAAAAATTAAGTCCTAACACAATAATTGGATGGATGCTTTCCGGTTTCATAGACAAAGATAAAAAAGGTGTGGAAATACATCCTGATTATAGTGGGTACAAGTATACAAATTACCTATTAATGAAAAATTTTAACACAAAGTATCAATGTTTTGGTATAGATCCCAAATTTGAAACTAGTGACAAGATCCAGCCTTTGATCAAAGAAATATGTTCAGGCAATAAAAAATGTGACGGTGAACTTTTTTAAGTTGACTAAACGTAATAATACAAATATAATAGGAGTACAATGATAGATGAAAATATTTTAAAAGACAGTTGGGAGCCTAAAGGCACAACAAGTGACGAGATAAAGAAAAGAATCAAAGCCGACAACGGTCGTTTTTGGGCAGGTGACAATGTCAGCAAGTACCTAGAAGAAGGTGACAAGGAAAAACTTATCGAAGAACTTGCACCCAAGTTTGACTCAGTCATAGATTCATTAGTCATCGACAGAGAACAAGATCCTAACAGTACTAACACGGGTAGAAGACTTGCTAAAATGTACATCAATGAATTAATGGCTGGACGTTATGACCCAATGCCCAACGCAACTGCGTTTCCGCAAGAGATGGCAGAAGCATACACAGGCATATTAACAATTCGTTCAGAACTCAAGAGTGTTTGTTCTCACCACCACCAGCCAGTGAGTGGTATCGCATACATTGGAATACTTGCGGCGGAGAAACTTATTGGATTGAGCAAGTACACAAGGATTGCCCAATGGTGTGCAAGACGTGGCACACTGCAAGAAGAATTATGCAACAACATAGCAAGAGAGATCATGAAAGCGACCGGCAGTAATGACGTAGGTGTGTACATTCAAGCAACACATGGTTGTTGTGAGAACAGAGGCATCATGGCATACAGCAGTCTAACACAGACCACCGTGCTGAAAGGTGCATTCAAGGATGACAAGGGTACCAAACAAGAGTTCTTTGACAACATCAAACTACAACAGGAGTTCGCTCCTAGGTAGTATGGCAGATGACTTCAATGTAACTTACGATATAGGAGACCTAGGGCAACTAGACTTATTTCCGGAAAAGGATATGAGAGAGAAATACCCTGCATTGAAACAAGCATACGAACATTATCAAAGCATACTTGAAGTGTGCAAAACAAAGGAAAGAGAAGATGCGAATTAACACAGATCCAAAATTAAACTTCGAAGACGTCCTATTACAACCCAAACGTTCCACGTTATCATCTAGGAAAGATGTAGAGATGACTCGTAAGTTCAGTTTCCGTAATTCACCCAAGGTGATGGACTTCCTTCCAATATTTGCAAGTAATATGGATGGTGTTGGCACATTTAGTATGGCAAGAGCCATGCAGGAACACAAGATGATGACTGTGATAACAAAGTCGACCACACCAGAAGAGTGGAAGGCGGCCGCGGGCACAGGATTAAGAATGCAATCAGTGTCGGTGTGTACAGGAACCAATGTCATGTTTGATCCAGATGCTCCTGATTGGAACACAATGAAAAAAGTATTAGAGATGTTTCCGGACATCAAGATGATAACCGTTGATGTTGCAAACGCATATCACCAGAACATGGTAGACTTCATTAAGAAAGTTAGAGAGCAATACCCAGACAAAGTTATCATAGCAGGTAATGTAGTAACACCCGAGATGACAGAAGAATTAATCATAAACGGTGCTGACGTAGTCAAGGTAGGTATTGGTCCAGGATCGGTATGTACAACAAGAACAATGACCGGTGTTGGTGTGCCACAGTTCTCAGCAATAGTGGAATGTTCAGATGCGGCGAATGGCGTTGGCGGACATATAATGGCAGATGGTGGTTGTGTGTATCCGGGAGACATAGCAAAAGCATTTGGTGGCGGTGCCCACATGGTCATGATCGGTGGTATGTTAGCAGGACATGACGAGTCAGAGCAACCAGTAGTAGATGATAAAATAGAATTTTACGGAATGAGCTCAGACCGTGCAAGAGAAGTACACGGAAAAAGGAAAGATGGATACAGAGGCAACGAAGGCAGATTGATATCATTGCCTTACAGAGGACCTGTTATAAACACACTAGAAGATATAATAGGCGGAGTTAGAAGTGCCTGCACATACATTGGTGCAAGAAGATTAAAAGACATGGCCAAGTGTGCAAGTTTTGTAACAACACACAATGTAATCAATAGGGTTTATGAGCGATACACAAAATAAAAGAATAGAAGAAATAGAAGGTCAGATTGAGGCACTGGAAAGCAGTCTAAGTACTGTCAGGAAAGTGACTCCCATGCACGATGCCACTTGGTACGTGAAATGGATATCTGTTGTGCTAGTGTGCTGTGCAGTTCTTTGTAGATCAGTAGAAGAAGTACCAAAGATATATGATGTGTTCTTTTCAATATTTGGAACAGCAGGTTGGTTATGGGTTGGATTCAGGTGGCATGACAGGGCACTAATAGTTTTAAACACGATACTGCTGGCAATGTTGGTATCAGGAGGGGCAAGGTATATTGTACAATGGCTGACATAGAGAAGAATTACTTCACAACAGGACAGATGCGTAATGCACTGATACAGATAGAGGACCAAATGGTACATTCAAACTGGATGCCTGATGTTATACTAGGAATTAACAGGGGTGGTTGCATACCAGGTGTGTATCTTTCACACAGATTGAAACTTGCACACGAAGTACTCGATGTACGGTTACGAGACCACACTGCCAAACCAAATTTAAGTGTGCTAGAGAAAGCATTTGCATTCCAAAAGAAGATACTGATCATAGACGACATAAACGATTCCGGTGCTACATTCCAGTACATAATTGACAACTTCGGCAAACACCAAGAACGAATAAAGTTCGCGGCCTTGATCAACAACAAGCCAAGTAATGTAAAAGTAGATTACCATGGTTACGAGATCAACAAGGACGAAGTACCCGCATGGATAGTATTCCCATGGGAAGAATGGGACAAGTAAACTAAAGGTTGTATAGACCTTTCCATCCAAAACTGTTACAATTACTGACATTAATAAAAACCTTAAGGAGATTTAATGTTCAAAGACATAAACAAATCAATGCTGTTGAAATTGGTAGCACTACACGTGATAGTGATCATCGTTTCAAATGCGTTAGTGGCAGTCCCAGTAGAAATAATGGG
>Ga0307488_10005766_pt1 | contig 10222 bp, 10 predicted proteins | sample SB02metaG_FD_202248 | JGI IMG/M metagenome (GOLD analysis project Ga0307488, IMG submission 202248) | Sea-ice brine microbial communities from Beaufort Sea near Barrow, Alaska, United States - SB 0.2 | ecosystem: Environmental > Aquatic > Marine > Coastal | place: USA: Alaska | collected...
ATATTATTTGTCAATAAACTGCGATAATTCTGGAGCCTGCCAACCTACTGGTTTAAGCACTTTGCCATCGCTACGTTTAATTACTTTGCCTGTTTCAAAGTCAATCTTTGCAAAGTTAGTTTTCATAACTTCGTTCCAAGCTGCTTCTCCGTCCCAGCCAGCGGCACGAATAGCACCCATAGTAACAACCAAGATGTCAACTAGTGCATCAAGTTGCTCTACTTTGTCGTCTGCATCGACTGCATCTACTAGTTCGCCGTATTCTTCATCAATAAGTCCGAGATACATTTTGTAGTTTTCAGCACTTGATGGTTGATCGCAAGCTGTAGCGAATACTTCAATATCATTAAATACGTTTGTCATTTTTTCTTTCTCTTTAGTGATTATAAAACATAACATTTAACACAAATCTGTTATCAGCAGCATCTATTGGCCCGACGCCTTTATGTAACATATTTGAAGGGAAAAGTAGTGCTCTGCCTGCTTTTGATTCGTAAAACTTGCCGTCTATGTATGTTCCTGCTCCATTGCATGTAGTAAGATTATAAACTATGCTGTAATAGTTAGGCTCATCGTGGTCAACATGTTCGCTACCTGAACTAGAACTGTTGTAATAATTCCAAACATATCTAATTAGTTCAGGGCTTTTAATTACAGATGAATTGCCGGTAACTACTTTATTAAAAATTAAATATGCCCAGGCATTTGCATTAGGCAAATCAACAATTAAATCAGGATTTGGATTTTGAACCCAACTATAGCAAACAAATCCGGCATCTGAATATCCTTCGGGTATATCATCAAATGACAATGTCCATTTGGCTTTATACTTTAATTCACCGATAATTAAGTTGTGAAACTCATCATCAAATAAATTATCAATTACAATTGGTTCACGCATTTATAAACGAACTTGGATCAACAGTAGCATGTTCACCGTCGCTGTATTCTGCGCCTATTTGCAATCCGTCTGGTTTTTCGGTACTCGTTGCTAGTATACTTTCTAGCTCTACTTTACGAATTTCAATCTCGCCTGTTGAAGTCTCCATGCTAAGACCTCTAGTCCAACGTCCGTGCGATACAAGAATCCAATCGCCAACTTTAAACTCGTCTTTGTTGTCAGGGCCTTTAGAGTATACGCGGGCCCACCGAGGATAAATTCCTCGTGTTTGACCATCATCGTTAGCGATGATTAATCCGCTTTCAGTTACTTGTTCTCCGAAGTGCATATCTGTTACTAGTACTTGATCGCCTATAGCACGTGGAGTGCCTTTAATTGAATTTATATTTTGACCCATTACTCACCTCTTGGTACAAAGTTGCCGTTTTCGTCTTCAACCCATGCATCAGCTTCGTCTAGCATTTCTTGCTCTGCTGCTGTAATAGGCGCTTCGATTACTACTTCTTTTTTGGTTCTTGTTATTGTTTTCTTCGTAGGTGCAGCTACTACAGGCTCTATAACATCTGCCACAGGCGCACCTGTAGTTGCTCTGCCAGTTGCTTCTGTTGCTGTGCCTGCTGTTGCATAATGTTCTGCTACAACGTCTTCCCGCTTTTTAATAATTTGTCCACCAGGTCCTAGTTCGTCACCACGTGCATTTACACGAGCATTGCCTACTGCCGGAGTTAGTTCGTTACGTTTACGTAGTAGATCCATATCTACGTTCTTGCCTCGCATACTACGATGCTGTTTTTTTGCTGCTGATACTTTTGACATATCTGTTCTCCTTTTGGTTATATACTTACTTATCTAAGGAACTCGGTCCAGTCTAGGTCAAACTGGATTGAATCAATTCTGTGTACACCTATTAAGTATAGCACATAACTTGCTACACTACTACCTCTGCCTACACCCCATACAATGTTATTCTCACGCATAAAGTCTACAAGATAACACATATAGCGCAACAGTGGTATCATACCACGTTCGGTAAATGCTTGTAGTTCTTCTCGAACACGGTCTCGTTGTTCGAAAGTAAGTTCTCTATTGTTTAAAAAACGTACTACATCCAGCTCTTTATAGTCATCAGGCATAAACCATTCAGACTGCAATGCATTGTCAAAGTCTTTTTGATCTACATCTATTGGAATGTATTGTTTAAGTTCGGGGAGGTATTGCTCACGCATTGCTGCGTTAAACTTATCAATATCATCTGAGGGATCGCACAATACAACATGACACTTATCAGCATGACCACTATAGATCATGCTAACTAAGTCTTTGTTTGTAAATCGCGGAACACCGAGTTCGTCTGTTTTCATAAGCATACACTTATTTTAACTTACATTGATGAGTTTGTCAAGTCCTGTTTCGCCATTTTCTGAATTTTTTTGACGATTATATTCGATTGCACGTCGAGTTTGTACTTCTTCTTGATAGATTTCTAAGAAATTTTGTATTTGTTGTTGTACTCCAGGATTACCTGTCATAAAGTATCTACGCTGGAGTACAACTATTTTGTCTTCTAATTCGCTCACAGATAAATCTGCTAAACTGTCAACTAGTGGATTAAGCAAACTGACCTCTGTACTCTGCGTATACTGTTGTGCCTTGATTGTATGACCAAAAGTCAATAATTAACGGGTTAACACTGCTATCTAAAGTAAGTGGAACTGGGAAAGTATTATTATACTTTATTGTTCCCCCGCCTGCAACTGTAAATGTTACAGTTTTTGCAGTATCGTTACCAGTAAGTTGCACAGTCATCTTAGAAACATGATCTCTTTCTGGCCAATCTGCAAGTGCAAAATTAATAGTAGTAACGTCTACAGCTAAATTAACTGTTCCGCTTTGGTATGGACCGTTTAATAAACTAATGTTCATACCGGTAGTAACAGTACCGATATTATGATACTTTTCTGTGTTTAGTGAAAAATTAGCATCTGTAACGTCACTGCCATTGAAATCATTTGATGCATCTAGTTTAGCAGTGTTACTTTGCAATGAGCCAATTTCACTAGCTGCTGTTGCTAAACCTGTTTTAATAATTGTAAAGTTGTCACGAAATCCTTGAGTGTCGTTGTCAATACCTGCAACTGGATATGATCCGTCGATTGTTCCGCTTATAATAGTACTAGCCATGTTAATTCCTCTTTAATATATTTATCGATGTTATACATTGAATTGGTAATTTGCGAACAGCACAAATTTTTCAACATCGGAGTTTTCAGTTCTTTTAACGATATATCTGTCTATATCGTAGTTAATTGTTGTCGGATCAAAACCATAGTTTTTAATATTGTTAATGATAGTCGCTGCTTCGCCTGGCTTACAGTAACAAATAGGAATAGCAGTTACGTAATCTAATTCTTCAAATCCAGCTTGTGCAGTTCTCATCCACAACGGCAAATAGTTACGTTCTTCGTCACCGATTGTTTTAATGTTTGCTCGCATATTATCTATACTAGATATATATTTAATTGAGTCTGTTGACTGGCTAACATTGATTGCATTACTGTCAGTTTTAATAGTGTTAGTCTTAGGTCTAAATCGGAATGGTTCCGAATCACCTTTTTGTAATTCTACTAATACTGTTCCGCCTGCTCTCACAGTTACTTCAAAGTCTTGATTATCTACATTAAGCTCTTCTTCAGCTGGCGCTCTAGTATCAATTGTAATTTCGTCTAGTTGACTAACTACAAATCTTACAATTGCTCTAGTGCCAACTGCTAATTCATTATAACCTGCTTTAAATCTAGTAGCATCGTCAACTGCTGCGTATTGTACGCTGTCAACTGTAATCTTTTCTTTGCTAGCTGTTTTAAAACTAACTGCTGTTTTCTTATTAGCAACTGTTGAGTTTGCAGGATCTTTAACGTCAATATATATTACTTCATATAGTGTGTCACTAGTTGCACTTAGTTTAGCAACTGCACTCTTAATTTCACCTAATGCATATTTTTTACGCTTATGTCCTTTAGCTGCTGCTGCTATAAATTTATCCATAGTAGTTGCTTCTACACCAGCATACACTAGCATATCTAAATTTGTTTGTATACCAAATGTCGAATCTCCTGGACGGTAAATTTTATTAGGAGAAAACACTTCTGGATTACTTACAAAATCTTTATAATACTTACGTTGTGCATCTGATAGCATAGGGCGCATATAAATATCAGTATACTGAGTATTGTCGAAGTCTAAAACGTTTAAGTTAAATTCACGTTCAATTGCAGTGTAGTTAAATCTGTCACGAGCTTCTACAGTAAATTTATAACTTCTATCAAAAGTAGTATCGCCCGGTAGGGTTCCGTCCCATGTAACTACTTTATCTTCGAATATAGTTAAGCCAGGCTTGTCAGCAGTACCAAACTGTCTTGCAGAACCAATAATTTCACCATCGTAGTTGAGCATTAGTCCATAGGGTAATTTGCCTGATTTCACACTATAAAGCATTGCAGTATCAGGAACAGTAGTTTCTGCAATTAATTTTAATGTACTTGTAAAGTTTGCATTAATAGTTCCTAGTGCAGCAGGAGTTATCCATTTAATATTACTATCAATTTCACCGATGATACGCACTTCGAATGTTTTAGCAGTACTTGGAATATCAATTTCGTCACTAGATGCAACAATAAGATTTTTAAAGAAACTATCTTTTGCAAATAATGCAATACCTATGTTTCTTCCGTTGTTTAACTGTGAACTTAGATTAGTACTAATTGTTATTTTGTCTTCATTGTCACGTATCAACGTTGCAACTACGTCACTACTGTCAGGTCCACTAAAGAAACTTTGTATGTTTGACTTAATACGTGAATATGCAGTACTCGGAACACGTATTTTCCAATTTAAGTTATCAATTACTGTAATATATGCAGTACCGTTATATTCTGATTCGAGCGATTGCTTTGTAGCTATTACTCTATCTTGAACGCTAAGTCCTTCTAATGTTTCAGCAACTTCTAACCAATTTGCGCCTATGAAGTTTAATTGCACAATTTCAGCAACTAGTACATTATCACCAAACTCGTCTACTTGGGCTGCGACAGCATGTGCAGTTGTACACTTATAAATCTTACTATCACCGCCAGTTGCAACTGTGTTAATAACATAGTCTCCTACATAGTAATTTGTGCCTAGTGTAAGTTCTCTTGGCGCCTGTGCTGGCAAAAACGGATCATTTGCTGTTGTTTGTGTAACTTGCCACTCGATATACGGTGTAAACGTATTAATAACATATGATTCACTATTACTAAATTTTAAAGTTCTACTAGCATATTTTGATTTGTTAGCTTCTGATAAACGACTAACAAAGAAGTGATCTTGTCCAACAATTGCAGTTTGACTCATTAATAAATTAATCTTAGGAGCAAGTGTTTCTTGTACAAATATAATGTCATACGCTGTATTTCTAGCATCAACGTTCGTAACTGTATATTGACTAGTTCCTAGTAAAATCTTCTTTCCTACTAATTCAAATAAATCATTGGTCCCGTCAATATCACCAGTTAAATCAATTTTGTTAATTTTAAAACTACTATTTCCCAGCAATACGTCTTCGTAGAAGTTTGCAAAGATTGTAACTGTTTCCAAGTCTGTTGTAATACGTGTTGCTCTAACTGTAAATTTATAATTCTGTGTAATAGCAGGCTGATAAGGAATACTTCCTACAATTTCTCCAGTTTGACTATCTAGTGTCATCCCAGGCGGCAATTCACTAGGTGTAAGGTCATCATTTACATCCTCAAGTGTGTACACAACAGCACCTTCGAGTGTCCAGTTATCGACAATTTCTAAATATATTGTTGTATAATTGTTTGCACGTTTAAAGCCTAAGTCTGTTGGAGTTATCCAAACTGGAGTTCTCACATTTGTTGTGTCAGCAGTAAACACGCCTGTGCCTGCTTGCATTACTGAGTTGTCTGCTTTTAAATAGTCATCTCCTACAAGATAAATTTTAAATTCTCTCCGCGTAAAATTTTCACCATCAGTAACCGTTACAGCAAACGGATAATATCTATTTAATTTACGTAAATTTGCAGTTGGCTCGTTATAATCAAAGTCTACAGTATCGTAATAAAAACTACCATACCCATTTGAACTTACTACTGAGTAATCCATTGGAACACCAGCATATGCAGCACTATCATAGCCGCCGCCGACATTTCGTTTGTCTAAGCTAATTAACGGTTCAGTAGTTCCTTGTAATTTACCAGTATCACTTAGTGTAATGCCTGGAGGTAATGTTCCGTCACCTTCTGCAATAAAGTAACTTAATACATCACCTGCGCTTAGATCGGTGTCAGTAGCAACTAATTGATAATCTATAATTTCGTTATCAAGAATGAACAAACTGTTGTTTGAGCCTACAGCTAATAATCCTTGAGCAGTTTGCCAAGTAGGACTATCTGGCCCAGTAACTACAAATTCAATTGTGCAGTCTTGAAACCCTGCATCAGTTGTAGCTCTAAATACTGCGTTAAATATTGTGTCGTACGCAACTTCGAATACTGTACCTGTTATTATGTTATCTTCTAATCTTGTGCCTGTTGGGATACTACCACTAATAATTTCTATATCAGCAACTATATTATTAGCAATAGGTAACAGTATATTTACTGACGATCTTTCAATCAGTGTTTGAAGACGAGTTCCGGTTACAACGTTCCATAAATTTGACATTCATTAGTTTCCTTAATACAACGTATTTATCGGAAGTACATTATACAGCAAAGTCACCTAATTCTAATGTTGCGCTATTAGGATTATTAATCGCTCCCCAGTCAACATCAGTATTAAATGTAATATAATCAATAATATTTGATACATTCGGATTTATTTCGCCAAAATCCATGCCAACGGCAGCTGACGGTAAAGTGCGTATATCGATGCCATGTACTAGACCTGTTACATTACCTGTTACATTACCTGTTACATTACCTGTTACATTACCTGTTACAGGACCATTGATTCCGGTTGTAGTAATAGTTCCTACATTTAATAAGTTATTTGCTTGTGCATCTAAATCTGCACTTAGTTGCGGAGTAGTATCTGAAACTAAGTCTGTAACACCTGTATACGCAACAGTAAGTACGCCGCCTACAATAGCGGTGCTAATGTCTGCGCCGCCTGATATAGTTAATGCTGCACTATCGTCTAGTACAACATTGCCAGTGTCAGCAGTAATAGTTAAATCACTTACTCCGCTGTCTGTGGCTATCACAATCTTATTATCATCAGCAGTTAGAGTTACATTTGAACCTGCACTAATCTTTTTAAACTCTAAATCATATGCATTTCTACGGAAGAATAGACCTTCTCCAGTTGAACCTAAGTTACTGGCTGTTGTTTGTTCATCATCACGTAGATCCAACTCTTCAAAGTTCGTATTAATTTTGATCATTGCTTCACGAAGATCATCACCTGTTCCGTCGTTTGCAATATTACCTATGTTAATTAATTGTACTGCCATTTTAGTTTCCTAATTTCATCTGAACGTTACTGTTAAACTTGTTAAAAGCAAATCTATTTGCGCTTCCTAATAAACTGCGTGTGTCGATATAATCATCGCTACTAGCAGTATCGTATAGTTGTGTTGTTTTTGCAGTGCCATTTAAGAATGCTAGTCCTTGAGCAGGAGTTGCACTTGGATTAAGTTGTAACCATAACGATAGCATACCAGCTACTTGTGGTGATGCCATACTAGTGCCGCTAATATTATTAATTAAAAATGTAGCTGCGCCCGGATAAGGATTATTAAGTGCAGTTGCGCCGAAGCTGTTAGTAGTACTCATTGCACTCATAATATCTGTACCAGGAGAATATACACTTACACCCGGCCCACATTCTGAATATGTTGCTTTTTGTTCTAGACCACCTGCGTGTGCTGCACTATCAATACTTCCAATAATGTGTGCTTCGTCATCATAAGGACTTGATCCTCTCTGATAAGATACTGATCCTGTACTAGCTGGTGAAAGTATACTGAAGTCTGCAATGTTGTTATAATCATCGCCAGTTGCAATATCAATTTTGTGATTTCTATTACCTGCTGCAACACAAACATGTATTCCTGCATCGATCATTAACTGTAAGTCAGCATCTACTGCTGATATTCTAACATTTGTAGCATATGTATATCCAGAACTTGCACCACTTGCTGGAGCCAGTCCAAAACCATGGCGCTTTCCTTCGGTATCAATGTCGGTTCCTGTCTTTGTATCACCTCTGTAGTATATAGTATTAATTCCGTCATAACCTCTTAAATATCCCCAACTATGATTAATAATTGTTGGACGTTTAAAACCTGTTACAGGATCTACTGGTTTAGCAGCATGCCATCCTATAATAACATCAGCCATAGCAGTAACACTTATTCCACTGTTTGGATCTGCTGACCCTTGTAGTCCGTTTAGTTTAATACTGAATATTTTAGCGTTCTTAGCCCATCCATATGTTTTACCAACTGCGGTACCAGCAACGTGTGTGCCGTGTCCGTCATAGTCTGTATAATGTGCTGTTGGCATTGTGCCACTTACTCCACTAGCAGTGAACCAATCAATTTGTTGTACTCTACTTACACCTGCAGCATCTTGGAACTCTGGATGATCTGCTTGTATGCCACTGTCTACAATAACAACATCAACGCCTGTGCCGTCTAGCGTATAGTTATATCCGCCTGCTGCTGCGTTAACTCCTGTATAAGGATTGGTTGCTTCATTCATTCTACGCATGCCCCAGTTTAAGGTCTCTCCGCGATCTAGTGTAGTTTTTGTGAAGTCTCCTATTTGTATTGCACTATGACCGATACCTACTCCTGGATTTAATTCTGGAAGTAAATCAACACCAAAAACTCTAGGATCGGCTTTTAGTGTTTCAGCTTCTGCATCAGTTAACATGTAATGTGTGTTACGTGTGTTAGTAGCACGAGCATCAGCAACACCAACTGTGCGACTTGGAATACTGCCAGCGCCTGTTGTTGCTATCATTTCTTGATTAAACGCAACGAGATCTACACCTCTGTTTACACTTACAATATGTTCTCTTTCGCTCATTTTATTTTTCCTAAGTTATTATGCTATTGTTGTGCCCTGGTTTGCAGTATTCAACCAACCATTTGTAGTGTATAGTAATGTTATGTTATCATTAATATCGCCGAATGTAATTGTTGTTCCAGTTGCTAATGTAGTTGGAGTAAGTGTTGCATCACCGCCGTCTACTATCATTGCAATTATTTTTATTTGTCCTACAACACCATCTGCTAGTGTATATGCATCTGCACCAGTTGTTGTAATTTCAGTTACAAGTGCATCTAAACTAATTGCACCCGGTCCACTAATTTGTTGTACATCACCAACTATTCTACTTATTGGTCCTATAACCTTGCCAGCAAGGCCATCAATTATTACACTTGAATCGTCACCGAACACACTACCTACTACGTCACCAGTTAGTAATCCAGTATGTGATCCATTTGCGCCACCAACTAATGTTCCAGTAACTGTTGCATTGTGTATTGTTACTGCTTGATTACGTGTGCTTCCTGAAGTACCAATTACAACATCGCCTGATTCTGCTGTTGCGTTAATTGCAACATTTGCTACATCAGCAGCATTGCCTGGAACTTTAGGTACAGTTGTTATTTCAATGTGATTAATGCCAGCTTGATCCATTTGGATCTTACTCATACCTGCATCATCTGTACCTGCGTTAATGTTAATAAATCCTGCTGCGTTAACAGCTATATCGTCAGTACCAGTTAAGTTTGTAATAGTGCTTGCTTTAATTGTAGTCGAAGCTGTAATAGTTGTGCCTGCAATATTTGTAGATTCTATATCTCCTACAATTTTACCTGCAACACCATCAATTAATACTGTACTATCATCGCCTACTACACTACCTTTAAGATCACCAACTACTCCAGCTTTAGCTACTATTGGGAGGATAACGTCACCGCTTATTCTAATAACATCTGCGGTTAAGTTAACTCCTGTATTTGTTCCAGTTGGCCCAATACTAATTACATTGCCATCGCCTGTAGCAGTAGTAATACTCATACTGTTATCTGCTGTAATGTTTCCTGAAACTACAGCTGGTACACTAAGTATACCACTAATTGTTGTTGTGCTTGCTGCGTTGCCTATACCAATAGTTGTTGCTGTTGCTGCACCAATTGCTAGTGTTGCTTGATCTATGTTTGCTGCTAGTGTTCCTGGTGTTGCTGTGTGTGTTAATTCACCTGACGTAGGATTGTACATGGCAATGTTTGCACTTGTTACG
>Ga0307488_10005767_pt1 | contig 10221 bp, 8 predicted proteins | sample SB02metaG_FD_202248 | JGI IMG/M metagenome (GOLD analysis project Ga0307488, IMG submission 202248) | Sea-ice brine microbial communities from Beaufort Sea near Barrow, Alaska, United States - SB 0.2 | ecosystem: Environmental > Aquatic > Marine > Coastal | place: USA: Alaska | collected 2017-05-06
CAGCCCCGGTAAATCCTGGGCCGGTTTTTATGGTGGCCTGGCAACCGCGACCATCATTACCATCAGCGCTTGTGCCTGGCTGGGTAAGCCGGCGCTGCTGAGTCTGGAAGGCCTGTTGTTTGTCCTGGGTTGCCTGTTTGTGACGGTGGTCTCGGTGCTGGGTGATCTGGTGGAGAGTATGTTCAAGCGCCAGCGTGGCATTAAAGACTCCAGTCAACTGTTGCCCGGCCACGGTGGTGTGCTGGATCGCATTGACAGCCTGCTTGCCGCTGGCCCGTTGTTTGCCTTGTTGATTCTCCTGGCAGGCTGGCATTGAGATGACTGACAGTGTTCTGAAACAAATCACAATCCTCGGTTCTACGGGCAGCATTGGCGTCAGTACGCTGGATGTTATCAGCCGTAACCTGGACCAGTACCAGGTGTTTGCCCTTACCGCCAATACCAATGTCGCCCAGTTGGCGGAGCAATGCCGTCGCTACCAGCCACGTTTTGCGGTGCTGCGTGATGTTACTGCGGCCGCGCAGTTACGCCAGTTGCTCCGCGACACTACGACCCAGGTGCTGGCAGGTGATGCCGGGCTGATAGAGGTGGCTGCCCACCCGGACACAGACTATGTGATGGCCGCCATTGTCGGCGCTGCAGGCTTAGCCTCAACCCTGGCAGCCGTGCAGGCGAGCAAGCGGGTGCTGCTGGCCAACAAAGAAGCGCTGGTGATGTCCGGCACCTTATTCATGCAAGCCGTCCGTGATCATCAGGCGACATTGCTGCCCATCGACAGTGAACATAACGCCATCTTCCAGAGTATGGCCAACGGCGCCGCCAGTCACGCCAAGGGTATTCGCAAGATTCTCCTCACCGGTTCTGGTGGTCCCCTGCGGCAACTGCCGCTGGCGCAACTGGCGAAAGTGACCCCGGACCAGGCCTGTGCCCATCCCAACTGGAGCATGGGCCGCAAGATATCTGTGGATTCGGCGACGATGATGAACAAAGGCCTGGAAATTATCGAAGCCCGCTGGTTGTTCAACGTGCCGGTGGAGCAGATTGAAGTGGTCGTGCATCCGCAGAGTATTGTCCACTCCATGGTGGACTACATTGACGGATCTATTGTCGCGCAATTGGGTAATCCCGATATGCGCACGCCCATTGCCCATGGGCTGGCTTGGCCGGCCAGGGTGGATTCCGGTGTCTCCATGCTGGATATGACCCAGGTCGGCCGGCTGGATTTTGAGCCCCCCGACCTGCAGCGTTTTCCCTGTCTGGCGCTGGCAAGGACGGTTGCCCAAGGAGCCCAGAGTTTCGCCATTGCCCTGAATGCCGCCAATGAAGTGGCCGTTCAGGCATTTTTGGATGAACTTATTGCCTTTACCGACATCCCAATCATCATAGAATCGGTTCTCGCACAGACAGACTCGGACGAAGCCCTTACAATGGACGCCATTCTGGCGATCGACCTCCAGGCAAGACAACAGGCAAAGGGTTTTATGCAGCGAACACATCATCGGCCGAGATCAGGCGCACAGGGAGATCTGAATGCTTCTTGAGGTACTGCAAAGTATTGTCGCGCTGATCGTCACCCTGTCGATTCTTGTGACTATTCACGAGTATGGCCATTACGCGGCAGCGCGGCTCTGCAAGGTCCATGTGCTGCGCTTCAGCATTGGCTTTGGCAAGTCCTTATATACCCGTCGGGGCCGGCCACCGGCCGATGTGCCAGTGCCCGCTGGCCAGACCGTGTCCACCCGCAGTAACGAACCCCTGCAGGGCACTGAATTTACAATTGCGGCGCTGCCTCTGGGTGGCTATGTGAAGATGCTGGACGAAAGAGAGGGTTTTGTCCCCGATGATCAGTTGCATCTGGCCTTCAACCGCAAGCCGGTACTGCAACGTATTTTTATTGTCGCTGCCGGTCCGGTGGCGAATTTTCTGCTGGCGATTGTTGCCTACTGGTGTCTGTTTACGGTGGGTGTCTCCGGCATTGTGCCGTTGTTGGGGGACATGACCCCGGATTCCCGTGCCGCCCTGGCTGGCTTGCGGGCTAATCAGGAGATAGTTGCCATCGATGGTGTGCACACTAACACCTGGTCTGAGGTCAACCTGCGCCTGTTTAATCGCATTGGCGATACCGGCGACATCATTGTCACTGCCCGGGAATTCCGCCCCGGGGTCGTTGCTGATGAAAACAACGCAGACTATACCGTTGCCGACGACCTGCTGCCGGGTCTGGCGCCAAGTCGTGATTATGTCATTGGCGTGGCGGAATGGTTGTCCGAGGTGGAAGAGCCCTATCCCGCCCAGGCCCTTGGCCTGGCGCTGAAATACCCACCGATTCCGCCAGTGATTGGTCAGGTTATTGAGGGCGAGGCTGCCATGGCGGCCGGCTTGCAAGCTAACGACAGGGTGGTTGAAGCCAATGGCACTGCAATTGATTCCTGGCAGCAATGGGTTGAGATCATCCAGGCAAGTGCCAGTGTGCCGGTTGACCTGACAGTGTTACGAGACGGCGCTACCGTATTGGTCACAATCGTGCCAGGGCGGATGGAGCGCGACGGCAAACAGATTGGCTATGTTGGTGCCTCCCGCCAGCCAATCGAATTGCCCGCAGAGATGAGCAGGGTGGTATCATACCCGATCTACAGTGCCTGGCTGCCGGCTGTTGAGAAAACCTGGACGGTCACGGTATTTACCCTTGATTCGATCAAGAAGATGATCATGGGTTCTATCTCGCCGAAAAATCTCAGTGGCCCGATCACCATTGCGCAGGTGGCAAGTGCCACAGCAGAGTCTGGGCTGGAGAGTTTTGTAGCATTTATCGCCCTGCTGAGTATCAGCCTCGGCGTGTTAAATTTGTTGCCAATACCGGTGCTTGATGGTGGTCACTTACTGTACTATTTTGTCGAGCTTGTGACCCGTCGGCCGGTACCTGAAAAAGTCCAGCTATGGGGCTTGCAGCTGGGTATGTTCATTATCGTCAGCATAATGCTGTTGGCATTTTATAACGATTTAACAAGACTTTAGTGTCTTCTCGGTTTTAGTTTTCTATGAGTAATATTCGTCGAATCACGTCAGGATTCATATTCCTGGCGCTAGTGTCAGCTGCATTTTCAGCCAGCGCTTTCACCATTACCGATATCCGCATCGAAGGTCTGCAGCGCATGTCTGCGGGCAGCGTGTTTGCGGAAATCCCCTATAATGTTGGCGACGAGATCGACGACACGTCCCTGCGCCAGATTGTCAGGGATGTATTCCAGACCGGCTCGTTCAATGATGTGCAAGTCGGGCGTGACGGCAATGTACTGGTGATCGTGGTTGAAGAGCGGCCTGCTATCGACTCTATCGAAATTGATGGCAACAAGGCGATTAAGACTGACGCGTTGCTCGACGGCCTGAAGAAGTCCGGGCTGGCTGAAGGCGAAATTTTCAAGAAGGTGACCCTCGAGCACATTCGCACAGACCTGGAGCGTCAGTATGTATCCCAGGGTCGCTACGGCGCGAGTATTGTGGCTGACGTCAATGATCTGCCGCGTAACCGGGTCGCACTGAAGATCAACGTCACCGAGGGTAGTGTCTCGGGCATCCAGCATATCAACATTGTTGGTAACAAGGTGTTCGACAACAAGGAACTGCGCGAGGTACTGGAGCTGAAACTGCCCTCGCTGCTGTCCTTTTATACCAAAGATAATCAGTACTCGAAGGAAAAGCTGACCGGCGACCTGGAAAAGCTTGAATCGTTCTACCTTGACCGTGGCTATCTGAACTTTGTCATTGACTCGACCCAGGTGTCTATCTCACCAAGTCGCGAGGACGTCTATATTACGGTCAACATTATTGAGGGTGAAAAGTTTACCGTCAGTGATGTGGAGATTGCCGGTGAGCTGCATGATGTTCCGGAAGCCGGCATCCGCGCGCTGCTAAGCGTCGGCCCTGGCCAGGTTTTTTCCCGGCAACTGATTACCGATTCTGAGGAACGTATTGAGGCGGCTCTGGGTAATGCTGGTTACACCTTTGCCAGTGCCACCGGCGCGCCCGTGCCTGCAGAGGCGGGTAATGAAGTGCTGGTTAAGTTTTTTGTTGATGCCGGTCGACGGGCTTATGTGCGCCGCATCAGCTTTCGCGGCAACACCCTGACCCAGGATAAAGTGCTGCGCCGGGAGATGCGCCAGATGGAAGGTGGTTGGGCATCTACAGCATCTATTGAACATTCCAAATTGCGCCTTGAGCGGCTTGGTTTCTTTAAAGAGGTGAATGTCGAGACGCCTGCAGTTGCCGGCACTGATGACCAGATCGATGTTGAATACACTGTTGAAGAACAGCCCACCGGTTCTATTTCAGCTACCCTTGGTTATGCCCAGTCCGCGGGTTTGATTCTGGGTGCCAGCTACCAGCAGAACAATGTCTTTGGTACAGGTAACAGCGTCAATCTCGGCGTCAACTACAGCGCCTACCAGACGTCTTATAACTTTTCCTATTTTGATCCCTACTACACAGTAGACGGGGTCAGTCGTGGTTACTCGGTATTTTATCGCAGCACCAATTACGATGAGAGCAATATTGCGCGATTCTCTACAGACTCTTATGGCGGCGCGGTGAGCTTTGGCTACCCTATCAGCGAGATAGCCCGGGTTGGTTTTAATGTCGGTTACGAACACACCAATATTAAAGAGGGTGTTTATCCTGCCCAGGAAATCTCCCAGTTTCTGGCCACCGAAGGCAACAAGTTTAATCTCGTCACCATGTCTGCTACCTACAGTATGTCGGCACTTAACCGTGGTTTATTGCCCACCGGCGGTAAGTCCCAATCCCTGTCTTATGAGATGACCGTGCCTGGCAGTGAGCTGGAGTTTTTCCGGATAAATTATGAAGGCCAGATTTTCTTTCCTCTGCCCAGCGTCTTTACCCTGCGCCTGCGCACTGAACTGGGTTACGGTGACGCCTACGGTTCGACGGATTCATTTCCCTTCTATAAGAATTTCTACGCTGGTGGTTTTGGTTCAGTTCGGGGCTACGAAGCAAACTCGCTGGGCCCACGTTCGACGCCGTCACCTAACAATGCCTTCAGTGAGCCGGAGCCTATTGGTGGTAATGTCCTGATTGATGCCGTAGCAGAGGTTCTGTTTCCCTTGCCCTTTGTCAAAGACCAGCGGCAGTTAAAGTCGGCATTTTTCCTTGATGCAGGTAACGTTTTTAATACTAATTGCCCACCCATCAGCCAGATCTGTAAAGACGTCAAGGATGGCGAGTTGCGCTACTCAGCCGGCCTGGCCGTTACCTGGATTACAGGCTTTGCGCCGATCAGCTTCAGTATCAGCAAACCGTTCAATAAAAAGCCTGGCGACAAGGGTGAAGTCTTCCAGTTCGAACTAGGCCGCACTTTCTAAGTCAGATGCTTGCCAGGCCTGAAGCCCAGGGTCAAAAAATCGCCACTGCAACTAAAACAAAGCCGCTGCAACTAATTGGCGGTTTGGGAATCAGATAAAGGGCCGAAGTTAGCTGCTTCGGCCATTGAATCAACGCCGTGGATGTGTAAACATCCGCACTTTTGAAATCTACCCTGCGGCAAAAAACAACAATACTTGTCGTGATTTCAGTAACCAAGGAGAACACCGTGCAGATTAAACAACGCATTCTGGCCAACACTTTACGCGCTATTCTGGCAACTTCAGCCTTAATGATGGCTTTTGCCGCGCCCAGCGCAGTCGCCGAGGTTAAGATTGCGGTGGTCGATGTGCAGGCGGCGATTCTGAATTCAGAAGAGGCCAAGCGTCTTCTGGCCCAGATTCAGGAAGAGTTTAAAGCCGAAGAAGAAAAAATTCGTCAAATCCAGACTGAAGCAGCTGTGCTCTACGAGCGTATGCAGAAAGATGCTGAAGTCATGAGTGAAGCTGAGAAGCGTCGCGTGCAGCAGCAGATCGAGTCCAAGAATAATGACTTTGTCTACAATCGCCAGAAGCTCCAGCGCCTGATCGAAGAGCGCCAGCAGGAATTGTTTGCCGGTATCGACCAGAAGGTCCAGAAAGCTATTGAAGAGCTGGTGAAATCCGACGACTACGACCTGATTGTGCCGCGTCAAGCTGCACTTTACGTCAACGAACTTTACAATATCACCCGTAAAGTAACTGAAAAACTTAACCAGATGAGCGCCAAGAAAAATTGATCTAGCGTGCTTAACCGGAACGGTTGGCCACGATGACGGCGTCTATTAGCCTGGGCGAGATTGCCCAGGCACTTAATCTCACATTGATCGGTGACCCCTCCGTACAAGTCAGCGGCATCGCCAGCTTGGCGGATGCAGGTACGGATCAATTATCCTTTCTGTTTAACTCAGCGTACAAACCGCTGCTGGGTGAGAGCAGGGCTGCGGCAGTGGTTTTGCGGCAGGCTGATGCTGCAGGTTGCACTATTCCGGTGTTGGTCAGTGAACAACCCCGAATGAGTTGGGCGCTGATTGCGCGCATGTTTGATCCCACCCCAAAGCCTGATGGCCAGATTCACCCGTCCGCGTCTATTCACCCTACGGTTAATCTGGGCGAGGGTGTTTCTGTAGGTGCCCATGGGGTACTGGAAGCCGGCTGTGTGATCGGCGAGCATGTGACCATAGGGCCTGGCTGCGTGCTGGGGGAGGGTGTCAGCATTGGCCCCCGGACTCGCCTGTTTGCCAATGTCAGCATTTATCATGGGGTGCAGATTGGTGGCGATTGTATTGTCCACAGCGGCGCCGTGATTGGTGCCGATGGGTTTGGTTTTGAGTTTGACCGGGCTGCCGCCACGCTGGTGAAAATCCCCCAGATCTATGCTGTGGTTATTGGCGATGGTGTTGAAATTGGTGCTGGCACGACCATTGATCGCGGCGCCCTGAATGACACACTGATCGGTAACGGCGTGAAACTGGATAACCAGATTCAAATTGGTCATGGCGTGCGAATTGGGGCCAATACAGCGATTTCGGGTTGTACTGCTATTGCCGGTAGCACCCGGGTTGGGTCCTATTGTCTGATCGGTGGCGGTGTCGGCATTGTGGATAATATAGAAATTGCCGACCAGGTAGAGATTACTGCCATGTCCCTGGTCAGTCATTCAATTACCAGCAAAGGTCGTTACTCGTCGGGTACGGGGCTGATGCCCAGTCGCGACTGGAAGCGCAGCATTGTTGGCTTCAAGAAGCTCGACGATATCCTTAAACGCCTGCGTGGCCTTGAAGCCAGCCTGGGCAAGAATAAAAACCGTTAGCCTGCCGCCAGCTTGGCGCTCACAGACGAGATAAGAGAAATACAATGGAAGTTACCGAAATTTGGAAGTACCTGCCCCACCGCTATCCTTTTTTGTTGGTAGACCGAGTGCTCGAATTTGAAGCCAATAAGCGCATAGTGGCAATCAAGAATGTCACTATTAACGAGCCACAGTTCACCGGCCATTTCCCGCTGACCCCGGTTTTTCCCGGCGTCATGATTGTCGAGGCGCTCGCCCAGGCATCCGGCATCCTGGCTTTCAAGAGCCGTAACCGGACTCTCGAAGATGGTTATATCTATTATCTGGCTGGTACCGATAAGACCAAGTTCAAGCGCTCAGTAGTACCCGGTGACCAAATGCGTCTCGAAGTTGAAATTGTTAACCTGCGTAATCACTGGATGAAAGCCATTGGCAAAGCCTATGTTGGCGACCAACTGGCCTGTTCAACCTACCTTACCTGTGCGGAGCAGAAGGTAACCTGACTTCCCGGTTGCGGAGATTATGGCTACAGCTGAAGCGGCGACAAAACCACTGACAATTGCCCTGCTTGCGGGTGAATTGTCCGGGGATAACCTGGGTGCGCCGCTGATGCGTGCCTTGCGCCGCCAGCACCCGGCAGTGCGCTTTGTCGGCATCGGCGGGCCAGCCATGAAAGCCGCTGGTCTGGAATGCTGGACCGATCTTGAGCAGTTATCTGTTAACGGTTTTGTTGACCCCCTGAAACGCCTGCCCTCGCTCCTGCATATTCTGTTTTCCACCCGTGACCAGGTACTGGCGGCGCAGGCGGATTGTTTTATTGGTGTGGACTTCAATTTTTTTAATGGCCTGCTGGAAGGCATGCTCAAGCGCCGGGGCGTACGCACAGCCCATTATGTGTCGCCGAGCGTCTGGGCCTGGCGTAAGGGTCGGATCAAGAGTATCAAGAAGAACATTGACCTGATGCTGACCCTGTATCCTTTTGAGAAAGCCATTTATACCGCCAACGCCATTCAGGCGGTGTTTGTTGGTCATCCCCGGGCGGATGAAATCTCACCCTTGCCAGATCCCGATGCCCGTCGTACTGCCCGCGCCGAACTGGGTATTGATGAACAGTCGGCGGTGGTGGCATTGCTGCCTGGCAGTCGCGCCAGCGAAGTAGGCTACAGTGGCCCTGATTTTCTGCAGGCCGCCCAATTGATTCAGCAGCAACTCAATACCGTGACTTTTGTTATGCCTGCCGCTAACCAGCGGCGGGAGTCGCAGTTGCGCGAGTTGTTGGGACGCCATGGCCAGGGACTGGATGTTCGATTGCTGCAAGGCCAGGCTGAAACGGCCATGCTGGCGGCGGATGTGGTGCTGGTGAATGCCGGTACAGCAACCCTTGAAGCCATGCTGCTGCGGCGACCCATGGTGATGTCCTATCGCCTGGGCTGGTTTACCCATGCGCTGGTATCGCGGTTGGTGTCTACGCCCTTTTTTGCCCTGCCCAATATCCTTGCCGGTCGGCAACTGGTGCGCGAATTGATTCAGGATGAAGCCACCCCGGCAGCCCTCTGTGCAGAAGTGCTGCGCCTGTTTGAACCGGCTAATCGCACGGCGCTGCTGGCTGAGTATGCAGTCATACACCAGCAATTGCGCAAGAATGCCGGTGAACAGGCGGCCGCTGCCATCCTCGAACTGTGCCAACAGACGGTTGCCGCCTGATGTACTGGCGTGAATACTGTGCCGGTGTTGATGAGGTGGGCCGTGGTCCGCTTGCCGGCGCTGTCTATGCGGCGGCGGTGGTACTCGATCCCTTTGTCGTGATTGATGGTTTGCGCGACTCCAAGGCACTAACTGCAAACCGGCGCGAAGCCCTGGATGTGCTGATTCGCGACCGCGCTGTTGGCTGGTGTATTGCCAGCGCCAGTATCGAAGAGATTGATGAGATCAACATATTGCAGGCCAGCATGCTGGCCATGCAAAGGGCGGTGGCGGGCCTGGATCTGGCCGTTGATTTTGTGATGGTGGACGGTAACCGGACGCCGTCTTTTCCCTGCCCGGCAGAATGGCTGGTCAAGGGTGATACAAAACTTGATGCTATCAAAGCGGCCTCAATCATTGCCAAGGTGGCCCGTGACGCTGAGATGTTGCGGCTTGATGAGCTCTATCCCGTTTACGGCTTTGCCAGGCACAAGGGTTATCCAACCGCGATGCACCTTGAGGCACTTCGCGAGCATGGTCACTCGAAGGTCCACCGCCTATCTTTTGCCCCTTGCCGCGCCACTGCCAAAAACTAGCAACCATACAAAATAACTGACGTTGGTAAAGGTTGCCTGCCTGTGTGAATATGCGGTGTTGACAGTCTTGAACCTTTAATCAGCCCCCCGACAGGAGCAGCTCCCATGGCGTTAAGCAGAGAATTTGATGTGGTGTTATTTGGCGCCACTGGTTTTACCGGCAAGTTGGTAGCCGAATATCTGTGCCAGACATACGGTATCGGCCAAAATCTGAAATGGGCCCTGGCCGGGCGTAACCTGCAAAAGCTTGAAGCGGTGCGCGCCGGCCTGGTTGCTGGCGCGGCTGCCAATGACGAACAGGGTGCGGTCCTCGAGTTGATTGTTGTTGATGGCACTGATCAGGAGGCCGTCAACATGCTTGCAGGTCGTACTTTGGTGGTATGTACTACTGTTGGTCCCTATGCGCTGGTGGGCACGCCGCTGGTAAAGGCCTGCGCGGAGCAGGGCACCCATTACTGTGACCTCACCGGCGAAGTGCAATGGATGCACCGGGTGATCAATCAATTCCAGACCAGCGCTGAGGCCTCCGGCGCCAAGATTGTCCACACCTGTGGCTTCGACAGTATTCCCTCAGATTTGGGTACTTTCTATGTGCAGGAGCAGATGTACGCCCGTCATGGTGTTTATGCGAGCCAGGTAAAATATCGTGTGGTCAAAGCCGACGGCGGCATGAGTGGCGGTACCGTTGCCAGCCTTATGAACATGATGGAGGAGGTCAAACAGGACCCTGAAGTGGGTC
>Ga0307488_10005768_pt1 | contig 10220 bp, 3 predicted proteins | sample SB02metaG_FD_202248 | JGI IMG/M metagenome (GOLD analysis project Ga0307488, IMG submission 202248) | Sea-ice brine microbial communities from Beaufort Sea near Barrow, Alaska, United States - SB 0.2 | ecosystem: Environmental > Aquatic > Marine > Coastal | place: USA: Alaska | collected 2017-05-06
AGCTGGTGGTTTGGCGACGGGTGCAAGCTTGGTTGTTGGTGGAGACATAGATGTTTTTGGTGATATGTACGCATATGGTACAACCAATTTAGATACAGTAAATATTGGAGGTAATTTACAAATTGACGTGGGAGCAGACTGGCGTGCAGTAACAGTCGGGGTTGATGATACTGGATATGACGTTAAGTTTTTTGGTGCTACTTCTGGACAATATTTGTTGTGGGATGAGTCTGCAGATGATTTAATACTATCCAGTGATACTTTTTTAAACATAGAGGGCACTAGAGCCTCAACTTCATCCACCACAGGTTCATTTCGTACAGCTGGTGGTGTTGGTATAGCTAAAAAATTATTTGTCGGCACCGATTTAGATGTGAATGGAACTACTAATCTTGATGTTGTTGATATTGATGGTGCAACTCAAATTGATGCTGCAGTAACAGTCGGGGTTGATGGTACTGGATATGACGTTAAATTATTTGGTGCAACTGCTAGTGCTTATCTGTTATGGGATGAATCTGCAGATGATTTGATCTTGGCAGGAGCAGCAGCGTTAAGCATAGATGCTACGACAGACGCAAGTTCAACAATCACAGGTACATTTCACACAGACGGCGGTGTTGGTATAGCTAAGAAATTATATGTCGGCACCGATTTAGATGTGAATGGCACAGCCAATTTAGACGCAGTAGATATTGATGGTACAACACAAATTGACGCTGCAGTAACATTTGGTGTAGATGGTACTGGTCTTGATGTCAAATTCTTTGGTGCAACTGCTAGTGCTTATATGTTGTGGGACGAATCTGCAGATGATTTAATCTTGGCAGGTGCAGCAGCTATAAGTATAGATGCTACGACAGACGCAAGTTCAACAACTACAGGCTCATTTCACACAGATGGTGGTGTTGGTATAGCTAAGAAACTCTTTGTCGGCACCGATTTAGATGTGAACGGAGCAACTACCCTAGATGCAGTAGATATAGATGGTGCAACTCAAATTGATGCTACACTAACAGTTGGTGTAGATAGTACTGGATTTGATGTTAATTTCTTTGGCGCAACATCTGGTAAATCTTGGTTATTTGACGAATCTGGTAACATTAATGTTATAGGAGAAGGTGGTGATGATTTAATAGTACTGAACAGTACAGATGGAGCTCCTGGCGCGGATGAAGGTGATAATATTATTTTAGATGCGTTTGTAGCTAGTGGTGGTTACATTGGATTTGAAGTTTCATCAATACAGCATGGTGGTACAGTAATAATGAATAGTTCAGATGGTGCCCCTGGCACTGATGCTGGCGATCAAATTATTACTGAAGATTTTGTACTTGAAATAGGAATAAGTGGAATTACCGCTGTTTCTGATTTACAGCAAACTGGAACTATAACGGTTGGTGAGGATGATACTGGCCATAATGTTAAGTTCTTTGGTGCTACTTCTGGTAAGTCGTTTCTTTGGGATGAAAGTGCTGACAGCTTAATTGTTACTGGTACTACTACTCTTACAGGGACTGCTAACCTTGATGCTGTTGATATTGATGGTGCAACACAAATTGATGCTACACTTTCAGTTGGAATAAATGATACTGGATATGACGTTAAATTATTTGGTGCTACTTCTGGTGCTTATATGTTATGGGATGAAAGTGCAGATGATTTAATAATAGCTGGTGGTGCTGCTATAAGCATAGATGCTACGACAGATGCCACAAACACAACTTCAGGCACATTTCACACAGATGGTGGTGTTGGCATAGCTAAGAAATTGTATGTCGGTACTGATTTAGATGTAAATGGAACTACTAACCTTGATGTTGTTGATATTGATGGCGTAACACAAATTGACGCTGCAGTAACAGTCGGAGTTGATGGTACTGGATATGACGTTAAGTTTTTTGGTGCGACATCTGGTGCTTATATGTTATGGGATCAAGCAAATGATGATTTAGTAATAGCTGGCGGAGCTGCTTTAAGCATAGATGCTACAACAGATGCCACAAACACAACTTCGGGTTCATTTCACACAGATGGTGGTGTTGGCATAGCTAAAAAATTATATGTCGGTACTGATTTAGATGTAAATGGTACAACAAATTTAGACGCGGTTGATATTGATGGTGCAACACAAATTGATGCTACACTATCGGTTGGTGTAGATAATACTGGATATGATGTCAAGTTTTTTGGTGCAACTGCGGGCAAATACTGGTTATGGGATGAGTCTGCTGACAAAATTATAGCTGTTTCTGATTTACAACAAACCGGAACTATAACGGTTGGTGTAAATGATACTGGACATGACGTTAAGTTTTTTGGTGCAACTGCTAGTGCTTATATGTTGTGGGACGAATCTGCAGATGATTTAGTAATAGCTGGCGGAGCTGCTATAAGCATAGATGCTACAACAGATTCAAGTTCAGTAACTACTGGCTCATTTCACACAGACGGCGGTGTTGGAATAGTTAAGAAATTGTATGTCGGTACTGATTTAGATGTGAATGGTACAACCAATCTTGATGCTGTTGATATTGATGGTGCAACACAAATTGATGCTACAGTTTCAGTAGGTGTAGATGCCACTGGATATGACGTTAAAATGTTCGGCGATACTACTGGAAAATATTGGTTATGGGACGAATCAGCTGATAAAGTTATTGCCGTTTCTGACTTACAGCAAACTGGTACAGTAACAGTCGGTGTAGATAATACTGGACATAATGTCAAGTTCTTTGGTGCTACTTCTGGTGCTTATATGTTATGGGATGAATCTGCAGATGATTTAATCTTGGCAGGTGCAGCAGCTATAAGCATAGATGCTACGACAGATGCCACAAACACAACTTCAGGCACATTTCACACAGATGGTGGTGTTGGTATAGCTAAGAAACTCTTTGTCGGCACCGATTTAGATGTGAATGGAACTACTAACCTTGATGTTGTTGATATTGATGGAGCAACACAAATTGATGCTACACTTTCCGTTGGTGTAAATGACACTGGATATGACGTTAAGTTCTTTGGTGCAACTGCGAGTAAATACTGGTTATGGGATGAATCTGCAGATAAAACAATTCAAGTTAGTGATTCTCAGCTTACTGGTGAATTGACGGTTGGTGTAGATGATACTGGGCATGATGTTATATTTTATGGTGCTGCAGCAGGTGCTTTGATGATGTGGGACGAATCGGTGGATTCACTTTTAGTTCGTGGTGCATCCGCAGATGCTGCTGGAAGTTCAGGTAAAATATTATTGCAAACTGGCCAAGCGGCTGTAGCAGATGGTGATATAATAGGACGTATAGATTGGAATGCTCCGGCAGAAGATTCTACTGACGGAGATGATGTAGGTGCTTCAATTTGGGCGGAAGCTGATGCAGCATTTTCCGCGACAGTCAATTCAACTGATTTGGTATTTGCTACTGGAGATTCGGGGGTTGCAACAGAGAAATTGCGGATTGACAGTACAGGAGTATGTACTTTTGCAGATGGTGCAATTGATGTAGATATTGTATCTCACTATTCTGCACAAAATGGATTAAAATTGGGCGGAACACTTCTTACAGCAACTGCATCAGAGTTAAACGACATAATTGACAGATCAGCAACAGTAGGTTATGGTGCTGGTATGGCTATGATTTTTAGTTGATAACATATAACCATATACCATAAATAAAGTAGAAGAACTAATTTAATAGTTACTTAACAACAGGAAATTATAATAAATGTCAGCTAACGTAGAAATAACAGATACATTTGATCAGTGGCGGGTGAAAACCAATGAATGGTTATCTATGACATATCCGGCTGGCTCTGATAACTTCATTAAATTAAATAATACAACCAATGCTACTAGTAATACTACAGGATCTATCATAACTGCGGGTGGTGTTGGTATAGCTAAAAGTGCGGTTATTGGTGGGGATTTTAGTGTTTTTGGTACAACAGAAATAGCTGGTACAGTCAACCTCGCCGATGTAGATATTGATGGTGCTGTACAAATTGATGGTACAGTAACAGTCGGTGTAGATGATACTGGTAGTGATGTCAAGTTCTTTGGTGCGACATCCGGTTCTTATATGTTGTGGGATCAATCTGCGGATGATTTAATACTAGCAGGGGAAGCAGCTATAAGCATAGCTAACACCACAGATTCAAGTTCAACATCTACTGGTGCATTTCACACAGCTGGTGGTGTTGGTATAGCTAAAAAATTATATGTCGGTACTGATTTAGATGTGAATGGTACAACCAATCTTGATGCTGTTGATATTGACGGAGCTGTACAAATTGACGCTACACTTTCCGTTGGTGTAAATGATACTGGTGCTGATGTCAAGTTCTTCGGTGCTACTTCTGGGGCTTATCTGTTATGGGATGAAAGTGCGGATGATTTAATCTTGGCGGGTGCTGCAGCTTTAAGCATAGATGCTACGACAGACGCAAGTTCAACAACTACCGGCTCGTTTCACACGGATGGCGGTGTTGGTATAGCTAAGAAATTGTATGTCGGTACTGATTTAGATGTAAATGGAACTACAAATTTAGACGCAGTTGATATAGATGGAGCTGTACAAATTGACGCTGCAGTAACAGTCGGAGTTGATGGTACTGGTGCTGATGTCAAGTTTTTTGGTGCGACATCTGGTGCTTATATGTTATGGGATCAAGCAAATGATGATTTAGTAATAGCTGGCGGAGCTGCTATAAGCATAGATGCTACGACAGATGCCACAAATACAACTTCAGGTTCATTTCACACAGATGGTGGTGCTGGAATAGCTGGGAAACTTTTTGTTGGAACAGATTTAGATGTAGATGGAACTACAAATTTAGACGCGGTTGATATTGATGGTGCAACACAAATTGATGCTACACTATCGGTTGGTGTAGATAATACTGGATATGACGTTAAGTTTTTTGGTGCTACTGCGGGCAAATATTGGTTGTGGGACGAGTCAGCAGATGGAGTTGTAGCAGTTTCTGACTTGCAACAAACTGGTACAATAACAGTTGGTGTAGATGATACTGGACATGATGTCAAGTTTTTTGGTGCTACTTCTGGTAAATCACTTCTTTGGGATGAAAGTGCTGATAGTTTAATTGTTACAGGAACTACTACTCTTATAGGTACAACAAACCTCGATGCTGTTGATATTGATGGTGCAACACAAATTGATGCTGCAGTAACAGTTGGTGTAAATGACACTGGATATGACGTTAAGTTTTTTGGTGCAACTGCTGGTGCTTATTTGTTATGGGATGAAAGTGCGGATGATTTAATCTTGGCAGGTGCAGCAGCTTTAAGCATAGATGCTACAACAGATTCAAGTTCAACTACTACTGGCTCATTTCACACAGATGGCGGGGTTGGTATAGCTAAGAAACTTTTTGTTGGTACTGATTTAGATGTAAATGGAACAACAAACCTTGATGCTGTAGATATTGATGGAGCAGTGCAAATTGATGCTACACTTTCAGTTGGTGTAAATGATACTGGTGCTGATGTTCAGTTTTTTGGTGCTACTGCTAGTGCTTATATGTTGTGGGATGAATCTGCAGATGATTTAATCTTGGCGGGTGCAGCAGCGTTAAGCATAGATGCTACGACAGACGCAAGTTCAACAACCACAGGTTCATTTCACACAGATGGTGGTGTTGGTATAGCTAAGAAATTGTATGTCGGTACTGATTTAGATGTAAATGGAACAACAAACCTTGATGCTGTTGATATAGATGGCTCAACCCAAATTGACGCTACACTTTCCGTTGGTGTTGATAATACTGGATATGATGTCAAGTTCTTTGGTGCAACTGCGGGCAAATACTGGTTATGGGATGAGTCTGCCGATGGAGTTGTAGCAGTTTCTGATTTACAACAAACTGGAACTATAACGGTGGGTGTAGACGGAACAGGGCATGATGTCAAGTTCTTTGGTGCCACTTCTGGTGCTTATATGTTGTGGGACGAATCTGCAGATGATTTAATAATAGCTGGCGGAGCTGCTATAAGCATAGATGCTACGACAGATGCAAGTTCAACAACTACAGGCTCATTTCATACAGATGGTGGTGTTGGTATAGCTAAGAAACTCTTTGTTGGAACAGATTTAGATGTAAATGGAACTACTAATCTTGATGTAGTAGACATAGATGGTGCAACACAAATTGATGCTACAGTCTCGGTAGGTGTAGATGCCACTGGATTTGATGTTAAAATGTTTGGTGATACTACTGGAAAATATTGGTTATGGGATCAAAGTGCAGATGGAGTTGTAGCAGTTTCGGATTTACAACAAACTGGAACTATAACGGTGGGTGTAGACGGAACAGGGCATGACGTTAAGTTTTTTGGTGCAACTGCTAGTGCTTATATGTTGTGGGATCAAGCAAATGATGATTTAGTCTTGGCGGGTGCTGCAGCTTTAAGCATAGATGCTACGACAGATTCAAGTTCAACTACTACTGGCTCATTTCATACAGATGGTGGTGTTGGAATAGCTAAGAAATTGTATGTCGGAACTGATTTAGATGTAAATGGAACTACAAATTTAGACGCAGTTGATATAGATGGAGCAGTGCAAATTGACGCTACACTTTCCGTTGGTGTAAATGATACTGGTGCTGATGTCAAATTCTTTGGTGCGACTGCGGGCAAATACTGGTTATGGGATGAAAGTGCAGATAAAACAATTCAAGTTAGTGATTCTCAACTTACTGGTACACTAACAGTCGGTGTTGATGATACTGGGCATGATGTTATATTTTATGGTGCTGCAGCAGGTGCTTTGATGATGTGGGATCAATCAGCCGATTCACTATTAGTTCGTGGTGCATCCGCAGATGCTGCTGGAAGTTCAGGTAGAATAGTATTACAAACTGCTCAAACAGCAGTAGCAGATGGTGATATAATAGGTCGTATAGATTGGAATGCTCCAGCAGAAACTGGTACTGATGCGATAGTGGTTGGTGCGTCCATATTAGCTGAAGCAGATGCAACATTTTCTGCATCTGTCAACTCAACCGATTTAGTATTTTTAACTGGTGATTCAGGGGCTGCGACAGAAAAATTAAGAATTGACAGTACAGGTCAGGTTACTTTTGCAGATGGTGCAATTGATGTAAATATTGCAAGTCATGATGGAACAAATGGATTAAAACTGGGTGGGACACTCCTTACGGCAACTGCAACAGAATTAAATGATTTTGCTACCTCAACTTCAACAATAGGAAAATCAATTGCTATGGCAATGGTTTTTGGTACACGAACTTAAAGAATAGAAGAACTAAATACTATAAGAAGGTTTTTCTTCAATAGTTACTTAACAACAAGGAAGTATAATAAATGTCAGCCAACGTATCACTTTCAGAAACCTTTGACCAATGGCGGGTGAAAACTAATGAGTTACTAGTCATGACACAGAATGATGGTTCCTCTAACTTTATTAAGCTATCGGACACGACTAATTCTACTAGTAATACTACTGGATCTATTACATCTACTGGTGGTATTGGTATATCTAAAAGTATGGTAATTGGTGAAAACTTAAATGTTCATGGTAATATTCACGCAAATGGGAATATTACTGCAGATGGAAGTATAACTCTTGGTGACGCTGACACAGACAATATCGTATTTAACGCTGATATAAATTCAAGTCTAATACCAAACACTAATGGGTCTTTTGATATTGGTAATACTGGTCAGTATTGGTCTAATGGATTCTTTGAGCACGTAAAATTACACGCTGCTTCAGATCTTGGCCTGGTCACGTTAGAGATAGATGCAGACGATGCAGACCAAGCAGCACTTACTATTGATGGAGAACAAACCACAGTAGCTACTTTTCGTATTGATGCAGATAAATTAACAACCAACTCCGCTGCTTTGTTTTCTGATAATTCTGCATCTCCACTTGCAAGAGAGTCAGTACAAGTTTTACAAGCCAATACAGCTGCTGTAGCTGCCACTGCATTAAAGATTCAGTCAGATGGTGGTATTACTGGTATGACACTAGACAAAAATTTTACTGATGTTAATGCTGCTACCGTTACTGGATTATATGTTGATTTTGATCGTACTGCTGCATCAGGAACTGCAAACTTCACAGATATTGGAATTGATTTAGATGTAACCGCTTCTGGTGAGGGAGTAACTATCTCAACTGGATTGGATATTGATGTAGTCGGATCTATAGGTGGAACATCCACCGCAATTGGACTTGATGTTACTGTTGGTTCAGCAGATACTAATATTGCAGCCAGATTTACTGGTGGTGAAGTAGCTTTGTTGACAACCACTAAACTTTCATTCCACGATGTGGGAGGTGGAGAACATATTTACGCAGCTTCTGATGGAAATTTAGCAATTAATGCAGGAACAGCCTTAACCATTACCACTCCACATATAGATATTGCAACTCATGATGGGACAAACGGATTAAAGTTAGCTGGAACACTCGTTACAAAAAGTGCAGCACATATTAATACAACTACTAATAAATCTTTAGCTTTAGCTCTTGTTTTTAATAATGTATAATACATACATTAAAGTTAAATGGATATTATAAATAAACATGAATACAAACTTTTAAGGAAATATACCAATGGCAAATCCAAACATAGTAGCAGTAACAAGCATATACGGCGAGAGTATAGGCGAAGCCCTGACAACTACTCTCACTACCGATATAATGACGGTTGCTTCTGATAAACTTGTAAAAATAAATTATATTCAAGTAGCAAATGATCATGCTTCAACAGCCATTGATGTTACTGTCGCTATTGTTAAAGCTGGTTTCACTTCTGATGGTATCGGGTCAGGTGAAGATAATGCTGCGACAATATATCTCGCTTCAACTGTTCGCTGTCCCGCAGATGATGTTTTGGTTATAGTTGATAAACCAATCTATCTAATGGAGGGAGATGTTTTAGAAGGTGGTGCGAGTGCAGCTACAGCAGATATTTTCATTTCATACGAGGTTATAGATGATGCGTAGTAATACTAATAGTAATAATAACAGAAGGAGTAACTAAATGGCATATCTTAGAGGCAAAGATCAAATAGGCCTGACGCGACAAACTGTTGCTATTGGGTTAGATCCATTGAAAGCTCTGACTACTGGTATAGACAATATCGGAATTGGTACTTCATCGGCGGATGCGTTGACTACTGGTATCTGTAACGTAGCGATTGGAGCGAACGCACTTGGTGCTTCTACTACTGGTTGCCGAAATGTTGCAATTGGTGAACTAGCGTTGGGAGCAGGAGTTGTTACTGGTGTAAACAACGTTGCACTTGGAACAGCTGCAATGGATGCGTTGACTTCTGGTGGTTGTAACATTGCAATGGGCCCAAATGCATTAGGTCAGTCTACTACTGGTTGTAAAAATATTGCACTTGGTGAAAATGCAATGGGTCAGTCTGACACTACTGGTATAAACAACGTTGCACTTGGAACAGCTGCAATGGCCGTGCTGACTTCTGGTATCTGTAACGTAGCAATTGGAACAAACGCACTAGGTGCTTCTACTACTGGTTGTCTTAATATAGCAATTGGTGAACTTGCGTTGGGTGCTTGCATTGTTACTGGTATAAACAATATTGCAATTGGAACAGTGGCACTGGATGCGTTGACTTCTGGTAAATGTAACGTAGCAATTGGAATACATTCACTTGGTCAAACTAAAACTTCCTGTAGGAATATTGCTATCGGCGAAGAAACAATGGGTAACAGTGTTGTTACTGGTATAAACAACATCGCACTTGGAACAAATGCATCGGATGCTATAACTTCTGGTCTTGGTAATATTGTAATGGGTGAAAATGCATTTGGTCAGGGTACTACTGGTTGCTTAAATCTTGCTCTTGGTGGTACGGCAATGGGAAGCGCCGTGGTTACTGGAAAATGTAATATCGCATTTGGGCACTCTTCACTGAGCCAGCTGACTTCTGGTAATGATAATATTGCAATCGGTAAAAATGCAGGTGATGCTGTTACTACTCAAAGTAATACTATCAATATTGGTGTGGATGCAGACCAAACAGGTGCTAATATAGCATGTATTGTGGCATCTTGTCTAATGTCTGCACAATTTACTGCAACTTCTGATTGTCGTTCTAAGAAAAACATCAAAGACCTTCCTTTTGGATTGGAGTTTATTAATCTCCTAAGACCAGTATCTTACAAATGGAAACCACAAGCAGATAAATTAGA
>Ga0307488_10005770_pt1 | contig 10219 bp, 14 predicted proteins | sample SB02metaG_FD_202248 | JGI IMG/M metagenome (GOLD analysis project Ga0307488, IMG submission 202248) | Sea-ice brine microbial communities from Beaufort Sea near Barrow, Alaska, United States - SB 0.2 | ecosystem: Environmental > Aquatic > Marine > Coastal | place: USA: Alaska | collected...
AGAACGTGATGCACTACAGGCTCGGTTAGATGCAGTATCAGAAGGAAGCACCGCATTTCAAACCCGAATTACAGGATTACTTGAAGATATTTCTAACCTACAGGCAGAAGTAGAGCGTAGGGATAAAGTTGTTCTTAAGATGGCTGAGAAATATCAGCTAGTTGAGAAGGATGATTTTGGTGACTCTCTAGTAACAGATGCTAATAACGATGGCGTACCAGATATGTTCCAAACAGATGATGTCCCATTTGACGATGTTGACAATATTATATCAAAAAAAACGTAAGGGCATCTGATCAACTAGCCGTTCTAGGTGTCCTAGATATTAATGATGCGGCAAATGTTAATTTTGGCACACAATTTCCACAAGCAAGCAAGGGCGATATATTTGTACGTGTGGACTTTATGCCAAACAAAGTTTTTAGGAATACAGGTGAACGTTGGATAGAAATACCAAAAACATACACTCAGATATATTTAGACAATAATGAGTATATTGCATACCTAGCACATGAACTTACTAATAAAAGAATGGAAATAGAAGATCTATCACGAGAGGAACAAGAAGAAGTTGCAAAATACTTTAGTAACCGTAGTAACTGAACCTGACTTATATTTTAATGAGCAGCCTTGTTTTTTAATTATAGGAGATGAGGTATATAGTCAAAATTTTGCAGATTTCCTAAGTAACTATAAAGAAAATACTACTGTATACATAGGAAACAAAGACAATGAACTTAGATGGTTAATGAGTGTTTTTGCGCAATGTACAAGTGTACTACTAGATGCTGGTTACGATGACTTTTTAACAGGACTTTTTATTGACAAATCTAAAACATACTATTATAATGATAAGTACAATGTCGATTGCGTAAATGTAAATCGTATCGAAGACCCAATGGATTTTATAATTCGTTGGGTAAATGAAAATTCAAATGAAAATTGAGGAATAAATGGCTAACGAATATAAAATACGTCAACGCGGTCTTCGAGTAGAAGTAAAAAATGATAACATAACTCGTGCTTGGCGCAAACTAAAAAAATTACTGCAGGACGAAGGCGTAACCCAAGAACTGCGTGACCGTAGGTTTTACGAAAAACCTAGTGAAAAGCGCAACAGGAAGAAAGCAATGGCTATCAAGCGTTGGGAAAAGAAACGCCAAAAAATAGAAGAAAATTTTTAATCAGAATTTAAAGAATTTATACAAGATCTGTATAAATAACACTGTAACATGCCAAAGCTGGGTGTTACATAATAGATGTAAATCTTGCTTATATAAAGGAGAAATGCAATGAATACACTTACAACTCTTGACATCCCCCACCTAACTCGTAATTTTATTGGCATCGATCGTATGATGGATCGTATGCTGGCACAACATACTATTAGTGATCAGGGATACCCCCCATATAACGTAATTAAAAAAGACGACAATACCTTTGTTATTGAAATAGCAGTAGCAGGTATTCCTAAAGAAGGCATTAGTGTGAACACACACGAAGGTATCCTTACTGTTGAGGCTAATATTGAAAAACTAGCCAAAGACGTAAAGGATGTTCAACCTGAATATTTACACAAAGGCATTGCAGGCAGACGCTTCGCTCGCACATTTAATCTAGCAGAACATGTATATGTTAATTCTGCTGATGTAGATAATGGCATTTTAAGTATTAAGCTAGTACGTGACGTTCCTGAGGAACTAAAACCACGTATTATCCCAGTCAATTTTAAATAAATACACTGTAGGGGGACTAGCGTCCCCCTACTAAAATATGGAATTATAATGGAAGATACAAGGACGACACTAAACCTAAGGAGTGTGCTTAATATCGCCCCTCCAAAAGACTTTAAAGTTATTTACATAAACGATGATCAAACTAGTTTTGATTTTGTAAGTGGTAGTCTCGTGAGAATATTCGATTATGACGAAGAACCAGCACAACAAAAAACCGTTGAGATTAATGATAACGGAAGCGGAATTGTAGCACTAATGCCCTTTGAGATAGCGGAACAGAAAGGCGTAGAAGTCTTAATGGCCGCTCGCAGCCACGGGTTCCCACTCCAGGTTCGTATTGAACAACAAGACTAATTGACAACCCCTCTAATAACGTAGTATAATAAGTATTATGAGAATAGAAAATGAGATCAAGTTAGATTATTCTAACGTACTCTTACGCCCCAAGCGAAGTACGCTGGGTAGTAGGAAAGATGTAAACCTAAACAGAACATATACATTTAGGAATAGTAAAGCAACCTATACTGGTATTCCAATCATCGCCGCAAATATGGATGGTGTTGGTACGTGGGATATGCATAATGTTTTGCGTCAAGATGGCATGCTTACTGCAATCGTCAAGCATTATAATATTGCTACCCAAGTAGAAAACTTCTCAAAGCATACTGAGTTTGCTATCTATAGTATGGGTATTACTGAAGACGACCTGGCTAAGTTCCGTGCAGTTAATAGTGGTTCTACTCCTAGGTGGGTATGTATTGACGTTGCTAATGGCTACAGTGAACGGTTCATTGAGTTTGTTGCAAGGTTTAGAGACGAATTTCCTGACAAGATTATCATTGCTGGTAATGTAGTTACGGGAGACGTCACAGAGGAGTTGATATTAAATGGTGCGGATATCGTTAAAGTGGGAATCGGTCCTGGCAGTGTATGTACTACTAGGATCCAAACTGGGGTTGGTTATCCTCAGTTGTCTGCTGTTATTGAATGTGCAGACGCCGCTCATGGGCTGGGCGGGCATATCATTGCTGATGGTGGATGTACTTGTCCTGGTGATATTAGCAAGGCGTTCGCTGGAGGATCTGACTTTGTGATGCTCGGCGGCATGTTGGCTGGTCACGACGAAGGCGGCGGTGATGTAATTTCTAAATACTTCCGCAATGGTGAGATTGACGAACACGGAAAATACATACTGGATGAAAGACAGTTTGTGGAGTTTTACGGTATGAGTAGTGAAGCCGCAAATGAAAAGCATTTTGGTGGTCTAAAATCATATCGCTCAAGTGAGGGCAGAGAAATTACTGTACCTTACCGTGGCGCCGTATCTGATACCATTCAAGACTTGCTGGGTGGCATTCGCAGTACTTGTACATATGTAGGTGCAAACAGGTTAAAAGATCTTAGTAAATGCGCTACCTTTATTAAATGTACTGACACACACAATAGGGTGTATGAATGATGTATCTGGACACGATTTGAGATGTTAACTAAAGTGTCAGTTGGTCCACCCAAAGTTCTTCCTGATAACATTGATCCAATTTCAATTTCGTGTTATTTGCATTCTAACGACAGTGTTTCAGTAAAATACGCTCTAAGAGCAAAACTGGGACTAGGGCACGGATTTAGAGTTGACTTTGAGTCTGCACTTCCGATGGTAACAGACAAGCATAAAGAAGAAGCTAAGATTATTCGCGATCACTTTGCACATAAACTGTTAATGGTTGAGTTAACAAATTCACCAGAGAAACATTCATCCAAATATCGTAAGACAATGTTACGCTTTCTATCAAGGAACGATAATGCATACTCCGAGGATGAAATAGGCATGTTATTAAGTTTGCCTCGTTTATATGAAGAAGATCAGATTACTGATAATCTTAAAGCTAATTATAATAATAGTGACTGGACTCCACGTGATCATAAAACCGTTGCTATTGAGACCACAATGACGTATATTGCAAGTCATACTAAAAGGTCGTTTAGGCATTCACGCAGTCTAAAAGATCGTATGGGGATTACTAAGCCCAGCGAGTGGATATGTTATTGGATGTCGGATTGCAATGACCGAATTTATATGGTAGAAATGGATTTTGATTGTCCGTTTCGTAATTACTGGGAATCTGTTATAGAACATCCATTTGAAGTCCAAGGATCGCCTATTCAAAACTCAGGAAGAGGTGGGTTGAACTACTATACGTTCCGTGAGTGGCAGATACTTTAATAAATACAATATGCAGTTTATACAATTAACAGAAAGTGTTGGGTTCCCAAATCGCAAATCAGGCGATGAGTTTTACAATCCCAAACAAGAGAATGACAAGGTTACATTCCAAGAGTTAATCCTGTGGCCTGATGGTGCTGTGCAGTATGACACGCCAGAACAGCGTGATGAAGCACTACAGCGTTTTCAGGAGCAAGTACAGGGAAAAATCTTTATACTTAACAAACCCAACAACGGCATGCTGGGTTTGTATATTGTTCACATGATTAATGTCAGTAGTGAAGACGAATACTATATTAAATATGTTAAAAGTGTTGCCAATACTGCTGGTATCCTTAACTCTATTCCTGCTAATATTAAGGGAACAGGGCATGGTGGATACAAGTTTGGTAGCGTAAGTGCTCGAAAAGAAGCATATGCTATTAAACCCAGTGATATCTTCACTAGTGAAGCACCAATGAGTCCTGATGCAATTGCCGGCGCCATTGCCGCTTCTCAGGGTATACCTGAAGATTTAAAAGCTCAGATGACCAATTACCTAATGGCACTTGCCAAGGGTAATAAAAATTTTATTATCCAAGATGGGCACAAATACAAAACAGTACATGAAAATTATACAGGAGAGTTTGCGGCTCCAATAGCAGTAATTACAGGGCAAGTTACGCCGGAAGGCTCAAGGTTAAAAGCAGAACAAGTACTACTAGGTGGTGAAAGATTTGCAAACTGTAAAATTGTTTTCCCAACTAGTGCAACTGAAAAATTAATTGATAGTAAACTTGTAGCGCCAAACGGACGCACAGTTGGTATTAGTAGTAAAGCGAAAAGCAGTGGCGGTGCGGCTGCAAGTCTTGCAGGACTATGGGACACAATTCAACAAAAGCGAGACGACCAGGACTTCCAAAAAGTAATGTCAGATTATACTGGATTTATTAGACTAGTAGAAACTGTTGTGACAATGAGCGCAGAAGCAGGACTTATACAAGTTTGTTTAGAGAGTAGTCTAATTGATCAACAGGATGCTAGTACTCTTGCTGAAGGTATTAAAAAAGCAAAAGCAGGCAGCAAGAGCACACTAGAAGAACTTACACCCCGACTACAAAATCTCGTTAGTAGTTATGGTGCTGACACTGACAATCCACGTTATAACATTATCTATCATGTAACAGCCGCACTTAGCAGACAACTAAGCATTAAATTAGATGACTTAAATCCCACACAGGCAGTCAAAGAACTGCTTAACTTTAGCACTATGACACAGGTTTATGCTGGTACTAGTAAAACAGGCGAAGACATTAAAATGGATACATTTAAATTTGTATGGCCTCCTCAGTATGAAGGCAAGGTTGTTATAGACACTGCCAAGAATTTTACTGCTACAGAAATTCGCGGCAAAATTGGATTTAAATTTAAATAAGCTGTGCTGTTTTTACACACCTGCACTAATGTTAATGCATACTTTTTTCTCTTGGTTATTATGTAAATAATAGTGTACAATACATATTGTACAATCACACATATATACACATACACAGGAGTTAATTATGTATTTTGACGCAACTACACTTATCGACGATCATCCAATTAAGACAGTCTGGCACTCAATCAAATCTCGCTTAGTTAAAATCACTAACAGTATATCAGCAGGTATTGTTGCTTATGGTACAGCTAGAGCAGACGCAGAGCTAAAACGCTTGAAAATATACGGCAAGACTGGCTGGGACTATTAATCAGATGTATCTTAGTAACACATTAAACACCCATTCAAATTTTTGGAGATTCATCGCTCATAAGCGTGTGAGTTTTAAAAGTTTTTGGCTACACACGTTCCATTTCAGAGGGAGGGGATTGACTAAATGATCTTTAAAAGAATTATACAATTTTTTGACAACATGGGAACAACTAAATAATTCAGGCACACAAAGATAAATAGAAACCGCTACTATAAAAGTAGCGGTTTTTTCTATAAATAGGGCGAGGAGTGGGATTATGCCGAGGGCACTCACTATATTGTCAGTATTATTTTTGGCGTCTGCATTTTTAGGCAGGGCTGTCTCTGCAGGTGACCTAGTACATCAATGGCGCAGCCCTGCGTTTAACGGCATTGGCTACAGTAGCCACGTGCTAACTATTGAAAACCTTACACATCAACGCAAAGCTGAAATTAAAGCAAAAAAAGAAGCTGCTGAACGTGAAGCAGCTCGTGATGCAGAAAACACAAACGTTAACAAGTTCCTTAGGAACTTTGAAAGCCGTGTCTATGCTGAATTAAGTAAGCAGTTATCTGAACAATTATTTGGTGAATCAGCTAGCGATAGTGGAACTATTGAAATTATGGGAAACACGATTGAATACAGTAGTGATGGAACTAACGTATCGATGACTGTCACTGATGCGGCTGGAACAACAACTGCGTTATCTGTGCCACTGAGTGGGTTTGGCTTCTAAAATGTTTAAGATTGTTATGATATTAGCAATGACTGTTAGTCTAAGTGGCTGTATGGTCGGCAACATGGTCGCTGCAAACATGAAACCCACTGTGTCAGTTACTCCATTGCAGAAGGGTCTGAAAGATTTTCCTGCGATTGGCAATGGCAAGGCGGTAGTTGTAGCAATATACAGTTTCTCAGATAAAACAGGACAACGAAAACCAAGCGATAGTTTTAGTAATATTAGTACGGCAGTAACACAGGGTGCTGAAATATATCTAATTAAAGCACTTGATGACCTAGCAGATGGCAAGTTTTTTGACGTAGTTGAACGCGGAGGTATGGAAAGTCTTGTTAAAGAAAGACAGATTATACGTCAAGCAAGACAAAAGTTCGCGCCTGACAAAGGGCTAGGTCCGTTAAAGTTTGCTGGTATTATTATAGAAGGCGGAGTAGTAGGTTACGATACAAACAAATATACAGGCGGGGCCGGTGCGCGAATAATGGGGATTGGCCCAATGACCGAATGGCGTGTTGATATTGTAACAATAGGTATACGAGCAGTTAGTGTACTAACAGGAGAAATATTATTGGCAGTTAGTGCTGAAAAAACAATCCTAAGTACAAACACTGCTATTAATGTTTTTAAATTCTATGATCTTGGGACAAGGGTTCTCGAGATAGAAGCAGGAACATCTACGAATGAACCAGTCAATTATGCTGTAAGACAGGCAATAGAATACGGCGTAATTCAGATGGTAAAAGAAGGCAAAAGAAAAGGCTACTGGAATTATGATAGTACAAAAATTCCAGAAAAATTTTTAGAAAAGGAAGATCGACTGCACGTGACGGATGTGAATTAAATTCACATATAACTTAGGAGGAGCATTGAGCATGAGGAACTCAGTATTAATAGCAATATTACTTTTAATCGCGCCGTATTCGGCGTCCGCGGATAACTTGATCTATATGGATCAGACAGGTAGTAACGCAAGTATAAACATTAACCAAGACGGGTCAAGTAACCGAGTTGGTAATACAGGAAGTGGTAACGACGCTGTTAGCGACGGCGCAACCACAACTATGGATATTGATCAAATTGGATCAAGTAACGAATTAGATTACGATATCTACGGTGACACCGCCAACATTACTTCTAACATATCAGGCAGTTCGTCTGATGTTGATATACAAGTTGGCACCACTGGCGGATCAAACGCCGGCAGTGACGATGTCGACATTACTATCAATGGAACTGGAGACACAAACGTTGTAAGTACATCAGTTGGTGTAACTGCTACTGGTGTTGATGACGTTGATATTGACGTTGACATTACTGGTGGATCCAACAGTGTTACAATTACAGAAGAAAGCACTGCGACATCTATTAGTGATAAGATTACAGATGTTGACATTACTGGCGGAACTAACACTGTAACTATAAGCAAAAGTGGTGCATCTCAACATGACACCAAACTTAATCAAACTGGTTCAAGTAGTACATATAGTGTTACACAATCAGGAGCAGAAGCGAGTACCGTAGATGTTACAACAAGTGGGTCGAGTTCTAGCGTTACTATTACTGTTACAGATTAATTTTACAGTAATAGCATATGCTGGAGTAGGAAAAGTCGAGCAACAAGTGGGCACCGCCCAAGTGTTTCGTAGTGGCTCGGAGTCACTGAGCGAAATAGGCTTTAGCATCAATATGCAAGATGATATTCGTACTGGCAATGGCATTGTTGGTATAGGATTTGACGACAACACTAAAGTTCGTGTCGATAAACACTCGAAATTGGTCATTGATTCGTTCGTTTATGACCCCAAACAACCTAACGCAAGTAGACTTAGTCTTAAAATTGCGTTAGGCACGGTCCGTTACGCCAGTGGACTCATTGCTAAACAGAACAGACAGTCTGTTAGCATACGCACTCCCACCGCTTCCATTGGCGTACGGGGAACGGCATTTAGTATGACTGTGGACGAACTTGGACGCTCATTAGTCATACTGTTGCCCAACCCAGACGGCACGGTGGGTGAAATTGATGTAACTAGTGCATCTGGGGTAGTTCTTATGAATCAAGCATTTCAAGCCACACTTGTTACCTCAACTGAAAGAAAGCCAACAAAACCTGTTATTCTTGATCTAACAGAGGCACAGATTAATAACCTATTAATAATTAACAGACCTAAAAATATAGAAAAAGAATACGAAACAAAGGATGATAGTATAAGCATATTGGATTTTAACGAACTAGATCAAGATTACCTTGCTAACAATGATCTAGATGAAGAAAAGTTATCATTTACAAGACTTGACTTCAATCTGCTAGATGTTGATCTGCTTGCTAACATTCTAGACATTCTCAATAAACAGTTATACGATACAGTAGACCGTTTCCCAACAGATCCTATTATTGCTGGACAATTTGAAGAAGGCAACACACAGATCTACGGTGGACCAGCTCAACAAGAAGATTGGGAAATATACAGACAGGTTGACGGGCGTGTTGTAAGCATTAAAGTTAGCCAATATTCAGATACACAAATACAATTAAATCAAGCAGGTAGTGAATTAACACTACACACAACGGAGGGGGCAAGTGGGTCGGTTATTATTCTTAATCAAAACTAGTTTTATGTTGATGTGGTCTGTATTGACACTGTTGATATTAGTTATGGGGGTGCTGGTAACAGTGCTAGTAACTCAGTTAGTATCAGTGGCACAAGCAGATAATTTAATTACTGTAGAACAAGTTACAAGTGGTAACTCTAACAGTTTTAGTATCGAAGTTGACGGCAGTGATAATACTGTTGATATTAGTTATGGGGGTGCTGGTAACTCAGTTAGTATCAAACAACACGGTGATAACCAATACGTTGGATATACCACTGCATGGGGCAGTGGTGCAGGATGGGGTGGTGATTTAGATGGCGACAATAACACAATGGATGTCAGACAGTACTGTAATCAGGCTACCTGCCTGGGAGATAGATTTGAATTTCACATAGCAGGGTCTAATAATAGCACAGTGGTTGGTCAAGGATATAATGTGCAAACAAATGGAGTTTTTCAGACTCCTGATAGCATGGAAGCAGGCGGACATGTTACCCGATTGGATATCCACGGTTCTAATAATAGTTTTATAGGAAGTCAAAGAGCTGGTGGCGACAAGCATAGTAATACAACAAACATTTATGGCAATAATAACAATGTTTACACAAGACAAGAATATAACGGAGATAAATCCATAAATCTAACAATTAATAATAGTGGAAATGATGTAGATATCATACAGGGTGGCGGTGCATCACATAGTGCGACTGTGTCATTGACTGGGGCTTATTCTACAGATTTGGATTTAACGCAATATAGTAGCACGGCGCAGACTTATACCCTAACGCAAAACTGTCAAACACTTAGTGGGTGCTCAGTTGGAGTGACTCAAAACTAATACTAAATATAGAGCGATGGGAAAACTTTTAACTAGCACATGGGTTGCAGGCATTACTCTGTTAATACTAATTGTACTGCGTGTATTAGATCCTACTCCAGTACAAACACTACGATTAAAAGGGTTTGACTACTTACAAAGCACTGAACAAACTGTAAAAAGTAAAGATATTGTACTACTAGACATTGGAGAAGCCAGTCTAGATGCATTTGGTCAGTGGCCCTGGCCCAGAGATTATTTTGCAAACATAATTGTAAAGTTGCGACAGAATGGCGCACAACTAATTACGTTTGTAATGTTTTTCCCAGAGCAAGATCGTATGGGTAAGGATCAACAATTTGCTGATATACTAGCACAGGATCCTTTCACTATACTAGCTCA
>Ga0307488_10005771_pt1 | contig 10215 bp, 12 predicted proteins | sample SB02metaG_FD_202248 | JGI IMG/M metagenome (GOLD analysis project Ga0307488, IMG submission 202248) | Sea-ice brine microbial communities from Beaufort Sea near Barrow, Alaska, United States - SB 0.2 | ecosystem: Environmental > Aquatic > Marine > Coastal | place: USA: Alaska | collected...
GATTAAATCAATCTATAAAAAATCTTGATACTGAAAAATTAGAAAAACTTGAAGATATTTCATTAAGTTTATCAGTAGGTGCCGCTGTAACCGGAGTAGCAAGTAGTATTGGTGGGATGATTGATTCGGCATCAGATATGTTATTTGGAAATGGAGAATCAGGTGATGATGTAAATAAACTGATGTTAGCTGAATTGGTGTTAATAAAAGACCATTTAGCAACACCAAGAGTAATAAAAATAGATAAAGAAAAAGCAGGTCAAGAATTTGCATCATCAACCGATGGAAGTTCAAAAAATGTAAACCAAATTTAGGGGTGATATTATGCCAACAATATTAGAATTATTTCATAGTAGTGGGTTAAAGGATTCAGTTAAGACTGATACAGAAACTCTTGTCGAACAAGAAACAAGTGGTATCCGTATTAAATCTGCAGTTGAAATAAATAATCCTCTAATATATGGAAATGAAGCAACTCGTATAGCAATAAGAAGTACTCCATCTGTTGAAAAAATGAAAGGAGCTACCGGAGGTAGTGGTGGAGATGGTGGATTGATAGGAAAGGGTTTAGGTGCAATTACTGGTGGAGGTTTTGGTAGAGCAGTATTTGGAGGGCAAGTAAATTCTTTAAGTGAAGCAAGAGATGGTGTAAATTCTAAATTAGGAATACCTTCTTCTGCTATTCCAACTTATGTAGATGGTCATGGTGGATTACAATTGGGTGCAGAACCTGATACTATGATTACACTTGGTAAAATAAGAAAAGATGCAGCTGGAACAGAATATGGTAAGTTCTTAAAACAAACCGGTGGAGGTAAATTCTCTACAATAGGTAAACAAGCATTAGGACAGGGTATTTCACTTGGTAAAGACAAAGTAAGAGATGTACTTTTAGGTAAAGCACAATCTGTTGGAGAAAATATATTAGGAGGAGGGGGAGATGGTGAAGATAGTTCATTTCCATATAGTTCTCAACAATCATATACAACTACAATTCGTAATGTAAAAAATAATGAACCAGACTCCGATAAGATTCAATCTCAAGCTACCGAGAAAGTAGATGAACTAAAAAGTAAAACAAAAGATTTACTTAAAAAAAATAAAAAAGTTGATGAAGTCGTTGAAGATAAATCAACATCAGATGAAGAAACTTATTCTTTAAGAAATGAGCAGTTTAAAATAAAAGATAGTACCGAAACTAACTTATCACTTCCAACAGAAGAAACTAAAGATGAAGTTAAAAAAGATACTGATAGTGATTTAACTGAAAAAAAACCTGTCGGTGAAAGTGAAGAAAGAGTTGATTATAAGGATGATAATAAATATTCTGATATAGTTAGAGAAGAACAGAATAGTGATACCTCAGATGGAAAGTTTACAAGAATAGATTTAAGTTCATTACCAGGAAGAGTAGATAAAGAACCTACATTAAGTTCAACTATAAAACACTTAAATTCATCATTTAGTTCAGAAACTCCATATTCAAAAGACAGGCCATCAATGGAATCTATGTATGGAATGGGAAGTAAATTCGATAATTTAAATAAAGATGGAAAAGAGGGAGCTAACTTTACACGAAAAGAACTTGAAGATAATGATTTAATATCAGTTTGGATTGCACCAAAAGGAGGAAAATCTGTACACTTTAGAAGTGTTATTTCAGGCCTAACAGAAACAGTATCACCAAATTGGAGCTCAAGTAAGTTTTTAGGTAATCCATATAACTTTTATAATTACGAAGGAGTTGAAAGAAGTGTATCTTTTAATATAAAACTGTTTTGTTATTCCAAACAAGAACTTGCAAATATGTGGACTAAAATTCAATTTATTTCAAACAATTGTTATCCAAACTTTGACATAATTGATAAAAATAAAGTAATTACACCACCTATTATTGAATTTAGAATAGGAAATATTTACAAAAGTAAAATATCATTCATTGAATCACTTTCTTATACGATACCTGATGATTCTAATTGGGAAACTATTGACGGTTTACAATTACCAAAAATTGTAGAGATTGCGTTATCAATAAAATTCATTGAAAGTGCAGGAGCAGAAGATACTTTATATTCATACGAAATAACAAAGGAATCCTTAAAAATTATTAATGAGAAAAGAGGAGCCGGTGGTGAAACAGATACTCAATTTTCTGAAGAATCTAAAACTAATGGTGGAGAAAATAAACCACAAGTTGTTCCACTTGATAGTAGTGGTGTGGAGATGACAGAGGAAAGAGAAAAACAAAAAGATAATTCAGGTATCAATAAAGCTCCTAAAGATATTAAAACTGGAAAACCTTCGGTTGAAGAAACAAGTATACCAATACCAGAAAATCAAAAGCTTTTTGAGGAAGCTGAGAAAAGCCCCCGATTCAAAAGAGACCTTACTACTGAACAAAAACCCATTGTGCAGGGACTATTGGTAGACGGATATGAAGAATATAAAGGTAAAAAACTAAAAAGTATAAGAGAAAGTCAGAACGATATAGGTATGGTGATATATTTTAAAGATGATGGATTGGATAACACAATATATATGATTTCACGAAAAGGTAATGTCACCGGCCCCATCTACTCATTCTCGATGCTTTCTGATGACTAGTTATGAATAAAGTTCAATTTCTGATAGGAATGGATACTAATGGCAAGATTAAAAAAATAATATAAATTATGGCAAGTAGATATGATAACAATAGAGTAAAGAAATTAAATGATGGCAGAAGAGTCTATCGTTCTAAGATATATCCTAATATTCCTAAAAAAGATAATGATGTTTACGTTGTTACACAAGGGGGCGATAGATTAGACACTTTGGCATACCAATTTTATTCAGATTCATCTCTATGGTGGATTATAGCAACTGCAAATAATATACATGGAGCTGATTTTGCTCTAGATGATGGAACAATACTTAGAATTCCAAAAGACCATATTTCAATTATGAGCAAAATAAGAAAATAATATGAGTGGATTTCCTCAAAGAGCAAATATAAACGTAGATATCGCTAAAACTATATTAGAAAGAGCAGGTAACAACGAGTTAGTGTCTAAAAAATTACCTTGGATACGAGTTACTTCTTGTTTAAATGAATTCTTATCTTTAGATTCAACTCCATTAACAGATTCTTTTAATCAAAGATATGGTAGTGGTGGTAAAAGTGGTAGAATTGGAATTGACAAAAATGGTGATTCAGTTTATGCTAACGATATAAGGGACTCTACAAATACTAAACAAAATTCAGATGACTATACTAACATAGGTACTGATAGAAGTCTTAGAAGTTCACCTGTTATAGAAAGTGTGGCCGTAACACAAGGTAACGAAGGATTATCTAAAAAAGTAAATTTTACAATAAAAGCGTTTACAGTCGGACAATCAGAAGCACTAATACAATATTTTTTAGAACCAGGTACTAATGTTTTGGTGGAATGGGGATTCAATGAAAAAGATTCCGTTATCCAAAAAAGTGTAATTGAAGCATGTGCAATTGCAGAATATAACAATCATAAAATCATAGCCGATAAAAGGAAAGACTCCAAAGGAACGTATGATGCTTTATTGGGTATAGTAACAGGTGGTGCAATGGCATTTGGAGATGGTGAAAGTTATAATATTGAAGTTGAATTAACTTCTATTGGAGAAATACCTGCTTATTTACAACATCATAGAAATGTAAGAACAGAAAACGGAAGTTCAAATCCAAACAATAGTGCATTAGAATTTAAAATATCCGATATAGATGATGATGCCGATGCCGAAGGAGGTTCATCTATTGGATTGGCTTTATTCAAACAAATGTTTAATGATTTACCAGCACATAAAAGAATAAAAACAATAAAAGATTTACAATTAGAAGAGTGGGCCACTCATGAAAGTAATTTTGTTAATATAGATAATGAGATTAGAGAAGATATAATTGAGGCCACAAAAGATGGAGACTTAAATAGTAAATCCGAAGATGAAGGTGGTGAAGAAATAACAATACCAACAGATACTCCTTTATTTGATAAGGATAGGTATATTAGACTTAGTTTAGCTTTTACTATATTAGATTTAACACATTCTAAAAATTTAAAACCCAATAGACAAGGTACTTGTAAGGCAGTTGAGACTCAAAATCCTTATATAAATTGGAGAACCACCATTTGCAAAGCTCATAAAAATATTTTCTCTAATGATGGTTCTATTTTAATGATACCAAACAAATATACTCCTAAATTTGGTTTAAAGGATGCATTATCATCGAATCCTAAACCAACAGTACCAATAAAATTTGAAGAAGGGTCCAGTACCAATATCATAACCAGTGATGTAAGGCCAAACGAACTACCAACGGATTATGAATTTCCAAGGTCATATGCAATCGAATATCAAGGACAAAAAGTGATTGACTCTGATTATGAATGTATATCATTTAAGGCATTTGAGTGGGGATATGTAAAAGATTTATTTATTAATTTTGATTTTTTTATAGAATGTATATCAAGTCCTGGATTATTAACAAAAGATGTTTATTTTAAAATTTTAAATGGAATTTCATCAGCAGTTAATATGTATTGGGATTTTCAAATAGTAGAACAAGGATATATTAATCCTGAAACAAAATTGGAAGAAACTAATAATGGACAATATGTAGGTGATTGGAATGATAAATGTATCCAATGGTGGAAAAAAAACATAGAAGATGAATGTACGAATGGTGCAAATGAACTAAAACTGGTGGATTTCAATACAACTGGTAATACTACTAATAAACTTGGAAAGGTTAAATTTCAATCAAGAGGTTTAAACAGTCCTTTTCTTTCTGCAGAATTAAATTTTGATATACCTGCATCAATGAAAGGACAAATGATAGGACAAAAAAATTCAACAAATTCAGACCCTAATCCTGAACAAACGAAAAAAGATTTTAGAGGATTATTTACTTCGTATAAAGATGCAGTTAACACAATCTTGAATCCTTTACGAGATAAAGAAAACAAAGAAAATGAAGCTGAGGATGAAGCAGCTGCTGCAGATGCAGCCGAAAGAAAAAAAGATTTAGATGGTGATGGAGAAATAAACGCATCCGAACAGACCATGGCCGACTATGAAGAAGAAAAACAGTTAAAAAAAGATAAAAAAGAAAGTAAAAAGCAGATAGAAGAACAAAAAAAGGCAAATTATGAAAATTTTAGTAGATTAGCAACAGTTGTTCCAAAACCACAAGATAGAAATTCTAATTTAGATGTTAGAAAACATTGGAAACTGTTCAATAGGAAGTCTAATGATGTTAACATAGAAGACCTTATGATGGTTGTTGCTTGGAATGATGTGAATGTTCTTAAAAATGTAGAAGACATAAATACTAAAAATCAAAAAGGATTCATTACAAAAGATGCTAGAGAAAATAATTCAATTCCATTACCTATTAAATTTAATTTTACTATACATGGTGTAAGTGGATTACGAGTTGGAGATACATTTAATATAAAAGATTTACCAGGTATTTATAAGAAAAAAGTATTCACAGTTACTCAAGTTACACATGATATAGAACAAGCTATTTGGAAAACAAGCGTTCAATCAATGTTAATAATGATTGATGCATTCCAGGAAGATAATCAATAAATAAGTTATGAAAAATACAGAAAGATATAATCAACTTAAAACACCTTCTCTTAAAGGAAAAATAAAGAAAATAAATACCTATTTGCCAAAACCAAATAAGGATGATTATGATATGGGTTATGTTAGAAGATATTTTATACAATTAGTAAATGATAAAAATTCATCAATATATGAAGTTAATAATAGAGTATATCGTGAATACCAATCTCAATCATTTTATACAACAACTACATTAAAATGGAGAATATCTGGTAATTTGGAAGAATCATATGATACTAATGGAAATTTAATTAATAAATCAATTAAAGAATCTAATAGAATAACTTTAAAAATGTCATCTAAAAATATGCCAAACTTAAAATTATATCTACCAAATTTATTACAATTTTATAAAAGTTAATATATATAGATATACAAACTAAATCAAGGTTATATGAATTATCTTACCGAAGAAGAAAAACAACAAATTTCTTTTGATTGGAGATATAGAGGATTCTCTACACTACAATTACTTACAGAAGAAGAATGTGATGAAATAAACGAAGAACTTGAAAAACTTCGTAAAGAAAGACAATTAACAACAAAGGATGATGGGCATGAATGGGGAGAATATGACCCATTTCAATATCCACATAAATTATCAGAAAAAATTTCTAAATTATTTACACATCCTAAAATACTTGAAGCAGTAGAATATACATTAGGTGGTAAAGTTAATGGAACTCAAACTTGGGCATACTTTAAACCACCAGGTCAATTAGGTAGAGATATGCATCAAAATGCATTTTATACTGGTTGTAACCACAATGAATATGTAAATATTGCATTGGCATTAGATAATCATGATGAACTAAATGGTGCAGTTTGGAACTATGAAGGAACACATAGACTGGGTATATTGCCAATTGAAGTTGATGAGGAAAGAATCAAAACAAATCCAAAGAATTGGTCTAATGAACGAGGTAAAGCTTGTATTATGCCAAGCGGCCATGATTTTAAAAAAATACAAGGAAATTCTCGTAAAGGAGAAATGGTGTTACTACATTCACACACAGTACATGGTTCAGAACCAAATCATTCAAATAGATTTAGAAGAAACTTTTTAGCTGGATTTTCTTTAAAAGAAAAACAATTCACATCAGGTACTCATATGAAACGAACACCAATTGATGTATATACACTTCAAAAAAAATATTGGTAAATAACTAACTTTTTATTAGGAATTCTCATAAAAATTGTGTATATTTGAGTATGATTAAAACATATCCAAATCAATTCCAAACAGTAGTTGATTACCTAAATAATTTAAATATTGAAGTTTCATTATCCAAAGCTACTTGTTTTATGGGTTGGAGAGAAGGAAAGATTTTCATCCATCATAACTACAATTTAGAGAAGAATGGATTATATGCTCTACTACACGAAGCTGGACACGTTCTTCAAGATAATAATGAGTTCGGACCTAATCATTATAGAAAAGTTGATGATATGGAGAAACCTAAATTATTCAATATGCATAGGTTCATAAATGAAAATGAAGCTTGGGAGAGTGGATTGTATTTAGCTGATGAATTAGGATTGAAAATTAATTTAAAAGAATTTCACAAACAAAAGGAAGAAGCTCTTCTTACCTATTACGTTTAAATATTTATATTTATATACCAACCAAACTATATAAAACTATGTTAATTTTTCACTTAATAACCACGATAATACTAGTATTAATTACATTACCGAAAATACCAAGGTGTTAATAATGATTACCACAAAATGCAGGTAATGAAAACCCCATCCTAAGAAGGTGGGTTTTTTTATGTCAAAATAAATTGAAAATAAATGAGAAAAAGCTTGTTTAATCCAAAAAAAAGTCGTATATTACTTATGTAATAAGAAATGATAATTAAACCTTTAAAACAATTAAAATGAGTAAAAAATTAAAATTTTCAATCAACAACAACGAGTTCACACTACCTATTGGGTCTTACCAAGAATCAAATTGGGGAGGAAGTGTTGAGAAGTATATCCACATGAGTGCTAAGAACTCAGCTACCGTAATCAAACAATTTGTAAAACAAAACTTTCCACAATATAAGGTGTGGGCGGTGAGTGATACATATAGTGGTGGTTCTTCTACTAGAATATATGTGTGTAATGAAGATGGGAGTTCTATCCCAACGGAAGATTATAAGAGAATCGAACAATGGAAATGGATTTTAAGTGGAGGTTCTTTTAATGGTATGGAAGATATCTACGAGTATAGAGAAGATGAGTTAACTACCGATAATGGAATGGCATTGAAATACTTTCCTTCTTACATATTCATCGATAACAAACCTAAATGGGGAACTGTTGAATATTGGTTGAATGAGTATGAAACCTTTAAAGATAACCTTTATAATCCAGACTATACTAGAATCGTAGGGTTGGTTAAGAAGACTGGTTCATTCTTAGAGTATAACAAGACCTATATGACGAAGGGTGAATATAATCAATGTGTTAAATCTTTAAAATTTGTATAATATGAACGTATTAGTAAAACCTAAAATTACAAAACCCTGGTCAAACGAAATGTATAGTTACAATGATGAGGTGGCAGATATGATGAAAAATAATATCATCAAATCTATCAAACAGAATAAAAACAATTGGAATACACTAAACGAACTGATGAGTTTATGTGGTGGTGTTCGATATGGTGAAGGATATGAATTAGAAGAATTGTACAAAGATACTTTGAATGAAGTAGATACTGTTCAAAACTATTGGTTGAGAGAAGAATACCCTTATGCAGTTTCAAAGGGATTAGTAAAAGATATAATGTATGAATTTGTAGGTTATGAATAATAGTTGGTATTATAGAGAGATGGGTTCTAGAAATAAAAAGACAGGTAAATTGTCTTACTATCAAGTAAGAGTTACCGATTACAAGATTGATGATTGTGAATGCCCAGCAAGGTCATTCCGCTCTTTTTCTCCTTGTAAACACATGAAAAGATTAAACGAAAAATTAACACACTTAACAATATAAATTATGAAAAATAAAGAATTATTAGATACCCGAAGAGTTAATGGATGGAACTTTCAATTAGCAGATGATAGCTTTTATGAATGTAGAGGGGGAATGTTCTATGATGATGACCACGATGAAACTCCAGAACCATCGTTATGGTTAGCAGCAATGCAATTAGAAAACGATTTGTTAAGTGAAGGTTATATGGCAGAAGCCAATCATTCAGAAAAAGGATGGGTTGAGGTAACAATTGAGGATAATAATAAATCAAAATAATGAAAGAACTTGATTTACATGGATTAACCCATAGTGAAGCAGTAGATAGGGCTGAAGATTTTGTATTGATGGAATCCCATAATGAATTATTTGAATGTAGATTAATTACAGGTAATTCAATGAAGATGCAAGTTAAGATAATGGAGATGTTGGAAGACCATAATTTCAGATGGTTTATACCAACTTGGAATGCAGGTGAGATAATTGTTTCAGAATAATAAATTAAAAATAATTAGGATATTAAAAATATATTTCGTATATTAGTATTATGAATAAAACAGAATTAACACAACAAGATGGAAAGTATTATGTAGGACATCTATTTGATATGGATGGGGATGGTTATGTAGATGAAGAAACTGCAGAACTAATCCTATTAGAATATAATGCTGGAGTTACTGAATGATTATAGTAGAAACTAATAAAGAGAAAGACCAATTTCTCGAATATTGGAATAATGAAGAATCTAAGATTATTCCTATTTGGGAAGATTTGGATAGACATCCTATGAATAATGGGTTGTCATTTCTTTATGTCAGATTTCCAAACTTAGATTTCATACTTCCATTTAATCATAATGATTGTGAAAAGCTAGAAATAGATTTATCAACCTCGAATCAAACAAAGTGGATTTGGGATAAAAAAGGATTTCTTCAAACGGATATTGATGTAAAAAACATAAAAGATGTACAAACTTCATTATTCTTTGAGAAATTCCAATTATATGATTTACAATCAAAATTAGAACCTCTAACGAACTTTCACTATCGAATGGGGTTACGTGATGACTTGGGTACTACTCTTCCTATAATGAAGTGGGGTGAGGTACTACGAGGTATTGTAGATGAATGGGAACTATCTCATACAAACAAATGGGTGGATGAAACGATGATTCCTCTTCTTTCAGATATCGAGAGAAAAGGGATTAATGTCGATAGGAAAAAATTTATTGATAGATGGTCTTCCAACGATAAACAACTTAAAGGAGATAATGTGTACACAGAGTACAATCCATACACGATTACTTCAAGACCTTCCAACCGTCATGGGGGTATTAACTTTGGAGCATTAAACAAATCCGATGGGAGTAGGGATGTATTCGTTCCAAGAAAAGGAAAGATGTTCTTACAATTCGATTACGATGCATACCATGTTAGGATTATTGGTAAGTTAATTAAATATAAATTACCCGATACTTCGGTTCACCAATGGTTAGCAGACCAATATGGGTGTGATTATGGGGAATCTAAAGGAAGAACGTTTAGAATCTTATATGGGGGAGTATCGGATGAAGATAGAAAAATACCATTCTTCGA
>Ga0307488_10005772_pt1 | contig 10213 bp, 8 predicted proteins | sample SB02metaG_FD_202248 | JGI IMG/M metagenome (GOLD analysis project Ga0307488, IMG submission 202248) | Sea-ice brine microbial communities from Beaufort Sea near Barrow, Alaska, United States - SB 0.2 | ecosystem: Environmental > Aquatic > Marine > Coastal | place: USA: Alaska | collected 2017-05-06
AACCCCAGCTCAACGTTCTCAACGGCCGAAACAGCTGCTAGCAAATTGTGTTGCTGAAAAATAAAACCAATATTGCGCCTCACATGGGCCAGAGACCGAGGGTTGGCGCCATAAAGCTCTTCACCCAGCACTTTGAGCTTACCACTTTGGGTTGAGCGCAAAGCACCAATCAAGGTCAGAAGCGTGGTCTTTCCCGAGCCAGACGGACCAGTAACGATGACGATTTCGCCCTGGGGTATCTCAAGACTGATATCGAACAATATTTGTTTCTTCAGTGCGCCTGCACCATAGAAATGGCTGACATTATCGATACTTATCGCGTTCATTGTTAGAAGACTTCCGCTGGATCGATTCGCGCCACTTTACGCACCGCCAGCAATGCAGAAATGGCGCACATTCCCAGCGTCAGCAAGAATACGCCTGCAGCACGTTCCGGTGTGACATAAAGGGGCAAGGACGTGGCTGCCGCAGCGCGACCATAAAGCAGCCACGAGGCGGCAAGGCCTGGCACAAAACCCAACACCCCCAACACAGCTGCCTGCTGCAATACGATGCCAGCGACGAAGCCGTTGTTAAATCCAATGGCACGCAACGTGGCATATTCATTGAGGTGTTCGCTGACATCCGCAAATAAAATTTGATAAACGATAATCGCGCCCACAACCAAACCCATGATAGCGCCGAAGGCAAACACATAGCCGATGGGCGTGGCACGATTCCAATAACTAGTCTCTCGCGCTACAAACTCCTCTTTAGTCATAACCAAGACGTCTTTAGGGAGATAGGCGCGTATTCGGTCTCTCACTATGTTGGGATCTTCACCGGGCTTGAGTGTTAACAACCCCAACTGAATCTGGTTGCGATTACGGCTCGGATACAATCTCAGCCAGTTATCGATACTGGTCATGATGGTACCGTCTATGCCGAAAGACGTGCCCATGGTAAACAAGCCCACCACTTCGATCTCGCGATTGTTAACTTCCGTTTTGAATGCACCACTCTCTTTGAAATGAGTTGCTACGGCACCAAATTCTGGTCGCGAGACGGCATCAAAGATCACGGCGTCTCGTTTTTTAAGCAGCATACGCGCATCTTCAAAACCCTCAGCTCGCAAAACCGATTGAGAAGGGTCAAAGCCCACCGCATTGAGACTACGCCGCCCCCCTGTCCAAGGGTTCTTCCAGACGGCGGGGAAAATATAGACAGGGGAAATCGACTCGACGCCCGGATCGGCGAGAGATTGATACAAACGTCGAATGGAGAAAGATTCTGGCCGGACGATAAACACGCTGTCAGGGCTGAAGAGTGCAATATCATAATTAAAACGTTCATGGAAACGCACAGCGCTTTCGAATAAGGCCTGACGAAATCCAAGCTGCATCATAATCAGCAATACGGCAAAGGCGATACCCAGAAGCGCGACGAGCAGCCTAAGGGGTTTGTGGCGCAGTTGCTGCCAACCAAGCGGCGCGTTCATCGCTGAAAACAACAGGTGAAACTAGCTTCCAACAATGAGAATCTCGACTTGTAGATTTGACAGCGCTTCTGCCAGCTTGGAGTTATCAATCAGCACTTCTACCTCAACAACACGCGCATCTTTGCGTGCAGCAGGGTCTGTACCCATAACATCCTGCTTACGAATAAGTGGGCGGATATGCTCTACAACACCGGTCAGCGCCTCGGCAAGCGCGCCGCTGGTTATACGTACTTTCTGGCCTACTTCAACACGACCAATGTCTGTCTCATAAATCTCAGCGATCGCATACATATGCTCGACATCGCCCAACTCAAGAATTCCGTCAGCGCCAATCATCTCTCCCGGCCAGGTATTAATAGTGAGTACGCGACCTGCCATCGGCGCGAAGATTGATGCGCGCCCCAGTGCCACTTCACGCATCTCGACCCGTGACAACGCAACACCGACCATACGGCTACTCGCAACAGCCGTCATGCGAGAGGCTTCGCAGGTGGCGTCCTGAAAGGTAGCGTCAGCAAAAGCTCGCTCAGACTCTTCTTGGGAAGACAGCTTTTGTTGCAACAGTCGATCGCGGCGTTCGGCCTCACGCCTAGTGACATCTGCCAGCACACACGCGGCGTCAGCGACGGCATCAGCAGCTGAGGCCTGTGCCTTGGCTAGATCATGTGACGCTACCGCTTGATCTCGCATGGACTTCAGCAGTTTGCCCGCTTCTGTGACAGCCAGAAGTTGACCTGACTGCACATAGTCGCCCGATGAGATATGCAACTGATTGAGTACCGAATTGATACCAGCCTCTGGAATAGCCGGCGCGGTGATCACCGCAATGCCGTTACGCGGCTCAATTCGACCAAGCGCTGAGACATCGGCGTATAGCTTCAAAGGTATAGTGGCGCTTACTACGACAACAACAGGTAACAAACGTAAGACAATAGAGTGAAACTTCAAAGCAGGCATCCTCTGCAGCAAGCGCGCGATTAGACTCTGTATTGCTTTAAACATCAACAATGATGCAACTAATCACACCCACAGTGCTCGACGAGGCTCTCCAAAAAGCCATACATTCCCTATGAACTTCGTTAGGGAGACTTGGCAGATTGACAGCTGAGAGTCGAATACGACCACACAGTGACGCTGATACAACGCTAGAAGCAGTCAAAACCGCACCTATTCTTACAAGGAGACCCTGCTGGCACTATGCGTAGAGATTGGCCTTGCGCGTCATGATCGCAACCATATTTTCGTATGGATAGGTTCGTTAGCATGAAGTTTCAATTTCATGACGTCGAAATTGCGGGCGGGTCGATTGTCACTCTCATTAACTTATTGAAAGCTAACAGTATTAAGGGGCGCGATAAACTAACCCGCCAGCAAACCTAACTCGAAATAGCGACAGATGTCGTCTGTCTCAGGATAAACGATGGTACCCGCCGACTCGAAACCCAGATGTAACAACAGGCGAATCGATGCCTCGTTGCCAGGACTAGTTATAGCCCCAAGGCGATGTAATCCTAGTTCATCCTTGGCATGAGTCACCACCGCGCGTGCGGCTTCTCGTGCATAACCCTGCCCCCGGCCGATGGGCAAAAACCCATAGCCAATATCAACCTCTGGCAGAAACGCGCGTCTCACTAATCCGGCCATACCCAGCGGCATCCCGTCTGCTAGACGCTCGACCACATAGAGACCAAAACCATGCTCACGATAAGACTCGAACTGCCCCGACTGCAGGTTTTCCAATGCATCGACTGGTGTTCTGACACCCCGGTCAGCAATTTGCTCGATATAGTCTGGGTCATTGAGTAACTGACAATAAAAATCCGCGTCGGCAGCCGTCATACGGCGCAACCGAAGGCGTTCAGTCATTAGATCCCACACAACCGGGGATATATCCTTGCCCTCACTAGACACCTTATTGACCGCTTTCCGACGCCTTCAGGTGTTCGGCAAAGTAGTTCGTCATCATGCTATGCAAATGCAGCGACGTACCCTCTCCCTCAACAAGACCGTGGCGTCGGTTGGGATAAGGCATAAAGTCAAACTGGCGATTGTGTTTTATCAATTCATCAATCAACCGCTCACTACCCTGATAATGCACATTGTCATCCCCGGTTCCATGCACCAGCAATAACTTACCCTCAAGCTTGCTCGCGTGAGTAATCGAGGAGGCTTCCTCGTAGGCGTCAGCATACTGGGTTAACAAGCCCGAATAACGCTCTTGGTAGATCGAATCGTAGAGTCGCTTGTCAGGCACCGGCGCCAGAGCTATGCCCACATGGTATTGCTGCGCGTAGCGAAATAGCAGACTGAGCGTCGTTGAACCACCGCCAGAGTGCCCCCACATACCGACTCTGTTGCAATCAATATAGGGTCGGCGTTCACAAATAGCAGCCAATGCATCAGATTGATCTCGATAGCCTATACTGCCTCCATCGCCATAGATTGAGCGACGCCAGTCATGTCCCCGGGGCGCACTCGTACCGCGATTGTCGATAGAGGAAACGATAAAACCCTGCTGCGACATGAGCAAATGCCAGAGCGTGTTATGTCCAAACCAGACATCACGAACAGTCTGGCCAGCGGGCTCTCCATAGGCGTAGTTAATAATGGGGTATTGTTTGCTTGGGTCAAAGTTAGGCGGCCTTAGCATATAGCCGTCGAGCCGCAGTCCATCACGCGCATCCACCGAGTAGAATTCAAGCTCACCCAACTCTAGCTGGGCCAGCTTTTGGTTAAGTTCCGCGTTGTCTTCAAACACATGCTGAGTCACATGGTCTGGCAGTGAAACAAGACTATAGACGGGAGGACTTAAGAAACTCGAATGGGTATGGATCGCCCAGCGCGAATCAGCTGAGAGCTTGTAGGCGTTCGTGCCTGTCAAGTCCTTAGGTGTTACTTGCTGCATTTGGCCACTGCCATCAAGACGCGTTCGCTGCAGGTAGCGCTGGGCTACATTGTCTGGGGAGGCGATAAAATACAGCCAACCCTCCTGCTCATCCATGGACAGTACTTCGCTCACGTCGAACTCACCCGGCGTCAGGTCAGTGAACGTCTTGCCGTCACGAGACACCCGATAGACATGCTTCCAGCCATCGCGTTCGCTCTGCCACAGAAACGCGTCGGAGCTTGCTAACCACTTGGGTTCTTCAAATAGCTCAATGAAGGTGTCTTCACGCTCGACAAATACCTTGTGCAACTCACCGCTTTGCGCATTCGCGTAGAACACCGTATTGGTATCCTGTTTGCGGTTCATCTGCTGAATCAGCACCTGCTCGCTGTTATCAGCCCAGTTCATGCGTGGCACATACATCTGCGCGGGCTCCCCCGGCAACGTCACCCAGACCGTCACCGCTGTGGCGAGCGAGACGATACCAATACGCGCTGCAGCGTTCTCCTCCCCCACCTTGGGATAAGGAATGGCGCTGACAGTAGGATACAGCGAGTCTGTATTGTTGATGATCAAAAAGTCTTTCGCGGCGTGGGTATCGAGTTGCCAATAAGCAATACGCTCACTGTTAGGGCTCCAGTGATAACCTTTTTTGAGACTGAACTCCTCTTCGTAGGCCCAGTCAAACAAACCATTGATAAGGGTCGGCGAGGCATCCTTCGTTAATGCGGTGACTTTCCTGGTGAGCAGATTTTGCACGTAGATATTATTCTGCCAGACATAAGCAAACTGCAGGCCATCTGGCGAGAACTCACCGTACATCATCTCGCTGGGTGCCGACTGCTCACCCCCCAACTGCCACAAATCACCCTCAGCAATATTTAGCAGCCAGTAGTCGCCTCGGCTTTTTTCCCGCCACACGTACTCGGCATTGGTCATCACCAGCAGGCGGGTTCGGTCACCAGACCACTTATAGTCATCAACGACCAACGCAGCCGTGGCATCTTTGGGCGTGAGTTGCTCGAGCGAAACCAGAATAGATGAATCTAGCGTCGCCGGATCGTATTTCACGATCTCCTCAAAAACCTTGATGTCGTTGCCGTATTGATCTTTCTCGAGCTCGGCGTCTTCATAGCCTTTCGCCGTTTCCAGCGCCGTAAACATCGCGCCCTCTTCCTCCCAACGCACCGGGCCCGGCCGCTTGGCGTTGTAGTCGAAGTCCTTGAAAATGGCTTCATTGGTCAAAATCATACCGTCGTCCTCAGTCACTGCTACAGATAACTCATCCGAGCCTGAGCAGGTTAGCAAATTTTCTAAAGCCATGTGATCTCATCTTTGTCTCGCGGCGGCCTCAACATATTGAGAGATAAGTCTTTACAGCTTCCACGAATATCGCCGTATCAGAAACTTCCCAGTGCATTGATGTCCGCGGGGCAGAAATCCGGCAATTATCCCTTGATTGTTTACCCATATTATCCTAACTTGCGCGCTAAGACGGGTTGTCTATAAGTCTTGCTTAGGAGCTTTGCAGGTTGGATCGGTTGCGAACAGTCAACGTAAAAATAGTGCTCATTGCATGGGTGCTGTTGTTTGCGTTTGGTCAATCGCTTATCTCCAACCATATCCATGTAGACAACAGCAGCTATGAAGACTGCCTACTCTGCGTCCACGGCCACAGCACGCCCGTAGCCATCGATTCTAGCTTCGCTGACGTATCGATAGCACCGCAGACGAACCCTGCCACGCCACAGGCTAGCGCCTGGGTAGCCCTCGCTCCACACTCGTCTTACCATTCCCGCGCGCCACCTCACGCTTAACGATTAGCCAGTTTGTCTTTGTTCGCTCTTATTAACTGTCGTTAGTAAATCGAACACGTCGCTATAGTTATGAGGAAAAATCATGAATACACAGATATTTAGACCGCTTTGCTGCCTGTCGATGCTCTTATGCACCACTCACGTGACCGCACAAGATCAGCAGAATAGTACGAAAACACCACAAAAACGCATCGAACAAATCACTGTCGTCGCCCATCCCCTATCCGGTGAAGGTCTGGCGCAAGCCGTCGATATACTCGAAGGTGCTGAACTCGCGCGCAAACGCGCAACAAACATCGGCGCGACCCTAGCCAAGCAACCGGGCATACATTCAGCCCCCTTTGGTAATGCGGTTGGCAGGCCCATCATTCACGGCTTAAGCGGACCACGCGTACGTATCATGGAAGACCGTATTGACACGCTAGATGTCTCTGTCGTTAGCGGCGATCATGCGGTAAGCGTTGAACCCTTCATCGCAGAACGCATTGAAGTGCTCAAAGGCGCCAGCACGCTGCTCTATGGCACCGGCGCTATTGGCGGCGTGGTAGATGTGCATGCTGGCCGTATTCCGCACAGCGTACCGGTCAATGGCATCTCTGGCGGTGCTGAAACGCGCTTTGACAATAATACCAACGGCAACACCACAGCGCTAAAACTCAATGGCGGCAAAGACCGATTTGCCTGGCACCTAGACGGCACCCGCAAAGACGGCGATGACTACGAGATTCCAGGCTTTGCCGAGTCGGCGCGATATCGCGCAGCCGAGGAATTGGAAGAGGCCGCCAGTGGTGAAGCTCATGAAGAAGGTGAAGAAGTGCAAGGCATATTGCCAGGCAGCTTTTACAACTCAACATCGACAGCAGTAGGCGCGTCTTATCTGCCAGATTGGGGCATTATCGGTGTGTCTGTTAGCCAACTTGAGGCTGACTATGGGTTGCCCGGCGGACATGGTGGTCACGGAGGCGAAGAGGCACTCCCCGGGGCGCCAACCACGCCAATACTCGATATGAATCAGACTCGCACAGACTTCGAGCTGGGCGTTAAAAACCCCTTTGGGTCTTTCACTAGCCTTAACGTGCGAGCCGGCTACAACGACTACGAACACCAGGAAATAGAGCCCGATGGAGAAGTCGCCACCACGTTCACCAATAAAGCCTGGGAGGCGCGCGTCGAACTGGTTCAAGAGACCGCGAATTGGACCAATGTATTCGGTTTGCAGCAGACCACCCGCGCATTTTCATCCATTGGTGAGGAAGCCTTTATTCCACCGGTAGATACCTCAGACAGCGGCTTATTCTGGGTGGGTGAACGATCATTCGAATCTTTTGATTTTGAAACCGGCTTGCGGATTGGGCGCACAACTCATGACCCGCAGGCAGGGGCAGAACAGGACTTCTCAACCTACGCGGCATCGATCGGCGCGGTTATCCCCCTGGATGGCGGCTTGCAATTTGGCCTCACAGCAGACTTCTCGTCCCGTGCACCGGTTGCAGAGGAGCTTTACTCCAATGGGCCTCACCTGACCACCAACTCGTTTGAGATAGGCGATATCAACTTAAACAATGAAGATGCATTCAATCTCGCAGCCTCCATGCAATACGTTGATGACATCTGGTCAGCTAACTTGACGAGTTACTACACACAGTTTTCTGACTTTATCTATCAGCAGGGAACTGGCGGCATAATGCTCGACTTACCCGTTGTAGCGTATCGACAGGCCGATGCCACCTTCTACGGTATAGACGTGGATGTGAGCGCCCAAATTTTTAATGGCACTCTTTTTAGCCAAGATCGCGGTCATGGAGAACAGGCACAAGCCCGCCTCAACGTCATGTTTGACTATGTCAATGCAGAGCTAGATGTGACCGGCAATAGTAATATTCCGCGCCTGCCGCCCATGCGTTTTGGCCTGGGTGTAGAGGGTAGCTGGGGACGGTTTAGCGGGGCAATCGACTATCTGCGCGTGAGCGAACAGGATAATGTGGCTGAGTTAGAATTGGTCACCGACGCGTACAACGACCTGACTGCGCATGTGGAGTACGCATTGCCTGTTACCAACGCAGCCACCTTCACTGGCTTTCTTCAAGGTAGAAACCTGACCAATGAAGAGCAGCGGATACATACCTCGTTTATCAACGCTTTTGCGCCAGCACCGGGACGCTCTATTGAACTGGGCTTGCGGTTAGAGTTCTAGACGAGTCTCGCGAGCCTCGCGGCAAGCGCTCTAATCGATAACGTTGCGGCATCTAGTCGCAACGTTATCGCACTAAGCGTCTAAAAATTTTCGCCCTCAACTAACCTCTACGGTATTGGCGCCAGAGCGCTCTATCATCTTCACGATCGCTGACTGAATAGCCTCGTCCTCTCTAGCATCCGTTTTGCTACGAAACCTCTCTACCATTGGCGCAGCTTCTTCTTCTGCAACAAAGGTCACAATCACCTCTTCTGCGACCTCCGCTCCTTCAGGAGAATAGGTTATGGAGATGACAGGATATCCATGAAATCCCATTTTCGCTTTCTTGGCGATTCGCTTCTTGGATTTATCTAAGTTCATGGCCATGTCTCTCAAAAAGTATCGCAAAAGGATATTGGGCGTCTACAAACCGCGACAGACCACGGCTCGCTGACACGTATCCTGCCACAGTGCGTCGACGAGGCATATTGTTCTATTTGAAAAGGACGGTTTGAGAAACCCGCTTGAATACCCGCGGTAAATTGATTGGAGCCCGACAAGTCATCGGCGATGAGCGTCATAATGTAGGCCATACATTAAATATTCACCCTAGGAGGTTCCTATGACGTTAGAAAAACACGACTTGCACCACGAGTTCCCAGAATTCAAAGAGGAGATCCGTCGGCTAAAAATGAACGATGCCCATTTTGCCTCCTTGTTTGTTAAGTACCAAGACGCCGACCATGAGGTTAACCTCATTGAGCAAGGGACAGAAAACACGTCGGATGAATACCTGGAACAAAAGAAGATCACGCGGGTACATCTAAAAGACACGTTGTTTGAGATGCTAAAAAATGAACAGGCCTCAGCGGCCAAAAACTAGGGAAAGCCTCGTCCGCGTAAGCGAAATCTTATCAAGTATGAATCAAGGCAAGATCGGAACACCAACGCAACGTGCAGGCAGCGATTGAGGCACTCATCAGGACATAGACGTTCTGATGAGCGCTTCTTGGACTACGCGACGATCTTAGCGACTGCCCCTTAGCCTTTTTTACGCGTGACCTTGACCGGCAAATGCGTATAACCATTCACAAACGAAGAGAACGTACGTTCAGGCTCGGCTTGAACCTCGATCTTTTCAAAGCGAGCGAGAATTTCTTCCCACAGGATGCGCATCTGCAGCTCAGCTAAACGGTTGCCCATGCAACGGTGAATACCGAACCCAAAGGATAAATGCTGCCTCGCATTGGGGCGCTCAATATCTAGGTCATCAGCATTCTCGAAGACATCTGGATCGCGATTACCCGATGCATACCACATCAAAATCTGATCACCCTGCTTGATCTGCTTACCACCGATCTCGCAGTCACTGTTCGCTGTTCTGCGCATATAGGCGAGCGGGGTCTGCCAACGGATAACTTCGGCCACCATTTTCGGAATCAACTCAGGATTGGCGACGAGCTTGTCGTACTGCTCTGGGAACTTGTTGAGTGCATAGATACTGGCAGACATGGTATTGCGCGTGGTGTCATTGCCACCGACGATCAGTAACAGCAGGTTACCCAAATAGTTCATGGGCGACATGTCTTTGGTATCTTCGCCATGGGCCAGCATTGAGACAAGATCACTACCAGGATTCTTCAGACGCTCTTCTTTAAGCCGGGTGAAGTACTCCAGGCATTCCAGTAGCTCTTTGCGGCGATCGTCTTCTGATTCAATAATCCCGCCGGGTTGAGGAATGGCGAAGGTCACATCTGACCAGTGAGTCAATTTGCTGCGATCTTCAAACGGAAAATCAAACAGGGTTGCCAGCATCATCGTCGTCAGCTCGATAGAGACGGTGTTCACCCAGTCGAAGG
>Ga0307488_10005773_pt1 | contig 10212 bp, 7 predicted proteins | sample SB02metaG_FD_202248 | JGI IMG/M metagenome (GOLD analysis project Ga0307488, IMG submission 202248) | Sea-ice brine microbial communities from Beaufort Sea near Barrow, Alaska, United States - SB 0.2 | ecosystem: Environmental > Aquatic > Marine > Coastal | place: USA: Alaska | collected 2017-05-06
GGTGACTGGGGCTGTCTGCCAGTCTGGGGCTTTGCCGTAGTTACTGCGTCTAAGGTTGATGGCCTAGTTGTGGGCGAGAGACTTTATGGCTACTTTCCGCCTGCGGATTTTCTGGTTATGTCGCCGATCAAAGTATCTCCTCTTCGCTTTATGGATGGTGCGCCTCATAGGGCAGAGCTGCCCGCGGTGTACAACAACTATCTGCTAATGTCAGGTGAGGCAGATTATGATGCCTCTACTGACAATGTGCGCTCACTGCTAAATCCTCTTCACGTCACCTCATTCTGTCTCTGTGATGCCTTGCAGTCCGAAAGCTATCACGATGCAGCTCAGGTGGTTATCTTGAGTGCATCAAGTAAGACCGCTATAGGTCTAGCTCAGGGTTTGGCTGATGCAAAAGACAGTCCTCAGGTTGTAGGTGTTACCTCTAGGGCTAATCACGACTTTGTCGCCTCTCTGGGCTGTTACGATGAGATTATTTGTTACGACCAGTTGGACAGTATCGACGCTAGTAAAGCCACCGTAATGGTTGATATGGCCGGTAATCGCGCCGTTTTAGGGACTCTACATGAAGCTTTGGGTGACAACATGCTTAGCTGTATCAGTGTGGGTATGACCCACTGGGAGACACTCGCTGATAATGACCCCTTGGCAGCCAAGATTAATCGCCAGCGCAGTAGCTTTTTCTTTGCTCCTGCCCATGTTCAAAAGCGTATCGGTGACTGGGGTCAAGATGGATTTAATCAGCAGGCTGGGGCCTTTATGAAGGCGCGTATGCAGCAGAGCGCAGGTTGGATGACTGTGGAGACTGTGCCTGATTTTGAGGCTTTTGCTGAGGTTTATGCGGATGTGGTTGCGGGCAAGATGAACCCTAATGAAGGGCTTGTAGTGTTGCCGAAATAAAATACTTTCCCCGACCACTGTTATCCTCAGAGAACAAAGTGAACCGAAGAATCTCTGCCAGCTGGTAGGAGATCCCTCGTCGCTGCGCTCTGTCGGGATGACAATTTGGCGCTCTGCGGGATGACAATTTGAGGCTCTGCGGGATGACAATTTGAGGTTCTGGCGGGATGACAATTTGAGGTTCTGGCGGGATGACAGGGTTTGATGGTTTTGTTGGGATGACAGCTTAGGTGAGAGATCTCAAACCTTCACGTGTCACTAAAGTTTAAAAAGCCCCACTAACCGTCAACCAAAGCTTCTCTGTATCACTCTTGTTAAACGAATCATCACCACCATCATAGTTGGCATACTTCACACTAACTTTGTAATCACCAAAATTCTTCAGCGCGAGAAAACCCACTTCACTGCCCAGGTCATCATCACCACTGAGATTGTCTTCGTCGGATGTGAACTCATGGTAGATGGCCAGTAGCTGTATACCGTCGAATTTAGCGCCAACCGAGAAATAAACATCTTGAAGTCCTTCATTTGGCGTGTTCAGAAACTGGTCGGCCCAGCCCTGGAACTTATGCGCTGTAGCCAGCGGTGTAGAGAAGCCAAACTCACCTTCGATCCCACCACGGCGGCGGCCAGTATTGCTTCGGTGCACTGGATTTATAAGCTGCATATCCTGCTCGGTATGGTTATCTTTGTTCTGTTCCCTTTCTCTCGTCTGGTGCATATGCTCAGTGTGCCGATGAAATATATCGGGCGTAATTATCAGGTGGTTCGCCGCAAGTGATCTATAGTAAACAGCAGATAGCATGGAGATTGGTCAGGGTATTGATGACGTCTGCTTATGGGTAAAAAGCACTAGCCTCCGATAAGGGCCCTCTGCGACCACTTTTCTATGCTGATACGAATAGGTGACGTTACAAGTAGCGTCACATACGGCTTATGAAAATTTGATAAGCAGACTGCTGATTAGAAGCAGCCAGATATTAAAGGGGTTCTTGTGAAAGGCATGATTTTTACTTCGTTTCTCTATTTGTTAGAGGAGCGCTACGGACTCGAGATGGTCGAAGAGGTCATCGAAGAAGCTGCCCCTGCCAGTGGCGGAATCTATACCACCATGGGTGTTTACGATCATATGGAACTGATCGATATGATTGTGGTGCTGAGCAAAAAGACTGACGTTCCAGTGGCCAAGGTCACTAAAACCTTTGGCATGTATCTATTTGCGGAGTTGATTTCCGCCTACCCCCAATGGATTGAGGGGATGAATTCGTCTTTTGATATGTTGCAGAAAGTCGATAGCTTTATTCATGTTGAAGTGAGAAAGCTCTATCCTGATGCCTCGCCGCCGGACTTTAAGTGCAGTAGATACACTGACACCACTATGGAATTGATCTATGAGTCGCCACGTTGTTTGGGTGATGTGGCTGAGGGTTTGATTCAGGGTTGTGCGGCTTATTACGGTGAAAAATTGCATGTGCAGCGGGAGAGTTTAGGTGATATGTCTGGGTCCCGTGAGCGGTTTTTTCTGACGCAGGTGAGTGACTGATACTGAGATCCCTCGTCGCTTCGCTCTGTCGGGATGACAGTTAACGGGCTCTGCCGGGACGACATGAAAGGGGCTCTATTGGGATGACATGTAAGGGGCTCTGCCGGGATGACAACATTGTTGTTTAGGTATCTCAACCCCCAGCCTGTCATCTCGAACCAATGTGAGAGATCTCAAAATCCCAGTCGGCACAGCTGCATGGGTAACCCCCACCCAACCCCACCAAAGCAGGCAGTGCCAATCAATCTTTTGAGAGGCAATGCCAGTTTTTAAATCCTTACTTGGCAGCGTTAATCGCCTGCTCAATATCCGCCAAGATATCATCTATATGCTCAATACCCACTGACAGCCGCACCAAATCCGAACTCACACCAGCGTGGGCCAATTCTTCTTCATTTAACTGTCGATGGGTGGTGCTGGCGGGATGACAGGCCAGTGATTTGGCGTCGCCAATATTAACCAGGCGCTTGATCATGCCCAGGGCATCGATAAATTTGGCACCAGCAGCTTCCCCACCTTTGATACCAAAGCTGACAATGGAAGAGGGCTTGCCCGAACACATGCGCTGAGCCAACTCATAATATTTATCATCCGCGAGACCGGCGTAATTCACCCAAGAGACCGCATCATGGTCTTGCAGATATTTGGCCACGGCGTTGGCGTTTTCCACATGGCGGTCCATGCGCAGCGCCAGTGTTTCCAGCCCCTGCAAAATCAAAAACGCATTAAAAGGTGACAGTGCACCGCCCATGCTGCGCAGTGGAACTACTCGAGCGCGACCAATAAACGGCGCATCAAAGTCATCGGCATAGGTGACGCCGTGATAGGAAGGGTCTGGAGTATTAAACTGGGCGAAGCGCGGGTTGTCTTTGTAGGCAAAGGTGCCGCTGTCGACAATAATGCCGCCGATGGTGGTGCCGTGACCGCTGATATATTTGGTCAGTGAGTGCACCACAATATCCGCACCATGTTCAAAGGGGCGACAGAAGTAGGGCGTGGCAACTGTGTTGTCGACAATCACTGGAACCCCATGACGATGAGCCATCTCCGAAAGCGCGGCTATATCGACCACATTGCCCGCTGGGTTGCCGATGGACTCACAGAATACGGCTCTGGTATTTTCATCGATTAGGGCTTCCAGTGCGGCAATATCATCGCCAGAGGCCATACGCACTTCGATACCCTGCTGTGGCAATGTGTGGGCAAACAGGTTGTATGAGCCGCCGTAGAGCTGGCTGACACTGACCATATTGTCGCCACTGCGACACAGGGTTTGGATCGACGCCGTGATAGCGGCCATGCCCGAGGCCATGCAAAGTGCGGCGACGCCACCTTCCATTGCCGCGATGCGCTGTTCCAGCACATCGTTGGTGGGGTTCATAATGCGCGAATAGATATTGCCGGGCTCGGCGAGATTAAACAGATTGGCACCGTGCTCGGTGTCGCGAAAGCTATAAGAGGTGGTTTGGTAGATCGGAACCGCCACTGCGCGAGTGGTTGGGTCGTCGTTAAATCCAGCGTGAATAGCCTGTGTCTCAAGTTTCATTGCGTCTGTGCCCCTGCTGTTTTTCTTAGGTTATGTTGGGTTAAAGAGTTTATTTCTGAGCAATATTCTCACCTATGCAGGGGCATATAACAAGCTAACCGTTGACCTGATTGGTTATCCACAATGTCTGATAGGGCTCCATAGCCACCGACTGCATCAGCCCATCACAGGGCAGTTGGCTGATCAGATCGACCCAGTTTTCATTGTCGATCAAATTAATATCCGAAAGGTTCAGAGTCTGCACCTCCGAGGTGATATTACTGACACAAAAAATACTCTGCTGGCGGTCAATGCTCTGACGCCAAAAGCCAAATAGGCCGCTGCCCAAATGCAGAGTGAACTGCGTGGCGTTGGGGTGAAAGGCGGATTGTTGACGACGAATTTTTAGCAGCGAGCTGATACCACTAAACACCTGATGCTCTGAACTCTTGGCATTCGCCAGTCGCTCCTGAAGGTCACTGTACTGCCACTGATGACGATTGATCGCACGATTGTGACCGGCATTTTCAACCCGCTGATAATCATTGCGCGTGCCCACCAGGCTGTGAATGTAGATTCCGGGAACGCCCTCTAGAGCAAACATAATCGCGTGGGCGCAGAGAAAGCGCTGCAGCCCCCACTGATCCGGTCCCTCAGTGGTGCCCTGCAGTGCATCAAACAACGAGATATTAATTTCGTAGGGTTTGCGCTGGCCATCATCTCCAGTGCGCCAGGAAACCCGTCCGCCAAAGGATTGCATACTGTCAGCTAGGACATCGATTTCACTTTCCTTGAGCAATCCCTCGGCGGGCCTCAGGCCTATGCCATCGTGAGAGGCAATAAAGTTAAAGTAAGCTGTGCCATTGCGCGCCGGTGGCATGCTCATCATCCACTGCTTTAAATAGTTGCAGTCGCCGGTGATCAGCGTGTTGACTAATAGGGGTGGCAATGAAAAGTTGTACACCCAATGAGCTTCATTGGCGTTGCCAAAGTAGGCGAGGTTTTCGCGGTTGGGGATATTGGTTTCCGTGACAATAATCGCATCCGGCTGGGCATGTTCGATCAGCGTGCGCAGCAGGCGAACCACTTCGTGAGTCTGCTCCAAGTTGATACAGGTGGTGCCCGGCTCTTTCCATAAAAAGGCCACTGCATCGAGACGAAAGATACGCACGCCGCTATCCAGGTACTGACGAATAATACTGACAAACTGTTTCAGCACATCAGGGTTGCGAAAATTCAGGTCCACCTGATCGTGGCTAAAGGTACACCAGACAAACTGGCTGCCTCTGACGGTCTCGACTTCTTTGAGCAGAGCGTTGGTTCTTGGGCGCACCACGGCGCTAAGATCATCGTCGGGAGAGGCGGTGGCGAAAAAATTGCGTCCCGGATCGCGATCATTGAGAAAGTTTTCAAACCAGGGGCTGCGGGCCGAGCAATGGTTGATCACCAGATCCGACATCAGGGAATAGTCTGCAGCTATAGCTTCAATGTCAGCCCAGTCGCCGAGGGATTCATTGACACTGGAATAGTCGAGCACGGAAAATCCATCGTCCGAGGTATAGGGATAGAAAGGCAGTATGTGCACCCCATTAACGCAATCGTCCACATAGCGATCTAAAAACCGCTTTAGGGTTTGCAGGGGCTTTTCGTTCGGCTGCAATACGCTGTCGCCATAGCTGATTACTAGGCAGTCTTTTTCATCCCAGTGATTGATATAGCGGGTCGGCTCGGTAGTTGCCTGCTGCAGACCCATAAGCTCAATCAGCTGGTTGCTCAGCTCTGGGTAATTGTCGCTGTCGACACCCTGAACACCATCATAAATAGTTGTTAGATGACGGGTAAGGGCATCAGAGAGATGATCTGGATTCATAATATTTGGCGGCCTTAGCGCTGATTAAATTCTTCGGTATCTGCTTCTACTGCAGCCACAAGCTGTTCAAAAATGTCCGGCACTGCACTGATCACGCGGTTCCAACTGGGAATAAAAGGCTTCTCCATGGGGCTGGTAAAAAACACTTCACCGGCCTTGATAATATTTTCCGCGAACATTTCTACGGCTTTTTCTTCCTCGTGAATATCGTGGTTTAAGCCGTTCATAATTGCATCGTTATGACAGGTTTCGACTATATCCAGAGCCATGCGGTAGTAGGTTGCCTTGAGTGATCTAAAGGCTTCATGGCTGAACACTACACCCTGTGTGGCAAGCTTGCGGAACAGCGCTTTGGAGATATCGATGGACATCTTGGACAGGCCATCTTGATCATCATCCAAGGAGAGGTTCTGATGTTTGTGATCATAGTTGTCAGCAATATCCACCTGACAGAGGCGGTTGCTGGCGTAGTTGCGATGCATCTCTGACAGCACTCCGATCTCTAGACCCCAGTCACTGGGAATACGAATGTCGTTGAGCACATCCCGACGAAAGGAAAACTCTCCCGCCAATGGATATCTAAAGCTGGCCATGTAGTTGAGGTAGTCAGTGTGGCCGACGGTTTTCTTAAGCGCGCTCAACAGCGGTGAGACTAATAGACGGGATACTCGGCCATTGATTTTGCCATTGGCGACACGGGCGTAATAGCCCTTACAAAATTCATAGCTAAAGCGGGGATTGGCCACGGGGTAAATCAGTCTGGCCAGCAGTTCACGATCATAGGTGGTGATATCACAGTCGTGCAGTGCCACCGACTCAGTTTTGTTGGAGGCCAGGGTGTAACCCATGCAATACCAGACATTGCGCCCTTTACCCATTTCTTTGGGTGCCAGATCGAGTTTCTGTAATTTGGCGTCTAGGGCTTTTAGTCTAGGGCCATCGTTCCACAGCACCCTATGGTGTTGTGGCAATACAGAGAAAAACGCCAGTGCTTGGCGATACTCCTGTTCGTTGGCACGATCTAGACCAATAACAATTTCACTGAGGTAGGGCACCTGTTTGAGTTCCTCAACAATACCTTTTAGAGCATCGCCTTCGAGTTCCGAATAGAGCGACGGCAGTATTAACCCCATGGGGCGAGTTTTAGAAAACCCGAGCAGTTCATCCTCCATAGTCTCAACTGACCGCTTGGATAGGTTGTGCAATGTGGTGATCACGCCGTTTTGATGGAAGTCGCCCATGGTTAACTCTCTTTTATTATTGGGTTTAGTGCCCGGTTTTTTGGTTTGGCTTTAGCTATTAGCGTTGTTAGTTTTTTGCAGCCACAGATTGACGCCCTCAACCCATCCCTCTGGGCCGATCTGTCGGCTGGTATAGCAATTTTCAGTGCGTTTTAAACTAGGTGGTGAGCGGTCATCTGCCCGAATAATCAGTGCCGATGAGGCGAGCTCGAGCATGGCCACATCATTATTGCTGTCGCCGATGGCCAGTATTTCGCAGTGGTTATTGTTCGACTCCTGTTGGCTTGTGGCTGGCAGATTGGCGTCAGCCAAATAGAGATCCCGCAGCTGCAGCATGGCGCGACCTTTGTCCACATCGCCGCCAATATTTAAAAACCGACCGCCCTGAAGTACTGTGGCGCCAGCTTCTTTTAAACGGTAGACAAAGGCCTGTTTGCGCTGTGGGCTACCAAGCCAATGTACTGGCTCACTGTGTTCACGTTGATTAGCCATCTCCGCTGCATGTAGCTCAAGGCCAGTTATAGCGGCTACGCCTGCAGCGCCGGAAGCGGCATAGACAGAGTCAAAGGTTTCAAATTCACCGTTAAAATCGGCGACTCTCTCAGCCAAAAGTTGCTGCCATTTGGCTCGCCGCGGCACATTGCGCAGCACCCAAAAACCATTTTCTAAAAGCGCATGTTCCGGTTGGGTTTTGAAATAGCGGCTGGGAACATAGATCGCTGCACCATTCTCAACAATAAAGGGGTGGCGATTGTCGAGCTGGTCGCGCAGCGTCATGACTTCAGCAAAGGTTTTGCTGGTGATCGGGATCACCGGCAGGCTCAGAGTTTTCAGTTCAGCTAGCAAAGGTACTGCTGGGGCAAAGCTATAGCTGTGGTGGTCCATAAGACTGCCGTCTAGATCGGTGAAAATGAGTCGCATCTGTGGCATCTGAGATTTGATTAGCTACCCGCCTGTTCAGTTAGGGCTGCTGATTCACAGCTGGAAAGCACTATTTTGGTGCGTGAGGGTAATGCTGTGCGCCAATCTGGGCTTGCTGTCATCACTGTATTCTCTCTGTTCGCACTATTAACAGGCACTGGGTGTTGAAAATAGGGCGCTTTATTGGCATCGCAGTTCTCTATTGCCAGCAGAACTGTTTCATCATTCAGGTATTGTTATTAGGTAGTGCAGAATTCATGCCAAGCCAGGGGCACAACTTTTAGCCATGGAACTCCACAGCTCGTATTTACATAGTCGGCTATTCAAGGTACAAATGAGAGAGGTCAATTCCGGATAAGCTGTGCTGCAGTGATTAGCCTTGAAGACAACAGATATCAGCAAAATATAAACTATAAAAACTATAAATTATAAGAACTATAAAAATAAGACAGACAAAAGACAGAGACAAGACAGAGACAAGACAGTATCAACACAACCCTGGGGGGAGCTTTATTATGTCGAACACACCAGAAATCGGATTGGGTTACACCATCTTGCGCCGTGCGGAACTATCGCCTGAGCGCAAAGCATTAACCTTTGAAGGCAAGACCTCGACCTTTGAGGAGTTTGGTCAGCGGATTCGTAAGCTTGCGGCTCTGTTGCGTGCCGGTGGCGTCTGCCGCGGCGATCGGGTCGGTTATATTGGTCTTAACCATCCCGTATTTTTGGAAGCGCTCTATGCCTGCAGTTGTTTGGGTGCGATCTTTGTGCCGCTCAACTTTCGCCTCACCGGCCCCGAGATGCGCTATATAGCCAACGATGCCGGTATTCATACCATGCTCGCCGACAATGGTCTTGTTTCCCTGGTGAATCAGGAGCGAGATAATCTGGTATGTCAGCGTTATATCAGTATTGAGGATGATGTGATTAGCTGGGAACCTCTGGAAACATTGATGGCCGATAGCCAGCCACTGCAACTGATTGAGCAGGTGGATGCAGACGAAGTGGCCTTTATTATGTATACCTCTGGCACCACTGGTCTGCCCAAAGGCGCCATGCTCACCCATGGTAATTTATTTTGGAACAGTGCCAATTCGTCCTATGGCGAAGACTTTATGGGTTCCACCACACTTACCTGTGCACCGCTATTTCATATTGGTGGGCTCAATGTCACCACCTTGCCATCTCTGGCCCGTGGAATTGAAGTGGTTTTGATTCGTTCCTTTGATGCCGCAGAAGTTTTAGCCGCACTGGAGAAATATTCGGTGTCCAGTATGTTTGGTGCGCCGACCATGTTTTTGATGATGAGTCAGCACGAGACTTTTGCCACCACAGACTTGAGTCATATTGGCGCCTTTGTGGTGGGTGGTGCACCAGTGCCAGTGCCCCTAATTCACCTCTATAGCGAGCGCGGTGTGCGTTTCTGTCAGGGTTATGGCCTCACTGAGACATCGCCCTTTGCGACTATGCTTGAGACCAGCATGGCTTTAGAAAAGGTCGGTTCAGCTGGGCGACCGCCGATGTTTACCGAAGTGCGCATAGTAGATGGTGAGAATAAACCGCTGCCTGCGGGAGCGCATGGTGAGGTCTGTGTCCGCGGCCCCAATGTGCTCAAAGGTTACTGGAACCGCCCCGAAGCTACAGCCGATGCGATTGATGCGCAGGGTTGGTTTCACAGTGGTGATATAGGCTATTTCGATGATCAGGGTTATCTGTTTCTCTGTGATCGGGTCAAGGATATGGTGATTTCCGGTGGTGAAAATGTCTATCCGGCAGAGGTGGAAAGTATTCTCTATGGTCACAGCGCGGTGATTGAAGTGGCGGTGATTGGGTTGCCCGATGAGAAATGGGGTGAGGCAGTTACTGCAGTGGCAGTGGTAAAAGAGGGCAGTACTTTAGAGCTTGAAGAGCTGCGCGAATTCGCCAGTCAGAGTTTGGCGAAGTATAAGCTGCCGAGCAGACTCTATTTTCTTGATCAGTTGCCGCGTAATCCCGCGGGCAAGGTGCAGAAGTTTAAGATCAAGGAGGGGCTTGTTGGTTAGGCACCTGCGATCCAGACCGCCGGTGGTGTCGCTCCGACCACGATTTTTTCACCCCGGCAGAGCGCAGCGACGAGGGATCTCTTTCTAAGCCTCGGAGATCTCTCACATGCGTTCGAGATGACGGCAGTGTGCCAACAACAGCCCTGAGCCAATAAACAGCCCTGAGC
>Ga0307488_10005774_pt1 | contig 10210 bp, 17 predicted proteins | sample SB02metaG_FD_202248 | JGI IMG/M metagenome (GOLD analysis project Ga0307488, IMG submission 202248) | Sea-ice brine microbial communities from Beaufort Sea near Barrow, Alaska, United States - SB 0.2 | ecosystem: Environmental > Aquatic > Marine > Coastal | place: USA: Alaska | collected...
CGCATACATGTTGTACCGCTCGTCCCCCCCTGCCCGCAACCGCACTCACAATCTCCAATCTTAAATCTTCACGCCGCTTATCGCCGCCACCCACTCACCGCCCCGTCCCTGGCCTAATGACAACTCTTACTCGACGTGAGCTGCGTGTACAGCTGCGGTCGTACCGCACTTTCCCTTGTGCCCACCCGTTGTCCAGTCCTCTTTCTGACACGCGGCGCCGCAGTACCGGGCGGTCTTGCACTGCGGGCAAACCTTGAAGTCCTTCAGAAGGCCCACGACCTCGCACCCGCCGTTGTAGCAATACTTAGCCCCCTCCAGCGCCACTCTGCGAAACCGGTCGAGCGCTTCGTCTAGATTACACCACCCCTTCCGCAGCCAATGAACCACGCCGGTCAAGACATCCGGGGGGACGTCGTGACCTTCCATGACCCCAGCCGACGTGGCGGCCCCGGCGTCCTCCCCCACGTGCCCAACCTCGCGGGCATAGGGCAGGTCTCCGTACATGCGCTCGGCGAGTCGCCAGCACGCATCGGCGTAGCCGGTTTCGGCGGCCTTGCGCATCCATTGCATCGCCCGCCGCTTGCTGCGCGAGACGCCGCGCCACAGGGCCTGGCAGATAATGCTCGCCTCATCATGTGATGCCATTTAACTCAAGAAACAAGGATCTAAAATGTGGAGGACGAAGTAGGCACAATCTGCCAGGCCCTGCCGCGGCCGACAGCGTACATGGTTGCGAGGTTGTTCGCCGCCTCCCTGACACCAGCGTCCGCCGCGCGCCTGTACCAGCCCGCCGCTGCCGGGTAGTCCGGCGCCGCCACGCCCTCCCTGTCGTCGAGACGACACCCGAGGATGAACATGGCTTTCGGCACCCCGGCTTCGGCGCCCTTAGTGTACCACTCCGTAGCTCGCTCGTGCTCCTTCCTTTCGTCATGAATAAATGCCAGCGTATCCATAGCGTACACGTGCCCGTGCCCCGCAGCCTTCTCCAAAAGCGCCACGCCCTCCTCTCACCAGGGTTGGCAACCGCAACCAAATCATTTGGTCAAGAGAAGGTTCCACGACGCATATCGGTCCTGTGAGCGATCGGAAATCGTGCGGTGCAAACCTCAAACCCTACGTCGGCCTGTGACGATCTGCTGGCCGCGCCCAGAGGCATCACCGCGCCCCCATCAGCTTCACTCACTAACCAGTAGCCCAGGCTCCACTGCGCTTCCCTGTCACCCTCCGCAACCCTCTGCATCACCAGCTCGACCCCGAGCGCTTCAAACAGCACCGAGGGGTCGGGCCAGGCAGATATCGCCCGCCACATCATTCACCGCACTTTGAACCCTCGTCTCTTGAGTTAGATTACATCCTATGACGTGGCGAGCAAGGCAAAATCCGCGACCATATCCGCCGGGACCTACGCGGGGGTCTTCCGCTTGCATGGTCCAATCGCCGAGCGGGTTCACGTTTAAGTTCGCGAGAGCAGCGGCAGCTCCCGCGGCTCCCGCGGCTCCCGCGGCTCCCGCAGTTCCCGCCCGCGGCGCGCGCTTGGCGGCATCACGCTCTGCTTTTCGTCGTTCCTGGCGTGAGGGCATATTACTTACTTACGGAATGAGGACCGGGGGATAGGGAGCTTTTCCTGGATCCCTTTTCCTTGGTAACCCGGCCGGGTTTCACCACCCACCCTTCACGCCAAGACAAGCGACGGGCGGTCCCACACAAGAGGGTCGCGCACACGTCGGGGAATCCGTCGAGGAGGGTGTCTGTGGTTGGCGACGCGGGGCGTCGCAGAGAATGACGCGGAGATCAAGGGTCAACCAACCCTAGCTAGAGACCAAAAGACCGTTTCTCTGAGGCGAGCCCCGCGCCAAGAGCCTGCGACGCGGTCTCGAGGCCATCGCCCCGCCGCGAGCTTTATCGCGCGCGCGCCCCGGGTCGCCAACGACAGTTCCGTCCTCAACGGACTCCCCGACGTGTGCGTGAATCTCGTCGTGTCGGACCGCCCGTGCCCGTTACTTGACGCGAAGGTCGCGTGGTTGCATCCCGGCCGGTTTATCGTCCTTAATTCCTCCTCGAATCTCCTCGTGCCTCGCACTCATCAAGGCCGCACGCTTGCTGAGCGTCGCGTTAGATGCGGTCGCGCCAGGAGAGGCGCACGGCAGAGCGAGATGCCGCAAGGCGCGCGCCGGCTCAGCGAGCCGCGGGAACAGCTGGAGCCGCCGCCCCTCGCGCGAACGTGAACCCGCTCGGCGATTGGGCCACGCAAGCTGTTGACCCCACGGTGTTTCGAGCGCTCGGAGAAACGATGTTGCGCCGGAGGGCGGATGCGGGTGACGGGGAAGCGCAGTGGAGCCGGGGCTACGTGTTAATGAGTGAGGCGGGTGGGGGTACGGGCGCGCTGCGCGGCCGGCAGATCGACAAAGGCGGATGTAGGGTTGGCACTTTGCACCGACAATTTCCTCACTTCCGCTTCCGGTCGCTCACAAGACTGACACGCGTCAATGTGGTGTGACACTGCTGTGTTAATGTGTGTGCATTCACAACGTGTGAATGTATGTGTGTGTACTAGTATTCGGAATATCAGCGCGTCGGTGTGGTCACCTGATGACCAAATTATTCATTTGCGGGTGTCAACTCTGAGCGGAGGAGGGCATGGCGCTTCTGGTGAAGGCGGCGGGGCATGGGCACGCGCACGCTATGCGTACGTTGGGGGACATTCATATACGCGGAAGGAATACGAGCAGGCCGTGAAGTGGTACACTAGGGGCGCCGAGGCCGGTTTGCCGAAAGCGATGTACAACCTCGGGTACTGTCTCGACCAGGGGCAGGGCGTGGCGGCGCCGGATTACCCGGCGGCGGTGGGCTGGTTCAGGCGCGCGGCAGACGCCGGCCACGGGGCCGCGTCGAATAACCTCTGCCAGACGTCGGCCGCGGTTGGGCCTGGCAGAGAATGCCTGCCTCGTCCTCCTCTTCATTGTATCCCCTCGTTTCGTGAATTAAATCGCGCCACATGACGTGGCGAGCAATATCTGCCAGGCCCTAGGGCGCGGCGTCACGCGTACCAAGCAAGGGTCGATGAGGTGGAAACGCAAGGCCGCCGAAAATGGCCACGCTGACGCGTGTTTGTATCTCGCTCAGGCCATGTACCAAGACCGTACCGCGTACGCCCGCACGGTTGGGCTTGTGGGGGAGGCCGCCGGGGTCGCCACGTCGACTGGGGTCATGGAGGGTCACCCAGTTCTCCCGGATGACTTGACAAGCGTGTGGGGATTTGGGGCGTCACGTCGGCATGTGGTCATAGGCCTACTGATGTGCGCGACGGGGTTCTTGGGAACCAAGCGCGCCGTGTGGGACCGATGCTGGGCCGTGGTGCCGCTTGCACTCCTCGCCGTCTTCGTCTTTTGCTTTTGGTACGTATGCTGCTTCTTCTGGTACGTCTTCCTGATACTGCCAGCGCAGCGGCGCTCCAAGGTAGGGCGGTGCAGGTTGACAGGTTGAATCCCGTGTTAGAAGCGCCTGGAACTATCCCTATAAGCGCTTGGAAACTATAATATGATGAAGTGGTTTCATGTTTTGCTTTCAAATTCAACTTGCGTCGCTATACCAAGGTTCGCGAGGGCACGATGCTGGAGGGTCACGATGTTCCCCCGGATGTCTTGACCGGCGTGGTGCATTGGTTGCGGAAGGGGGGGCAGAATCCTGCGGACAGGCTCGACGTGTTACGTAGTATGGCGCTGAAGGGGTCTACGTATTGCTGGAAGGACGGGTGCACGGTTGTGGGGCATCTGAAGGACTTCCGCGTTTGCCCGCAGTGCAAGACCGCCCGGTACTGCGGCAAGGCGTGTCAGGCGCAGGACTGGGTAACGGGTGGGCACAAGGACACGTGTGGGGGGTGGCACATTACCAAGTAAAACTGAAGCAAAGTAGAGTCTCCGCTCCTGCCCAGGAGTAGGACGTGTAGCATGCTAAATATACCTGTACGCCGACGTTCAATTGAGATTAACATTCGCACAATGACCGTAGTACTTGGCACTATTTGTAGTACCATGGTGATTTGGTGATAAGTGGTTTGGTGGTTTGGTGGTTTGGTGATTTGGCCAATAATCGAAGACGCAATTTGGTAAATTACCAAAAAACAGGTACGTTCCTCAATACACACCAGACTCTAGATCATACGACGCGGCGAGCGTTATGTACTCGGCCCTGCTACCATCGACCAGCGCGGCGCCAACGAGCTGGACACGAACAGACGCGACGAGACCAGGAACTTCCGCTGTCCGTTTCTCATCTCAACCTGTGCCGTTTTTGTCACTGAATCCAGCAAACCACCCAACATAATCGTCCACTTTTCTGCTCCACCTGAGCTGTTCTTGTCACTGAACGCAACAAACCATCCAACATTCCCCACAAAAAGTGCTAACGTTGAGCTGAAAAAACGACCGGTGTAAGCCCCTGGACGTGACGCCGCCGGGCGGAATCTGATAAGGGTTGAGGACAAACTAAAGATGTGAACGCGGTAGTGAGTAACAAGGGCTCACAATTGTCCACTTTTCAGCTCAACAAAAACACCTTTTATGGGGATACGCTGCAATGAGTGGTTTCACAGTTTCAGTGACAAAACCGGCTCAGGTTGAGCCGAAAAGTGGACGAGCGTTTAGCTCCTGGACGAGTATTAAGCTAATGGAATAGTATCACAAAGCCTGTAGACATCTGATGCCAGAGCTCTGGTCTATGATTGTATGTAAATCGCGTACTCGTAGTCAACATTCGTATCAACTAGTCATGTGATTCATAACAATACTCCTTCCTTTTCTCCCCGGGCTTCGCGTGCTGCCTCAGCCGCCACGGGTCTCCACCTTCGTCCTCGAACTAAACATGTAACACATCCAACGCCCTACTGCGCCGGAGTGGAGACTTTACAGACTCTAGCTATGTAGCACGTCCTACGCATGGGCGGGATATTCACTTCACTTTGTTTCACTTGCGAACGCGCCACACGTCTCCCGGTGCCCACCCATTGTCCAGTCCTGTTTCTGACAGGCGGCGCCGCAGTACCGGGCGGTCTTGCACTGCGGGCAAACCTTGAAGTCCTTCAGCTGGCCCAGAACCTCGCACCCGTTGTTGTGGCAATACTTAGCCCCCTCCACCGCTTTCCTACGCATATCCTCGAGCAATTCGAGCGGATTAAACCCCCCCTTCCGCACCCAATATACCACGCTGGTCAAGACATCCGGGGGGACGTCGTGACCCTCCATGACCCCAGCCGACGTGGCGACCCCGGCGGCCTCCCGCACAATCGAGGACTTCTTAGGGTCGGCCGAGCGGTTGGCTTGGGCGAAGGACAACGGGTGCCGGTTGGATGAGAACGTATGTGCCCTGCTCGCCGCGCGAGGACATCTGGACGTTCTGAAGTGGGCGCGGGCGCTCGGCTCGCACGATTAAAGACATCAGCTCAGATGTTGCCCGACACGATATCGATATGCATTTTGCACCATCGTTTCTGGAGTTTAATGGCATCAGAGTTGCAATGCTGCTGGCTCTCCTCACCAAGGTCAGCCGTCCAGGCGGCGGCGGCGTTCGGGAGTCAGCCGTGCCGGGGAACACGCGGCAGGGCTGCACTCGGCGGCAGTGCTAGGTGTTCCCTTCTTTCACCGGAGAGATGTGAGTGCGAATAATGATGCAATTATGTGATGCAGGGATGAGGGGTGCACTGTTTAAAGGTCGGCGGGATCACGGTCAGCGGAACCAGTTTTGGTGGTTGGCGTTGATTCAGTGCTCGCCACGTTAGCACCCTAGGGCCCGATGATGAATGTGGCTTTGAACCCTTCATCATGAATCGAAGGAACTCTCCACGTGCAAACCGCACCGGTGAAACCCCCCTTTGCGATGCGCTCATATGATATTATTAAACATGCGTTTGCTATAACCGCCACCCCCCCTGCCCTAAAGTTACAGGGTGCATCGTACACACCCCCGCATACATGTTGTACCGCTCGTCCCCCCCTGCCCGCAACCGCACTCACAATCTCCAATCTTAAATATTCACGCCGCTTATCGCCGCCACCGCACCACCGCCACGTCGCCGCCGCCGCCGCCCCGCGCCACCCCATCATCGCCCGGCCGCCGCCGCCAGCGCCCCCCGCGCGCTCTCCTCGAACATTGCCGCCTCTCCTCAGGGCCTTGCATGCACACCGGGGGCACATGAGGGGCACAGTGGGGGCACCTCAGGGCCACGTTAGGTCCACATCAGGCCAAAATTAGGACACATTTGGGGCACACGAGGGGCACATGGGAATGTCCTTCAGCTGCACTCTAATCAAGCCGTTAACGTTCGACCGTGAGACTACTATAAATATCCCACTTCATATGCGCAGCGCAAAGATATTCGGGCTGACCTAGCAGGCGGGGAAAAGTACCTATGAGTATGTAGAGTGGCTAGAAAGCACGGGATAGGAAAGAGGATGCGGCGGGTGCCAGTGTGTACAGGTACATCAGTACACTATCTGGCCATGCACAGGTGAGGGAGGAGGATGCAGCGAGTGCGTGCGGGTACAGCTGTACACTATGAGGCCCTACCTTGGCATTTTGCAGCGGCCACGCCCCGCCGAAGCTTTCGCGGTCGCCCACCAGCGCCGAGCTGTAACAGCGCAAGTTGAATTTGAATGCAAAGTCTGAAAGTAGTTTATCACATTTCGGTTTCAAGCGCTAGTTTCTAGGCGGTTTCAACATGGGTTTGATAGGGTCAACCTGCACCGCCTCACCGAGTTGTACGCGCGCACCTTCGCCTCCACCCACCCCCATGGCCTACCACACATCGTTCGCCACATCATAGGATGCCATTGAAATCAAGAAACGAGGATTCAAATGCGCTGGATGACAATGACGTGGCGAGCAACATTTGTTTGTCCCCACATCGCTTTGTTTGTTTCGCGCCACGCCGCCCGCGGACCCGCTTGTGAGATCCGTCAGCGTGGCGCCGCGCGCGATAGCCGCGGCGAGCGCGACGTCGAGCGCCGACTTAGCGCGCGTGATGTCGCCTTGCGCCTCCAGCGACGCGGGCTTGTACCCCGCACCCTTGAGGTAGGGTTTATAATTTAGGGTTTAGGGTTTAGGGTTTAGAGTTTAGGTAGCGCCGGACGGTTTGTGCCCGCCACGTCACCCAACACATTTTGAGCCATCTTTCTTGACTTTGAATAGCAATTTATGACGTGAATACCAATACCTGCCAGGCCATAGGCGCCCGCCACGTCTGCCGTTTTTTTTGAACCCCGGTTTCTTGAGTTGAATGGCATCCTATGACGTGGCGGGCAATATCTGGCAGGCCCGGCCTTCATGACTCGGTTCATCACCGCCTGCCGCCAATCAGGGCCTGCCAGCTGTGCATCGCCACGTCATCCACACGTACGTTCAACCCTTGTTTCTTGATTTAAATCGGCATCGTATGACGTGGCGAGCAATATCTGGCATCCCCTGCCCCGCGTCCGTTGACCACGGCGCATCCTCCCCCGGTTACGGCCAGCCAGACAGTGCTCGCCACGTCAGAGAATGCCATTTAACAACCAAGAAACAGGAATTTGCAGATGTTTGTTGAAGACGTGGCAGGCAGTAGACCTAGCAGATATTGATCGCCACGTCATAGGGTCCATTGAACTGAAGACAGGGTTCAAATGCGTGTCAGTGACGCGGCGGGCAATAGCAATATGCCATTGCGCGTGCCAAAAATGATGCTATGTCCGACAAACAAAATATCTGGCAGGCCCCTACCCCCGGGTCCTTCTCCATGGGCTTCCCCATCCCCGGTAGGTTGTCCAGCACACCCTCGCGCTGGGCCTGCCCGATCTGCGCCTCCGCCATCGCCGCGACCCCTCTTGGTGCCTCTTGGTGCCCCTCCCACGGCGGCGGCTCGTCCGTGGGTTTATCCCCGCGCTTCTTATTGCAGGGCCTTCGCATAAAGATCCTCGTCCAGCATATTTTTATTTTTTAAGCTTCACGACACGACATGCCGTTTGTCCCTGAAACCACTGGAGTTCTCCCCCTGGCATACCTCAATGCGGGCCTCAAACATCGTCAAGCATCTAGGTGCCGGCTTGAGAACGCATGTAGGGAAGGCCCCGCCTTCGCGAGGTACGCCTCCGCGGCAGCGCGCTGGTTGATGGACTTATCCATCTTTTCCTGCAGCCTTTCTTGTTTAACAAATCCCTCCATCCCTTTGATGCCCCCCATCCCGTAACTCATGTGCCGCGCAACACCCGCCGTCGCCGTCGCGCCGCCGCCGGCGGCGAGTTGGGCGTGAATCCCCGCGGTCCCGGCGGACCATACCGATTTCGCTCCCGTCCGAAGCATGGCTCGCAAGGAAGTGCCGAGCAGTGGTTTATTTTTTGAAGAGGCGGGCACAGTGCTGCGCCAGGTTTAGGGTTTCAGGGTTTCAGGATTTGGTTTTTAGGGTATCTTGCGACTTGCGCACTGCACGGGCATGCAGCGGATACCTCGTTGGCCGATGCATCCCATGGCCTTTTCTCCGTCCTGGCTTACCTTGAGCAACTTCGAGGAGTTCGGTTGAGATGACTGGAGTGGTTCAGATCAGTAAACACCTTCGTAGCAGTCATGTTTTTGCCGTCATCAATGCGAATTTGCAACGAAACACGTTCGAGCTATGGTCCACCGCGGCCGCGGCCCAACCTCAGTGACCTCGGTAGACGGAGGGCGGCGCGTAAAGGGTGATATCATACACTGTATAGAATCTTAGTGTTTTTGCCTTGACGGCAACAAAACGTTACTGCGTGGTTACTTGGGGCGTCATATGTGACCCCCCCCCGCGTCTCATTGCACAACCAGACAGGACATCCCGTATCAGTCAATCAGCCTCCGAGTTGATGTATCAATGCCAGCACATCTTGATCCCCGCCCGCTCAGGTCCTGCATACCTCTGGATTCCACGCGCAGTCGTGCTCCCGCGCCCACCTCAACACGTCCAGGTGCCCGCTCCCTGCGGCGCGCTACACGTCATCTCACCCCACGGGCAGCCGTGCTCCCGCGCCCAACGCAACGCCTCCGAGCGCCCGACCCAAGCGGCGCGTGCAAACGTCCACGGGTCCCACCGGCACGGCACCCCTTCTGCTTAGCCCAAGCCAGCCGCTATGCGGACAACCTCTCCAACTCGAGCCTCACAAGTGCGCCACCCGCACGAGGCAAGTTGGAGGAGGCCACCTACCCGAATAGCCTGAGTGACTCCAGTGGAGAGTGAGGAGTAGACTGGAGCTTTAGCTCCTAGTCTTCAGTCTAGATACAGGCTGTACTATTCGTGCCGCCGATAAAACCCAGCTGTAGCGGCGCGGGTCGAAATTGAAAGCAAAGTTTGAAAGCGTTTAATAATATTGTAGCTTCAAGCGAAGAAGCCATAGGCGCTTTCAACAAGGGTTCTGATACTGCATGTTTTGCCAGTGCCTTCTCCCTTTGATGGAGATGCCCCCCCCTTGCTCACCCCGCCTGTGGGCCCGCCGCCGCCACTGGTTACACACGGACAGGGCCGGCATCTGGGAGAATGGGGGGGATCGGTGTGGCTGGCCTCCCGAGTTGAAATTGAAAGAACAGGGAGGCAGGTCCGGCGCAGTGGGCGCGTGCTGCGGGGGGCGTAGAGCAGGTGGTGCAGTCATCATAAGTTAACACCGCACAAGCCTGAGACAGAGCAGGGCTAGAGTCAGTAGCGCCGCTGATTGGATAGGCAGAGAGAGCGCGTGGAGTGCGGCTGCCACAACTTCACGCGCGGTCCAGCCAGGTTTGCCCGTCATCATGGCTTTCCCTTACACAGATCGTAACCTAGTGAGCCAGTCTGCTCTTCGCACCGCGGCGACGTTCGCGGCCCAGTACCAAGGGACCGCTGTGGCCGTCCTCGCCGCGAGCTGCGCCGTGGGCTTCGAGAGCTGGTAGGGCGTCATATTTGCTCACGGGGGGGGGGGACCGGGCGAAGTCTGGCTACCTGGCTACTGGCATATGCACGCGGAAGCGTCTCCCCTTCACTCTCGCGCTCCCTCACTCTCCTGTTCGGACTCACTGGCGACGCCTCAGGATGCCGTCATGGATCGAGGTTCCATCGCGTGTCGATGACGCCGCGGGCAATATATGCGAGCCAGGCCCTAAGCGCTGGGAGACGGCGGCAGGGTGGCTCGTTATTATTGCGGGGTGGACGCGGCAGGCTGACCACGACACCGCGGTGTGGCTGTACTCA
>Ga0307488_10005775_pt1 | contig 10208 bp, 14 predicted proteins | sample SB02metaG_FD_202248 | JGI IMG/M metagenome (GOLD analysis project Ga0307488, IMG submission 202248) | Sea-ice brine microbial communities from Beaufort Sea near Barrow, Alaska, United States - SB 0.2 | ecosystem: Environmental > Aquatic > Marine > Coastal | place: USA: Alaska | collected...
AGAAACTGGGGGGTAAATCACACTGATTTACAGTTGGGGGTTGAATAACTCGACAAGGCACTGAAACCGGTCGGCCGGGTGTCGGTCGTGAGTCACAGAATCACGCAACTCACCACTGAAGCCTCCAGTTTCTTAGAGTAGAGGGGCGCGTACCGCGTAGTGGCACAGCATTCACGTGGACCGCCTTGCCGATGTTTGGGCGCGCCGGGGGCATTCGCATCCCCGGCGAGAGCGGCCGCCGGCGGGGCGGGGACTGACATAGGAAGGATGTGTGTGGTAGGGTGCACGACGATCCGGCGCCGCGACCAGCGCCCTCCGCCCCCCGCGCGGCGTAGAGTCGGGCGTTTCAAATGCTGAAAGAAAAACAACTGCGCGTGTATACGGAGGCACCGGGCGTTCGCCCCGGCCCCCGGGAGAGAGAAACGCGTCCGCGTGTATAAGAAAACACTCGGTTTCCGCCCTGGCCCCCGTTTCGTAGAGCCAGACGCCTCCGCGTGCATAAGGAGGCACCACACTTTCGCCCTTGTCCCTGAGCGAGAGACGCTTCCGCGTGAGATAGATAGAGGGAGACGCTTCCGCGTGTATAACATGGAGGCACCATACGTTCGCCCTGGCCCCCGAGCGAGAGATGCGACTGCGTGTATAAGGAATCACCAGGCGTTCGCCCTGGCCCCCGTAGTAAGAGAGTGACGCTTCCGTGTTTACGAGGAGGCACCAGGCTTTTGCCCTGTCCGCCGTGCGTGTCCGGCCGCCGAGCGTGTTCAGCCGCCAGCTCATATGCGTGTTCCCATCGCTGGGCAGGTAGCTCAGCACGCTTTTCAGCGCCGTGCTGCAGTGCATGCGAGGGTGTCTCGTTGTGGGAACTACCAGATGGTGAGCAACGGCAATGGGCCACGCTGATATTGCTCACCGTATCGCGGGATGCCGTGCATGTCCGGCGGGAGCGGCCGCCGGCGGGCCGGGGACTGACAAAGCAAGGCCGGGTGTGGCGGCGTGCACGACGTGCCGGCGTCATCTGCCGCCCCCCGCGCTGCATCGCGTCGGGCGTCTCAAATGCTAAGAGGAAAACCCTGCGACGGGACGGAGCGGGAGAGAGGGCGGGGGATGCTCCAGGCTGGGACCACGCACGCCACGCACACAGACGAACAGGTGGGATGGACACGGTGGCAGAAGTGGAGGTGGAGGTGGCCGGCCGTGCGGGTTGACCACACAGTGACTCTATTTCAACTTCAGATTGACCACAAGTTGACCACAGGTTGAACCCAGGTTGACCTCGGAATGGCCGTGTTTGTTTCAGTGCTTGAAACTAACATGTGACGAACCGGTTGCTGTTGCTAGTTAAGTTATCTCGGTAAATGGTGTAATGTCCTGGAATGTATGCGGCGGAGACGGCGGCTCGTGAGTGTGGAGCGAGCGGGGCATGGTGGCGGCGGGCGTGGCGCTCATCCCTGGTGGCGCGTAAAAGGAGGCATGTGTGGTGGCATTTAGGAGCAGCCATACATGTTTAAGTTGTGTTTATATTAACATACGAGGCAGGGTCGGCCAAGAGTCGCCCGAGAGGTGGTTCGGCGGGCGCGCGCTCGGAAAGCTGCGCCCGGGGAATCGGCGCGGTATACGGCGTCTCTAAGGGGTCGTACGAGAGCGACAGCGACGGCGCGTTCGTTGCGGCTGCGCCGCTCTGGGCTAGATCCCGTGCACTTGTGCCATATCACGCCAAGCGCTAATTCTCGGCTTTTCGTTTCTTAAATTATTAGACCTCCAACCGGCCAACACACCGTAGCACCCCAACCACGGCGACCCACGGAAGGATGGTATGCGGAGTAAGTATCTGATAGTGCGACTCGACCAGTTGAACTCACGACTCGACCAGTTGAACACACGACTCGACCAGTTGAACACACGACCAGAGCCACACGCTGTTTGCCTGTGTGCACCAGTACACTATTGTGCAACGAGGGCAAAAACCGGTCTTACCTGACATTGCACACAACGTTCGTAGATCTCGTCAGGATCGTGCCAGATCCGCGTGTACCGGTGCACACAGGCAAACAGCCTGTGGCTGGGTCGTGTGTTCAACTGGTCGAGTCCGTGTGTTCAAACTGGTCGAGTCGTGAGTTCAACTGGTCGAGTGGTCGTGTGGTCGATTACTCGATACTTATTCCGCACACTACCCTTCCCACGACAAACCGAGCACGGTTTCGGACTCAGTGCGCCGCGGAGACAAAGAAATGGCGAGGAATGGTTTGATAACGGCGCAAAATCGGGGAAGTTATGACGATGCGATGCTCATCAGATGAGGCACGGGGCTCATATATGACGCGCGCGACGCAAACGGCGCACGCGGGACGGTCGGAAACGCTTCTCCCGTGGGTTTTATGGGGAACTGCGTCGAAAGTTCGCCCGAATACCCTCGGTCGGCGCGGGTGAACGCGTCTTTGCGCGAGAGCCACCTCTCGGGAAGTTATTGGCCGACCCTGCCTCGTAATTGGCGTGCGCATTTCGAGTTCTATGCTGTGCAACAGGGCTATGATCGTTTTAAACGTCCTCGTCTACAAGCTCTGCGTCATCGTCGAACGCGCGGAGCCGTGCGTATTCGCGGTCGATTAACACGCAACACAGGTCATCATGGGCGGAGAAATGGAGGCCCTCTAGCTTGCCGAGTAACCACAAGCAAGACATGGTGCGCGAGTGCGACGTAAGCGAGGCTGAAGCTGAAGGGCTTCGACGATGGTACGAATACCACCTCGTCGGCGGTATGCTGTTGTGCACTGTGGACGGTACGCACGCGTGCGAGCCGTGACGGAAGCTGCTCCTGGGTGAAGCTGTCATGTTTCGTCTTGATACGCATCGTGGTGGGGAAGACGGGCACGACCAGGGCGACGCCATCTTCGCTGCACGTGCGCTCCGATGGGTAGGATCCAGTCTGATTGTCGGTGGTACGGTGATTTCGTGAAACGTGGTACGAATCGGTCAATAACGTTCCATACGTATAATATTGACGTTCTATTGATGTGCGTCAAGCTTGCATGCCGGGCCTTACCGAGGGGAACGGTTCGCGCTGGACGAGCACGGTGGGTAGAATGGGAAGTTTCCTCATGGCCATTGCCTCGCGAAAGCCCCTTCCGACCTGCGGTGTGACGCCGGCGGGATATTCGAGACCCACCACGGTTCCTAACGCGCCGTTCACGATCCCGAGGTGGGCGAACTTGGAGTCATTATGCGTGATCGCGATACGAGCACCGATGGCGAGGCGGAGGAGGGACTGGGAGCGCCGACAGTGTCCGTGACTCTTCGCCCGTGTTCGTGGTGTACAAAGCGGAGCGGTTGGTGGCATTCAGCCGTGAACTTACGCCGTGTGGCATGGTGCCGCAGAGGCGTGCGCAACGTGCGTGGCGCGCGAAAATGTGGAAGGTCGGTCAGCCATCTCGGCGGAGGTCGCGCATCATCATGTCGTTGAGGGCGCGCCAGTCCGACTTCATAGCGGTGAGCTAGAGCGCGTTCTCCCCGGTCAGCTCCGCGATCTCCGGTGTTGTACTAACTTTGGCGTTCACAGCGGCGAACAGTGCGGAGGGCGTTGCTCGGCCCTTGCGCCTGCAGGAGCTCGATGAGATCCTGTTCGTCGCCGTGTCGCCGGTAGTTAATGTCAAGTTCGAAGCAGTTATTCATGCGCAACCACGCCGCAAGGCCGGCGACGACGGATGAATGCGGACGCCGCGCATTTTTCGATGAGATGTTCATGTAGTCCGCGATCGGTTTGAACAGCGGCGTGGTGTTGATCGGCGGCAGCTCCTAGTAGAAGTCGCCGAAGAACACGGTGTTGACGCCGCCGTCGTACTCGTTCAGTTTGTCGCAGGCCTGACACGGCCGACAATAGATGACGTGGTTCATCTCACATCCGACGAGGGAGTCCTCGTCGATGATGACAATCTTGCAGTCCTGGTACTCGCGGCGCATATTCTTCACCGTGTTGCCGGTAAGATATGCGGACGTGGGCGCGCGGTCCTCCTCTTCCACGTCGGCGCCGTCGTCGTCGTTTCTGCCGCGGCTCGCGTTGATGCCGCGCGTGTTGCGGCCGATGTGCAGGCCGAGGTGAAGGGTTACGCCTCCCACGTTGAAGCCGGCGGCTGCTGAGTACGCCATGACCTTGGCGCTGTCGACGCCAAGCGTCAAGTTGACGAACTTGACGATTGCGTTGATGAGGTCAGATTTCCCCGTTCCCGCTTAGCCGGACACGAACGTAAGAACCGGTGTATGGCTTTGATCGGCGAGGTACGCCGTGATGTAGTCGTACACCTCATGCTGCTTCCCTCGAAAGCGCCGTACGGCGTCGTGCAGCATTCCGCGGCGCGATGCGCAGAAGGTGTCATAGCACATATACGTTTGCCGGTGTGCATTCGACGTGCTCGGTTTCGGCGTCGACCTGGTCGAGGAAGGCGCGCCGGGCCGCCAGTGATTCCTCATTCACGAGGCGCACTCTCGGTTCGCGCGCAGTCGCTGTGCTCTACGCGTTGCGCATCGACTCCTCGCGCATATCCTGCGCGTCGAGCATGTCGGACGCCATCTGCGCCAAGCGCTCGTGTTCGTCGTCGAACTCGAACTCGTCGTCCTCGTCCGCGTCGTTGTCGCCGATGTCGCTGCCGTCCTCAGCGTCCTCGGCGGCGGCTTTTTGCTGGTGCACGTATTGCGAATGTAGTTCCGCAGACAACATGTCCCATCGGCTACGCAACGCCGCCACGGCGGAGCCGCCAGCCAGCATCTCGTCCTCCTCCCGCCAAGGCGTGTCGTGGAGCACGCACGCGGTTAGGGTAAGCTCGCCAATAATTGCCCGAGAGGTGGCTCGGGGGGGCGCGTTCACAAAGTTCCGCCCAGGGAAGCGGCGCGGTCTATGCCGCCTCTCAGGGGTCGTACGAAAGTGTCGCTGGCGGCAGCGACGGCGCGCTTGTTGCGGCAGCGCCACTATTAGCTAGTTCCCATGCATTCGTGCTATATCGCGCTTTGCGCTAATTCACGATTGTTTCGTTTCTTGAGTTATGAGCCACCATACCAAAAGTGTTCGGTAGCCTCAAGCTGCCGTTCTACATGTGGGTTCGGCAAAACTTTGTAAAACGGAAGTGCACCGGTACACCAAGTACAAACCCGAAACATGAGAGGGGGCACTACGAGAATCGGGAATCCGCCCTACGGAGACTTTTTTTCGTTATATGGGGTCCGAGTCATTTCAACATTGACTCAAGAAATCGAAAACGAAACATCGAGAGATCCCTACATCACTTTTCGAAAAGTCGCTAGAAAGCCGAAACATACGCTGCGCTTCTCAACGGACCTACTCGTGTACCGGTACAGTACGGAGTCCAGACACTAATTTCAACCCTCACCTTAACGGCCTCTCCGCCTTCGCCATCGTTCGATCCGACGATTTCAAAGGGTCGAGGTTATTTCCGAGGGTCCGAGTTTTTGATGGAACCCAAGCTATCACACCCGCAGAACCACCAGCGACGTCACGCCCCTGCCCTCAACGCGCGCATTCGCCATTGCCATTGCCCCCGCAACGCGTGCCGTCGTCGCCGCCGGGCGCCGGCACCGCCCTCGCTGCCCCCCTCGCGCTCGCACAACGCGCAGCCCCCGCTCGCCGTCGCGCGCTCGAGCAGCAAGTTCACCCGAAGGTGTACCTTCAAAGCCCGCGCACGCCGTCACCGCGCGCCGCGGTCGCGCGCACTCATCAACGTGCGCCGCCCTCGCCCTCAACGCGCGCCCTCAATGCGCAGGGTCGCCGTCGTCGCCCTGTTCGCCGCCCTCTCGCTCGAGCTCGTCCTCGCTCAGCGCACCGCCCCCCGAGGGGCCCGTGGACTTCAAATCAGAAATTCGCGCAAATTCAAACCGCAAGTTCACCGCCGACGAAGCAAATTAAGCCCCTTTCAAATTAAACTTCATGGCTGCCGCACCACCCTCCCCCACAGGGAGGGAATCCTATCATAGAAAAGAATGGCTTGGCGGGATGCCCTTGTGGGCTGAGTAATGCGCCCCAGTGAAAACCGAGCACGGTTTCGGACTCAGTGCGCCAAGGGTACCACTGAATGGTGGTGAACGGTGCGAAGACAGCGCGGAGCCGGGAAGTCACGACGATGCATTACTCATAAGATGAGGCACAGGGCTCCAAAATGGCGCGCGCCGACGCGATCGGCGCGCACGGGACGGCGGGAAGTGCTTTCCCGGGGGTGTTATGACGGTCTGCCGAATAAGAAATCCCGATAACCCTCGGCCGGCGACGCTGAACGCGCTTCCGCACAAGAGCCATGTTTCCGGCAATTATCGGCCGGCTCAGCCCTTTACTCGTAGGCGAACTGCTCGTCCTCGAGATGGAACGCACGGTGTGGCGTCAAGCGTAAGCCGTGAGCATGGTTCCGTTTCTGGAACAGAGCTCTCCGCCATGTAAACGCGTGTGTCGCGCGTTAACGGCGACGTCTGGGCCGTTCATCTCGTCGTAGTTTCCGGCGAACTATCTGAACGTCATGCTCCCGTCTGCAGCTTCGCGGGCAGCGTGCGCAAGCTGCAGCGACGGCATCACGCTGGTGACGGCGACGTCGTTATCCTGGCGGTCGTTTAACTCCTCGCGTGACAGCAGGATGACCGTGCGGTCGGACGGCACACGCGCGTTACCGAGCCGAATGCTGCGCGTGTTAGACACGAAGCCGGAGTGCATGTTGTAGTACGCGGCGTGCTTCGCGCTCATGGGAATGACGCCGAGCACGGCGAAGCCGGCGGTGTTCAGCAGCCGGCTGCTTGGGGCGTCGGGATTTAGATTGCCGAAGGCATTCTCCCGCGCGTCGATCACCGCATGGTCGCCGGGCATGTCGGGCTTCGAGCTGTACATTGCGCAGCTGGTGGCGTAATTCGCAGCGCCGTGCGGATCGACGATCAGCTGCACGTCATGATTCCCCCTCCACGTGAAGGCAAAATGTGGGTTGTGAAGCGGTCGTTGCGTCGCGTCAGCACGGAGAGGCTTCAGTTTCTTTTGGCAACGTCGGCTGTCCAGCCGCGTGATGTCGACGAGCGCACTCGACAAGCGGCACTTACATTTCCCGCTGTTCACGCGGCAGAAGCCTAGCATGCAGTGGTGGTGGTGGAACACGTTTACGCAGGCGCGGCAGTTGGTTGCGGTTCCGACGGGCCCAGCGCCGAGGTTAGCGAATCGAAGCGCCGGATGATCGTCCGGCGCGACGGCGTCTTTCCAGTGCGGCACCACGTGCTCCTCGCCGTGGTCGTCGAACAGGTCGGGCTTGGCGGCCTCAGCGGCACGCAAGTCCTCGTTCACGGGAAGGCCCGAGTCAGAGTTCCTGTCGATGCGCACCCGATTAACCGTCAGGCACACCTTGTCCGCCATGTCGAAGCGTCCAAATCGTCCTCAAGCATGTCGGCGATGCTGGGCCGCGGATGGCAGAACCCAGCATGTGCGCGTGCGGCGAACCCCTGGCCTGGAATTCGATCCGATACCAGATGTCCTGGATGGGGCCCAGAAGCGTGGCGGAGCCGCGCAGGATGCCCTCGATGGAAGATTGCAGCCGGCGTTCGAAACAGCGCGCCGACAGGACCGGGTTGTTCGCGTCTGAGCAGCCGATCGGGTTGCGCCGAGGTCAGCGTGCGCACGGTTTCCCCGAGCGCCTCGAAGAGCTCGGGCCAGAAGCAGTCGGCGGGGCTTAATGGCAGAGACTGCGTCGCCCGCCCCGTGACGTTGGAGTCCACCATTGCCATCGACTCACGGCGCGCCTACATCGTCGGCAACGGCGTGCCGCGAGAGGCCGGCATGTAGCACGAGTCAGAGCCGCTTCGCCAGCGCCATCCCCTGCTTGGCGTGTGCGCCGCCACTGTCGCCGTCGTCGGTGCCGTCGTTCAGCGCGTCGTCGATAGTCTCCCGCGCCGTGCGTGCGTCCCGCACGCTGATGACGTTCTCGTGCGCGCCGCGTGTCGCGGCGACGGCGGCAATGCCGATGATCTTGTGCCTCGCCTGCATGTTGCACACGTGGCAGCAGAACTCGTGGCAGAAGGCGATTATCTTCTGCCGCCGTCATGGAGACGCGTGAGGTGGCTGAAATAGTCGGTTCGCGAGAAGCGGACTTCAAATCCGATTGCGGCGCATCCCTCGCCGTCGTAGGTGAGGTCTGCAAAGGCCATCGCCAGGTCGTCCAGCCCTTCTTCGTCAAACTCCGTGACTCGGCGATCACGGGTGACATCTCGTTTCGGACTCTCCATAACGACGTCTGAGCCCACGCCCGTGGTCTGTGTGGCATCCACCGGCGCGACGGGGCACCGCGGCGGGATGGGCAAGCGGTCATGCAGCTCTTGATGTAGGTGCGGTTCCGTCATCGCCTCCGTCATGACGCGGTGCGGTGCGCCAGATGATGTGTGGGTTCACGCTAATTGTGCACAGTAGTATACAAAATACGACATCGCGGAAAGAAACGATGTCTGGCCGGACCGCAGATGCTCGACGCGCGCTAACCGAACGTACACGCGCCCGCACCACACGCCGCTGGACGAGATCCTGCACATCTCAGTGTTTGTGGTAATTTCGAACTACGCTTTACCCCAAACGACCCGGTAACGGCGCATCTAGATGCGCTTACTCCGGGGCCAATCGTGATATCGATGAAACCCTTTCACCCTTTACTTACACTGTAGTTGGCGCCCGACTCGGATGGGTTCGACGAGAATCAGTCCAGGTATTTCCGATTTTCGACCTCTGGCGACCCCTCCTCTGGCCGCCTGACCACGAAAGCCCATATGATCTGAGCCCATTTATTTCAAGTGCGATACGCGCGCGTCTTTGCGCCCGCGCTTGCGTCTTGTGGTCTGGGAGGGACGCCGCGACGCCATCTTCGCGACGCCATGCCCGCTCTATATTTCAGCGACGCGCCAGGTTCTTACGAGTTGGACTGCTTTGTTACAACGTGCATGATGTATTCATCCAGGCGCGCTATTCTAAGTCCGACATAAAACGGCGCACAAGGCGCATCGCTGGTGTCAGATTGGTGCAGACCGTTTGGGGAGACACTCGGGGGCCGCCGCCAGCTCAACCCGACTCGTCGCGAGTTGCGCACGCCGCATGAACACAATATACGAAAAGCAAGAACGGCAATCGTTAGCTGTTAGGAGTGCGAGCCGGACGCGCGAAGATGCATCGAAGCATTTGCCGCGCGCGTGGGTAGGCTCGACAGGGATCGAGCGCTAGACAATTCACGCACGCGACTGGAAAGTCACCGCAGGCGCAGACATGGGACACTGACGGGCCGAACTGGGATCGCACCTAGCCCGCCGCAGCGCATCTTTGTCCCGGGATACCACCGAGCCCGCCCAGCCTGCGCAGGGATGAAAAACTAGTCACGCCGTAGCGCGGGGGCGTTTAGCACGGACCCGGGAGGCCGACGGGGGCAACACGATTCAGGCGCGAGCAGAAAAAAAGAAACTGCGCGAGGGGGGTGGTTTTGACGGCGCTGCGTCGGCAAACGGTGAAGAACTTGGGAAAAGGAAGAATGGTAACCCCTCGTCTTCGTGGTGGAGAGGGAGCTCTCCGAGCGGCGCGCGCAGCAGCGGAGGTTTCAGGCCGATCGAACGACTCGGTGGCCCCATTGTAGAACCTCGGAACGTGCCGTGCCCTTGGACGAGGCACTCGGTGGCCCCATTGTAGAACCTCGGAACGTGCCGTGCCCTTGGACGAGGCCGAAGCCCGAGGCTCGGTGGCACGCCCCGAGGGCAGGCGCGCCCACCGGGCGCGCCCCTGACCTCTGGAACCCGGGGTTTTTGGACCCGGGCCTCAAGTGTGGGTGCACGAGGGTCGCCGCGAGTTTTTTACCCGCCGCCGTCGCGCGCGCGCGCGCCGCCCCGTGCGTTTGGTGCGCCGTGGCGGGCAACCCTGAAATATCCGCTTTGTGAACGAAAAGTGGGAGTCTGGGCCGTTTGCTGGGGCGGGGGAGTCCAAGCTCCCTCGGCCAATCAGGTGACTCAAAAATAGTGGGGCCCCAACTATATACACACGATTTCACCCGACAGGTCCCGAAGTTGACCCTGATAAATGCGCGTTCGCAAGGTCGTTGTGGGTCAACCTTAATTCGAAACGACCAGAAATTCGGAGCTTGACTGTACAGGGCTAACCTGAGTCCGCTTGAGAATATTTGCGCACTTTTGCAGTTCGATTGAGGACTTTTAAAGGTTTC
>Ga0307488_10005776_pt1 | contig 10206 bp, 13 predicted proteins | sample SB02metaG_FD_202248 | JGI IMG/M metagenome (GOLD analysis project Ga0307488, IMG submission 202248) | Sea-ice brine microbial communities from Beaufort Sea near Barrow, Alaska, United States - SB 0.2 | ecosystem: Environmental > Aquatic > Marine > Coastal | place: USA: Alaska | collected...
AGCACCGGTACACTATTGGTAGATGACGTAGCGAGCACCGGTACACTATGCGGTGGATGACGTGGCGAGCACCGGTACACTATGCGGTGGATGACGTGGCGAGCACCGGTACACTATGCGGTGGATGACGCATTGCTAACGTGAGTGGCGGCCTACCACGCTGAGCGCCCCCGGGTCCTCCGCCGCCGGCAGCTCGCGGTCCCATGCCGGCACGATCCACAGCCCGTCCGCCGTGTGGGGTCCGCACCACGTGGTGTGCCGGTGCATGTCGGTAGCAGCGAGCAGGTTTTCGTAGTTTAGGGTTTAGGGGTTATCATAGGGTTTAGGTTTAGGCTTTAGGGTTTAGGACCACCCGTCAGTCGTAGCATGTGGTGAGACCACCGCACATCACCCAAGATGGCACACAAGCACAGCCAGACACCCACGCCGTCGCCCTCCCGTTTGACGCAACCACACCATGACAGGTGGGTGCAAGCTGCAACGGATTGAAACCCGTGTTGAAAGCGCCTGGTTTCAGCGCTCGCAACTCACATGTGATAAAATGCTGTAGAGTTTTGAATTCAAATTCAGCGTGCAGCACCACACCATGACTCTCATGGGTTTGAAGCTGTCCAGCACCACTTTGACCCAGTCGTTCTCCGGGATAGTCTCACCCCAGGGTCCGTCAGATGGTGCTCGCCGCGTCACAGGATGCCATTCAAGGCGTGGAACAAGGGTTCAAAATGCGTGTCGATTACGTGGCGGGCAATATGTGCTTGCCTCTTGCTCGCCATGTCATAGGAATCCATTTTAGGTACTCGTAAGAAACGAGGGTTCACAATGCGTGTCGATGACGTGGCGGGCAACATGTGCTTGTCTCTTGCTCGCCATGTCATAGGATTCCATGTTAGGTAAGAAACGAGGGCGCATAATGCGTGTCAATGACGTGGAGGGCATGATGTGCCTCGCTGGCCACGTCATAGGATTCCATTTTGCGTCAGAAACGAGGGTTCATGATGAGTTTCGATGACGTGGCGGGCAAATATCTGGTTGCCCCTATCTCGAGCACATAGTCGATGGTCACGTCGAGGATGTCCTGGGCGTCCGCCATGATGTAGCGGCGCAAGTTGAATTTGAATGCAAAAGTTGAAAGCGGTTCATTACAGTCTAGTGTCAAGCTTGAAAGCGCTTCTTTCCAGGCGCTTTCAACGTGGGTTTGATAGGGTCAGCCTGCACCGCCCTACCATGATGCCCGCCACGTCAGCGTCGGAGTCGAACATGGCGGTCACGTCGCAGCGCCGCCACACCTGTCGCCGGCTTCAAGTTGATGGGGCGTTAGCTTCAAGTTGACAGGTGGTTGACAGGTCGTCAGGTTCAAGTTAGTGGGGCTCGGGCGTGTGCTCCAAGTTGACAGAGCGCTTCCAATCATCCTCCGATACCTCCTCCTCTAAGCCCTGGGCAGTCGCTGCCCTCCGTCTCCTCCTTCCACCTCCACCCTCCACCCTCCACCCTCCACCCTCCACCTTCCACCACGCCGACACCACGCCGCGGCTCGCCGTCGCCCGCTTCCAGGTTCAAGTTGACAGGGCGTCAGGTTCAAGTCGAAGGGGGACTACGGTGAAAGGCTTCGAGTTGATAGAGGGCGATGGGCACCCACCCTCGGGTCACCGGCGTACAGCTCCTCCTCGGCGGCGGTGCCCAGGTCCGCGTCCCGCGGGGGGGGTCGGAGCACAGGGGGGGGATGGTCGTCACACAGGGGGGCAGGTCATCATCACGCAGGGGGGGTCGTCACGCACCGATGACAGCTCAAGAATTTACATATGACAAGCTCCAGCCCCTCAGGTACTCGGGCTCGGGTGGAAGGCACAGCCCCACCTCCACGCTGCAGCACGTGCAGCCGAGCGATAGCAGCACGTCGCTCAGCGCGCCCACGTCGCCGCCGCTCAGTGCCGTGATCCGCACGCAATCCACCGCGCCGCCCGCGCCCCCCGCGCCCGCCCCGCCCGCGCCGCTCACCTCGGCCGTCGACGAGGCACCGGAGGAGCCAGCGGCGGCGGCGGTGGACGAGCGTGACATGGCCGCCGACGACAAGATATTCCGTGCGTTGGCACTGCGACGGGCGCCGCCGCCGCCTCTCTCTCCACCGGGCCCGCCACTCGCCCGGGCGGCGGCGGCGGCGGCGGCGACGGCACTGGACGAGCGCAACTTCACGGCCGATGTGTTTCGCGGGTGCGAGTGCGCGGTCCGCCGAGCGGCGCTGGCGGTGGAGGGGCTGAGCCAGCGGCCGAGAGACGGGGGAAGGGTCGGAGGGCGAGCGGTGGTGGTAATAGCGTCGGAGGCGGATGCGGCCGCTCGGGTGCGGAGAAGCATGCGCGTGGCGCCGAGGCAAGCCATGGCGTGCGCGATGTTGAATGTCGTGCCGAGGCACGCTCGCAGTGTCTCGACAGTGCTGCAAACTAAACCTAAACGCCACAAAACCTAAAATCCACACGGGAAGACCGAACAGCACGTGCGTTTCCCCCCCTGTGAGTCACAGGTTGACTGTTTGCCCATTCGAAAACAGAACACGTGCCCTGCGGAGGACAGAGCCGTGATTCCTGATCTAGTCTTTATCACGTGTGAAGTCATAGAGCACGCCGCAGCAACAACGCGCGTCCCACCTCACGACGCGCGCGCGGGGTCGGCGCACGACGACGCGGCGCGCTCCGCGACACCTCACGCTCCTGCGGGAACGCGCACGCTCGCTCCGCGACACCTCACGCTCCCGGAGCTGAGAGACGCGCATCGTGACGTGTTCGGACGCGTGCTGTGGCACTTTCACTGTCAAGACTGTGGGCTGCAACTATAAATCCAAACTCAGCACGGCTGGTTCAGATATTGTATACTCGTAACATTAGTCAGCTGTGCCTCCCGGCTGCCTGCCCGCTGCCTCACCACTGCCACCCCGTGCCTCCCGCTGCATCCCCGTGCCAACCGCTGCCGCCCCGCTGCCTCAATAAGCGCTCACATGAAGCGGAAAAAATGTCGAGTGGAAGCCCCCTATAGGTCCACATTTCGGCTTAATAACCTGAGCCGTTTTCGTCAGTGAAACCACCCGATGTATCCCGCAGGAAGCGCTCACGTCAAGCCGAACATTGGACGAGCGTAAGCCCCTGCAGCCGAACATTGAGCTAACTGTGCTGGAAATTCTAGAGCTAGGGCACTTAAACACCCTTGCATCGTCAAACACGTCGCAGAATAACTCCCGCCGGTTCACGCCAGGGCGAGTCAGATTAAAGCGTGGATCACGCTCAGCACATGTGTGGATGGACACGCGTTGATGCGTTGACGTATTGATAGTTTTTTCCGACGCCCGCAATTGTACGTGTATGACTTGAGTCCAACGAGGCCCATGCCTCAAGTCGCTCACACGGTGAGCAAGGCACTCGCGTGGTGACCATCGAACTGACTCCGTCCATCAGAAATGGTCTGGTGTTTATATGATCCAAGCATGTCTCGAGGGGCGTGCCTGATCCTAGTAACTACGCTAGCTATTGTCAATAGTTCAATGCACCACCAAAGTGCTCTATAGATGGGTGTTCACTTCTCGAGCTCGATGCCGGTGGGCTCGGCGCCGCAATCGTTCGCCCCGCTGTAGCGGCACAAGTTGAAACTGAAAGAAGACGCTGAAAGCAGATTAAGATAATAGCCTCAAGCGCTGATTGATTATAGACACCACAGGCGCGTTCCCAACACGGGGCTTGATACGGTGGACCTGCAGTGCCCCACCCCGCACCCGGCGTACAGGATGTTGACTGCACGTCCGCCGTTGTCCAAGCTGTAGCGGCGCAACTTGAAATTGAAAGCAAAACTTGAAAGCGGTTCATCATATCTAAGTTTCAAGCGCTTGGTTCCAGGCGCTTTCAACGTGGGATTATGAGGGTCAACCTGCACCGCCTCACCAGGCTGACGCGCCCCGCCTCCAGCATGGCCGTCACGCGCGCCGTGCTGTACCGGCGCAAGTTGAAACTGAAAGCAAAGTTTGAAAGCGGCTCATCATGCTGTAGATGCAAGCGCTTAGTAGTGCCAGGTGCTTTCAAAACGGGATTGAACCTGTGAACCTGCAGCGCCCCACCGTGGTGTCCACAGTGGCCAGCACGCCGCGCGCCGAGATGTCCGCCGCCGAGATGTAGTGGCGCAAGTTGAATTTGAAAGCAAAGTTTGAAGGCGTTTCATCATATCATAGTTCCAAGCGCTCAGTTCTCGGCGCTTTCAATATGGGTTTCATAGGGTCAACCTGCACCGCCGTACCGTGGCCGCGCCGGCGTTGACCTGCTCCGCCGCCGCCACGAACTCCTCGATGGAGCGGTACCCGTACCCCTGCTGCCCCGCGAAGTGCCCGGAGGGGCCCGCCGCCAGGGTCCGCTGCTTCCATCACTCCGCCTCACAACCAGGCAATGAGCACAGGCACACTATGACCAATCAGTCAGACGATGTCGGCACGACGACCGTAGATGCAAGGGTTGAGGGCTCAGAGTTTAGGGTTTAGAGTTTGGGGTTTAGGGATTAGGGTTTAGGGATTAGGGTTTAGGGATTAGGGCTCAGGGTGAACCTAAAAATGTGCGGGCACATATGAGCAAACAGTGAGGGGGCGATGGGTGGCCCAGGCCCGGGACGGGTTTAGGGTTTAAGGGTTTAGGGTTTAAGGGGCCCGACCCGGGGTGTACTTCATGTACAAGGGGTTGAGCTGCGCGAAGCCGGCGTGGTCGGTCGACATGGTGTACCCGCGGTGCGCCTGGTCCGCACGGACCTCCCCCGCCTGCCCCAACCGCCAGGGACCGCAACCACATAGTGTACCGGTATACCGTCACTGGTAGTAGCGACCACGATAACATAGGGTGCAGTGTAGCTTTACACGGTCAGCAGTAAAGGTATTTCTGCCTTCAGAGGGACGCATCGCTTCAACGGGGCTTGGGTCTATGACTCGTCAAAATGACCGGATCCTCTGATTGTACAACATAGGGTCATTTTGACGCGTTATAGACCCAAGCCACATTGAAGGCACACGGCCCCATGAAGGCACGAACACCTGAGCAGGGCGGCCCCACCATGTAGTGGAAGTACTGTTGCGTGTGACAGTCAGCGCGCGGCGCCACCGGGCTGTAGCGTCGCACCTTCAAACTGAAAGCAGTTCATCACATTCAGGCTTCAAGCGCTGACAGCATACTCGTAGGCAGTCAACCCGGGTTCAATCTAGGGTCAATCTGCAGCGCCATACCCAGCTGGCGGTGTACGTGGCCGTGCCGGCCGACCCATCGTCGTTGCGCCGGTGTGTAGCGGCGCAAGTTGAGATTGAAAGCAAAGTTTGAAAGCGGAACATCATATGACAGCTTCCAGCACTGAAACCACAGGCGCTTGCAACACGGGGTTTGAAACTGTCAGCCTGCACCGGGCTACCAGTGCACCATGAGCGTGATGGTGTCCTCGATGGTCCGACCGTCCTCGGGCCGCAGCCGTGCCGTGCCCCAAGGCCGGGTTGGGAGGTACTCGCAACGTTTAGGGTTTAGGGTTTAGGGTTTAGGGTTCAGGGTTTACGGTTTAGGGTGTAGGGTTTACCGATACCGCATCACGCCATTCCGTCTCAATCAAGAAACAAGGGTTCAACATGTGGTGGATGACGTGTGAAGCCCCGGGGCCCGGGCCCCGCCTCCGCCGCGCCGCGCGCCGCCATGGCGACGACGCGGTCGGGGCGGCTGGTGCGGCCAACCGACCAGGTATGGATGTCCATGTGGTGCGAGTTGTAGCGGCGCAGGTTGAATTTAAATGCAATTTTCTCATGCAATTTTCTTCAAGCGCTTAGTTCCAGGCGCTTTCAACGTGGGTTTGATAGGGTCAACTTGCACCACCCTACCGAGTTCAGGTAGTACGAGATGTCGCTGCTCTTGCCCGCCCACCCCCGGGAGCAGGGCCGCATTAGGACCGTGACACTATGAGCAAACAGTGAGGAAGCGAGTGGGGCACTCCTGGCCAGGGAGGAGCAGGCGGTGGGTGTGTGCGGGTGAACCGGTACAGCTTGAGCGCGCAGGGCGTCCAGTGAGTGCCGCCGGCCGCGGCCTCAGGCTCCGGGCCCTGCCCGGAAGGTGTCGAGCTGCGCCTTGGGCTGCGTCATGGTGGACTGGAAGAAGCTGAACTTGCCCAGCGCCGGGATGCGGTCGTGCGCGTCCGCGTATACCGGGTCGAACCGCCTGCGCTCACAGGATGAAGAGAGGGCTGCGATCTATGAGCAGAGGACCGGAGTAATGGTGAAGCATAGTTGAGAGGGACGGGTGAGAGCACGGGAACGACAGTACTGAATACTGGCGCCTACTTGTGGTACTCGATGCAGCACAGCACGCCGTGCTTGGCGGCCGCCTCCGTCAGCGCCGTGCATAAAGGTCATTCGGAACAAGCACTCGACCGAAATCGGAGCATGACTTACCTTCAGGGTGAATGCTCATACAGACGAGCAGATTCGGTTCATTGGCGCAACGTCGGTCGAGTGCTGATTCTCAATGACCCCCCTACCAGGTGATCCGCCAGCTTCTTGACCACCGGCTTGGCGCACAGCACGTGCAGGCCCGCCCAAGCGCAGGGACACACAGCCAACCAACCCAAAAACAACGTTGTAAAACTGTCGTCATCACCACTTTTCGTGCGCGAAACACCCAAAAGTGTGAGGTGGTTGGGTGGCTCCCCGCCTCGATGCACGCCATGCAGATTTCGAAGTGGGTGTCGTCCGGCGTGAAGATGGTCACCACGTCGCCCTGCGTGTCAGGTTCAAGGTGGTGGGATGTCAGGCTCAAGTTAATGGGATGTTAGGGTCAGGTTGATGGGATGTCAGGCTCAAGGTGATGGGATGTAGGCCAGGGAGGAGGATGCGGCGAGCGTGTAAGGGAACACATGTGACCTATATGCAAACAGATAGGGAAGGAGTGGTCGGAGATCACCTTGTCCATCAGCTTGATGCCCTCGCGGAAGCTCTGCGGATCGAACCCCAACTCAGGGCCGACCAGGAAGAGCTCGCCACGTCATCCGACGCATCGTGAACCCTCGCGCCTCGAGTTATGTGGCACCCTATGACCTGGCGAGCATCATCTGGCAGCCCCCCCCTACCCCACGTGGTCGGCCGGCAGCGTGGTCATGCTCAGGTCCATGTCTTTGTACACGGCGCCGATCTTCGCGGCCGCGCTGTGGGGCCCGGCAGACCATGGGTTTCAACACATGAGGCGGGCGGCGTTTGACTCGACGAAGCGAGGGCTGGCAAACGTGTTGAAGGACATTTTGAGAAATTTGTGGCCGGCCCGGCCCGGCCAAGGTGTGGCGGCGCAAGTTTAAGTTGAAAGCGACTTTTGAAAGCGCTTCATCGCACAGGGTTTCAAGCGCTGTATGGTGCGTAGGGGGGTTCCCCTGTTTATCAGAGTGAGGAAAATATGGTCCATAGACCTATGGGGCTTCGCAATTCAGGAAATCAACGCGCTTTGAACTCGGGTATCAGGTGGTTTGAACCAGCACCGCCTTGCCATAGTGTCGCGCACCGCCGGCATGCGGTCGCCCACGGGCAGGGCCTGCCAGGTGTTGCCAACCACGTCATGTGATGTAATCTAACTCGATAGACGAGGGTTCACCGTGCGTTGGATGTGGTGCCGGGGGTCCCCAATATCTGGCGGGTCCTACCTACGGCGTCGACGAGGACCATCTTGGCGATCTTGCCGCGGCGGCGCAGGTCGGTGAAGGTGATGGCCACCACGCCGGCGGGCTTGTCGGGCGCCGCGCCCGCGGCGGTGAACACGCACCTGCGCGGCGGCGGCGACGGCGTCGGAGGCGGGGCGGGAACGGCACGCGGTGAGCGGGGGCGGGGACGCGGATGAGACACCAAGAGTCGGCACTTTTGGTGGGTCGGGGGGAGTTTGTGCGCTCCGAGAACGAGAGGCAGATGTAGATGTTTATGCAAACACATAAATCAGACGGGACGCTCCAGTTGGACGCGGCGGCGAATCCACAGGCGACGTACATACGGGTGGAGGCGGGGTGGAGACGCAGTGAGCGATGGGTGGGGGGTGAGGAGGGACAGCAGTGGGCACCGAGAGAATTTCTCACAAGGGGTTGGTTCTCTAGATCTTGCCCATTCACAGAAATCGGGTTTCTGTTTGGTGGAGCGTGGACGGCGCCCGCCAGACCTCGAAGACGCTCCGGGGCAGTGTCCCTCCACTCTGGTTCGAGCACGAGAAGCTGACGCCACGTGCGGACACTCAGCGTAGCAGAGCACAGAGGGAGCGGGCGCGGTTTTGGGGTGCTCAAGACTGGAGACGGTAAAAACGTTTTGGCTCAGGGACTTGGCGCGGGGCGCACCCGGTGGTGTACTCGCCGGCGCCGACCATGAGCGCGTTGACAGGCATCTTGGCGAGTGTGCGGGGGGGGAGGGGGGGGCGGGGGAGGTTGAAGGTGCGGGTGCGGCGCCGGGGTACACTTGCGACGACGCGGCCATTCTGCGCAGATCCGGAGCGGGGTCGGGGTCCCCCCGCTCGGATATGCACACAGAAGTGACGGTTTACATCAGGAAGAAGATCGGGTCAAGAACTCAAGATACGAAATGATATGCGGAGGAGCGACACACAATTTGCACGCGGTTGGGGGAGCAGACCCTGGGCAGGAGGCGGGCGGCCGAAGCTCCGCCGTCTCGCACACGCAGACTCTGCCGGGACGTGGCGCCGCTGTACCTCTGCTTGTCCCCCCGCTGCCGCGTGGGAACATTTTCTATAAGGGAAAAGAAAAAAATGTCGCACATCAGCAGCAGGCCCCGGCAGAAAGCCACGGCGGCGTCAGGGCCGCCGTGCAGGGCGGTGGCGGCGTCGGTTGCCACGGCGGTGGCGGCGGGCAGAGCTTCGACGGCGTCGCCGGTGAAGATGGCGGTCACTGCAGCGGCGTCGGGCGCGGGCACTGCGGTGCGAGGTGTACCCCAGGTGCGTCACCCCCAACCGTCGTAACTCAGACACGCCCCTCCCCATCGCGGAGGAGGCCGGCCGCCGGCGCCATTTCCAACGCGCCTGGCGCCGCTCCGGGTTGTCACACCGCGCGACTCCACCGTGTCCTCTGTCCATTCTCTGTCAAACACACCCTCGCTCGTCCTCGCCGCCCCAGTCCGGGTCAGGAAAGTCTCGAGACTTGCACTTGAAGCCTCCCGTCTTAAACTCGAGGCTGACTCGACACTGCATTATCCTGAACCCCCTCCCCTTCCAGGGCTCGACGGGGTTGCGCTCCGCTGGAGGGGGCGGCGGAGGCCCCCACAGAGACGGCAAGGATAACCCCGCGGAGGTGAACCCGCCCCCCGGCCCTAGCCCCGTCGCGATGGAGCTTGCGCGACTGGAGAGCGTGGCAGGGGGGGGTGGGTCAGAACAAGCACACTCGACCGACGTTGAATCTCCTCCTCAGCGAGTCTGTGTGAGCATTCACACTCGAGATATGCCGTGCTCCGATCTCGGTCGCATGGACGTTCTCACCGACCCGGCAGCGCGGCGGCGCGGCTGACGGAGGAGCTGGCGGAGATCGAGCGCCTCAAGGAGGTGCGGCCTGGCCTGCCGGACATTGATCGCCACGTCATAGGGTGCCATTTCATTGGAGGAACGAGGGTTCAAAGTGCGTAGGATGACGTGGCAAGCAGGCCTGGCGGACATTGCTCGCCACGTCATAGGGAGCCAGTTAGCTCGAGGAACGAGGGTTCAAAGTGTGTAGTATGACAGGTCCAGGCGAATATTGCTTGCCACGTCATAGGGTGCCATTTCACTCGAGAAAAGAGGGTTCAAAGTGCGTTTGATGACGTGGCGAGCAAGCCTGGCGGATATTGCTCGCCACGTCATAGGGTGCCATTGCAATCAAGAGACGAGGGATCAAAGTGTGTTGGATGAGGTGGCGAGGAATGTCCGGCGGCGTGGCCCTAGGACACGGAGGTGGGTCGGCGCGAGGCGCACGTGGCGGCGCGGGAGGCGGCGTTGGCCGGGCTGGCCGACCCCGCCAGGTCCCTCGCCGTGGTTGAGGAGCTGCAGGCGAGGCTGCGCGCCGCCGAGGCCGCAACCGTGGCGGAGCGCCGCCGCGCGCGGGAGTGCGCGGAGGCGGCGGAGATGAGCGAGGGACTGAAACAGCGCGCGGCGGAAGCGGAGGCGGCGGCGGCGGTGGTGACGGCGGAAGCGATGGCGGCGGCGGCGGCGGCGGAGG
>Ga0307488_10005777_pt1 | contig 10206 bp, 16 predicted proteins | sample SB02metaG_FD_202248 | JGI IMG/M metagenome (GOLD analysis project Ga0307488, IMG submission 202248) | Sea-ice brine microbial communities from Beaufort Sea near Barrow, Alaska, United States - SB 0.2 | ecosystem: Environmental > Aquatic > Marine > Coastal | place: USA: Alaska | collected...
ATCGAATGATTGTGAATGCAAAAGAAGTTTTATCTACCCGTACCTACCAGCAGAGTGGATTAAGAAGACCCCTAGGGCTTCGTGAAATAAAATCAGAGCGAAGCTCGTTCCGCTTCCAAGTAGTAGTTGTAAAACCTAGGGTTTGGAAAAAAGCTAAAAGTTTTGAATAGTATTTGGAATATATACACCCCCGTGGGTCAAGGGAATACGTTTTGTGTAGTAGTAGTAGTTATATAATACATAGGTTATATAAACCCTCTATATTTGCGTGGCATATTTTTGAAAACACCTATTACACTTATTAATGGTCAGTAGCTCTTTACAAGTTAGTGCCACATTTATTGGTTGTTATTTTGATTATCTTTGCGGTATAAAAAATATATTATGCCAGATAAAAAAAAGAAACCTGTTCAGCAACAAAAAGATAGTATAGTAACTCCGTCATATAAGAATATGAAGATGATGGCTAGTATGCGTACACAGAGTGGTGATCAGCGTAAAGCAAGTGCTCCTACAACTAAGAGAGACACTTTAAATTACAACTCAGGGTTTAAGTTTGGGTTAGAGAATAAAGCACCAAAGAAGAGTTTGCCAGGTGAAGGATATATGTTCAGAGCTGGAAGATGGGAAGGTCAAAACAATGCGTCTAGTGTAAATAAAAAACCCTCAACAACTCAACCAGGTATTATATCTAGAGCTGCAAGCATCATAAAGAATTACTTCAATGACTAAATAGGTGTTTACAATTTTGCGCCACATTTATTTTTTTCTTATATTTGTCTTATGACTTGGATAATAACTTATACCTATGACGAAATTAATAACGCAGCTTTGCCAGCAGATTATTGGACTCAAACGACAACGTGGGAGCAAGATTCTAATACAGAAACTACAGCAAAAACTCGATGAAATTGGAGCTAAAAAAAGCGACATGCAAGCGACAAGCAAGTGACAAACAAGACATCCTGACACTCAATTAGTTAGGGCACAATATTTGACTCTTTAAAAAAGTATGGTCATAAAACGACATGCCTATATAAGAAGAAGAGAAGAAGAAAAGAATAATCTAATTAAATCTAAATACAATGATAGAAAAGGAAATAGTTTTTGGTAACGATGGTCGTATCAAACTTAAGAGGGGTATCGATATCCTAGCAGAAGCAGTTTCATCTACACTAGGTGCATCTGGTAAAACGGTAATTATAGAAGACCAGTTTGGTAATCCTCATATTACTAAAGATGGGGTTACTGTAGCTAATAGTATATTGTTATCAGACCCAGTTGAGAACTTAGGGTGTAGTATCTTAAAACAAGCCTCACAAAAAACAGCATCAGAAGCAGGAGATGGTACTACAACCTCTTGTGTGATTGCTAAATCTATTATCGACAAGTGTTTCGACCAAATAGATGAAATAGAAAATGTAACTCAAGCAAAAGAAGGTATCGAATACGCTGCTCGTGAAGTTGTAAAGACTTTGGAGAAGATGAAAACGGTAGTAACTGACGAAAAATTACTTCAAGTAGCGACTATATCAGCTAATGGGGATGAGTATTTAGGTAAAATGATAGCCGACGCATACCTTACCGTTGGTAAAGATGGTGTTGTAACTATGGATGAGTCCTCTACTGGGCTAGATTACACAGAAGTTACCAATGGAACTAAAATACAAAGAGGGTATGGTACTCCATTTAGTGTAAATAACTTAAGGTCAAAGTCTGTTGAGTATCAAAATCCACTAATAGTGATAAGCAACATGAAAATTGATATGCATGAAAAGCTACATTTCGCTTTTGAGCAGTCAATTAAACAAAAAAGACCTCTACTTATTATTTCAGAATTAGATGATAGAGTTAAATTGTTCGTTGCACAGAATATAAACAAGAAAAACTTAACTGCAAACTTTTTAGACCCAGAAGGTATTGGGTTAAAACGATTTGAATTACTAGAAGATCTATGTCTTATGACTGGAGCTAAAATGATTTCTGAAATGTCTGGAGATTCTTCTCAGAATATTAACGAAGACTACTTAGGTACATGTAGGCAAATGATTTCAAACTCTACCGAGACTATATTAGTTTTTGACGAAGAGGAAAATAACAAGAAAAACGAAGTAATTGAGTGGTTAAACAGTGAAATTAGGCTTACAGCCAATAGATCAGATAAATGGCACTTACAAGATAGGCTTTCTAAGCTTGCTGGTGGTGTCGCAACTATAAAAATTGCGGGGAATTCCGAAGTGGAACTTAAGGAGAAGAAAGATAGAGTCGATGACTCCATCCATGCAACTAAGGCAGCTCTTGAGGAAGGAATAGTTGCTGGTGGAGGTGTAGCACTTCTTGACGTACACGAAAAAATTTCAAAAAAAACTCTTGGAAACCGTTCTACTTCTTTTTTGATTGGCTATAAAATGTTAATTGAATCGCTACCAAGTGCCTGGAACAAAATAGTAACAAATTCAGGACTATCTTTAGATGACGAAAATCTTAATAATCTAATGTCAAAAAGAAAATTAAGGCAAGGTATAGATGTTAAGAGCAGAAAGTTTGGTAATATGATTAAAATGGGTATTATAGACCCTTTTAAGGTTACTAAAAACGCTGTTTTAAACTCTGCATCAGTTGCTTCTATTATTTTAACGACATCATGTGTAATATCTAACAAAAGAATCAAAAAAGATGAAAGCAGTAGGTAGTTTTATAATAGTTAAAGATGATGAGGTGATTCAAAAGAATGAATTAGGCTTAATCATAACAGAAAAATCAGATAATAACATAAGATACGTCTTAGGTCAAGTTATGACCGTAGGTGCTGATGTAAAAGAGGTTGTTCCAGGGCAATTTGTCTATTTTGACAAGATATCTGGCTCAGAACTTAGAATTAAAGGGACTAAGTTAAAAGCCATAAGAGAAAGAGACGTTGTTGTAACTTTAGACGATGCTGATACCGTTATTTGATTACGATAGACATCGTATCATAATGGAATCGCCATTTATATTCAAGGGTAAGGATTACCTTTATTTTCCAGACGGGTGTAAGTTTTATTCTCTTTACCGAACAACCAGGAAGATAAACTCTTTTTCAGAGCTTGAGTACATAGGTGAAAAATTTTTCTACCTAAATCCTTCTTTTGACATAGAAGTGGCTAAAAAGCTATTTATAAGACTTTCTGAAAGAGATTCTGGACATATAATCAGAACATACGGAGATTCAAGAGTGGAAAACATGATTGAAAGGGTTTCTGAAAGAAAAAAAGTACCTTATTGTGGTCGTTTAAGGAAAATAATCTTCAATCCGTCTAAAATGATTGAAAAGTCAATTAAAATGAAAATAGTTGGCTCTATTATTGGAACTAAAGAAAGACCAACCTCAACACAAATAGATGAAGTAGTAGAAGAACTTTGGTTAGATCAACAAAAAATAACTTATACCAAAATAGCCAATAAATTAAACACTAGTAGGTATCTTATAAGTTGGTATTTTAATGAAGAGGTAACTAGTTCTATTAAAAACGCAAATGAAGAGATAAGACAAACAAACCTTATAAGTAAAGCTGTAGAGGCTATAGATATACTTACTGATAAAGGAAATAAGCTTAAAATGAGAGAATTAAAAAAGCTAACATCTATAAGAAACTATTCTTTATTAAAAAAAGCAGTTACGGTTTATTTGAACGGCCTCTAGCCTTATTCATTCCTTGAATAACGTTTTTATATACCTTATCCATGTAATTATCTTTTTTAAACACTGGATTTGACCTTGGCTCTTCAGAAATAGGTTCTTCTTGAGTTAATTTCTTATAAGTAATTGAACATATTGTTTTTCCTTTGTGACTTAACTCCCATAGCTTTGCTCTTGCATATTTTTCTCCTCCAGGTCTCCATTCTTTTATTAAATCCTTTTTTACCATCTCGTAAAATCTTTTTTTATCCCAAGACATAGTATTACCATAATAATTGAAATCTTCTTTCCTAAAATAAGGTAAATCATACAAATACAGTAACATGTCTAACTCCATGGAAGAGAGGTCATACTTTCTTTTTACATAATACTTAACTACCCTCCAGTATTTTAAAAAATTGCTTTGTCTTTCTCTTAACTGCCTCTTAATCAGTTTAGAGTTAGATCTTTTGTATGTTTTTATCATTTGATTTTATTTGATTCGTAGCAAAAATACGAAAAACATTATTTCTTATCTTTGCTGTATAATATACTAATAAAAATAATTATGCCATACGGAAGCGCAACATATAGTAAAAAAACTTCAAAACCTATTAAGAAGAAAGCGGTAGCTAAGAAAAAACCAGCTAAAAAGAAAAAATAGATATAATTATGGCAAATATAAATAACTACTCTAGTGATACTGTTATAAATTCAGCTGATAAATTAATAGGTACAGACGGTGCTATTGGAGCTGATTTAGGTAAAACAAAGAATTTTACTGTTTCTAGTTTATCAACATATATATTAAATCAACAGTCATCTGGTTCGAGTAGTTCAGGAACTGCAAATAATTTTCCACTTTTTTCTGCTAACGGATGGATAGACTCTGTGGTTAAGCAAGGCTCACTAAATAATATAGATATAGGTACTATCCCAACAAAAGGAGCAGGTACTGCAATAGACCCGAATTGGGTTGATGACTTACAGGTTGAAGGAACTATAACAGCAACTAGTAAAATGTCAATAGGCCCTTCAAGGGGTTTAGATAACCAACAATTTGATTTAAACTTATTAAGGCAAAGTGCTAAAATAGCTTTTGGAGATAACAATACATTTGGAAATCCAAATATTGCTGAACCTATAATAACATGGAACGTGGTTGTTGGTGAGTACGGAACTACTGACACTGATCAATTACAATTACATTCTAAATCAGGAACCTTCTTTACTACAGGAGAATTAGGTACTACTATTTCTGCGGTATTAGACGTCAATGGTAATTTTGGTATAAATAAATCCACTGGACTAACTGAAAAATTAGAAGTTGTAGGTAACGCAAAAATAGAAGGTCATATAAATGCAACAGGAGATATAGTATTGCAGAACAGTACATCTGCTATATACATGAAATCTCCAGATGGAACACTTTATAAAGTACAAATGGCGAATGGTGGAACTTTAACTGTAACTACAGCATAATTATGGCAAAACCAAGAAAAGGAAAAGCAAAGGTTAAAGTAACTGCATCTGGTAAAAAGGTTAGTTATGGCCAAGCGGGTAACGCTAAAGGAGGTGGCCCAAGAGTTAAACCAGGCACATCTAAAGGTGATAGCTATTGTGCTAGAAGTTTAGGTATAAAAAAAGGTCTTTCTAAGAAAAAACAAAACGATCCAAACACTCCAAATAATTTATCTCGTAAAAGATGGAAGTGTTCAGGGGCTAAATCAAAAAAATAAATTATGGGAAAGCTATTAGTTAAATTAGGATTAGGTATCCAAAAACAATGGAAAGTATTTCAGTGTTGGTGGAATTGGAGAATGTATAGAATGATGTTTAACGTGGATTCATGTCCAAATAAATTATGCGTTTGTAGCAATAAATAATATGAAATCAAAAGGACTAGGAGATACTATTGAGAAAATAACAAAAGCAACTGGAATTAAAAAAGTTGTTGAGACTATTAATCCTGGATGTGGATGCTCAAAAAGAAAAAATAAGTTAAACAAAATGTTCCCTTATAAAAATGGCCTTAAGTAAAACAGCTAAGTATTATAGAGAGAATCCTGAAGCAAGAAAAAAGCACAGGATATCAAGTGCGAAGGCTCAAAAGAAAAAAGAGGCTGTTCGTAAAAGAGTTGAGTGTAATAAATTCAATAAGAAAAATAAAAACTCTAAAAAAGGAGATAAAAAAGACTGTTCTCATAAGAACGGAAAACTTATATTAGAAAATCAAAAATCAAACAGAGCAAGAGGTGGCGGCAAAAAAAAATAAAAAGAATCCATGTTGGAAAGGGTTTTTCCAAATAGGAATGAAAGTTAAGTCTGGAAAGAAAGTACCTAACTGTGTTCCTAAAAAGAAAAAGAAATAAAAAAATAACTCAATAAAAATAAGCACTAAGTAATGAACAATAAAATATCAGAAAATACTGAATTAACATTAGATTTAAAAACACTATTAATTATAGTAAGCTTTGTCGTGACTGTAGCTGGTATGTGGTTTGCTATACAGGCAGATATTCAGTTAGCCAAAGAGCTTCCTGAAGCCGAGGTTAGTAGAACCGAATATGATTTAAAAGATCAGTTAATTAGAGAAACTATAATGAACACTCAGCAAAAAGTTAATCTAAATAGCGATAAGCTTGACAAGATAGATGAAAAGCTCTATCAAATTATAAAAAAATAAATTATGAGAAAAATAATAGTTTTATTAGCCCTTATATTTTCTACCTCACTGTTTTCTCAAGAATATGTTTTATTGGAAATAAATTCAGAGTGGAACTGGTCAAATAAAGCTAAAATAGACAAAATAAGAAATATACCTCATCAAATCGCTTATCTAGAAAATCAAACACCAACGTTTAGAAAAAAGATAAGATCAGTTCCTTTAGTTATACTATATAAAAACGGAAGACCTATTATGCAGTGGTCGGCCGATATAAGCTTTAAGTTAGTTATAAAAAAAGAAGAGGTATTAAAAGCTATAGCGCGAGAAGAAAAAAAACAATAAATGAGAGATATAAATAAAATCATATTACATTGTTCAGCTACTAGAGAAGGTCAAGATATATCTACAGAAACAATTAGAGGCTGGCATGTAAACGAAAGAGGGTGGTCTGATATAGGTTATCATTTTGTAGTTTTACTAGACGGAACAGTTGATAAAGCTAGACCTGTGGAAAGACAAGGAGCTCACGTTCGTGGAAAAAATAAAGGTTCTATTGGTGTTTGCTATATCGGAGGATGTGATGCAGATATGAATCCAAAAGACACCAGGAATGAGGCTCAGAAAAAAAGTTTAGAAGAGCTTATTTCATATTTAATGGAAGCTTACGATGACGCTACACTTCATGGTCATAACGAGTTTTCTTCAAAAGCATGTCCTTCATTTAATGTTAAAGAAGAGTATAAAGAATTAATAGAGTGTTATGAGTAAACCAAAGAAAAAATTTAAAGACACTAAAGTAGGTAGTTTTTTGTTTAGTAAATTACCAGGGCTTATTGGTGATATTTTACCCGATAAAGGAGCTTTAGGCATTCTAAAAAATATTATAGATACAGATCCAGATACAACTCCAGAAGAAAAAAAACAATTACATAATGAGCTTGTTTCTATTTATGAGCTTGAAGTAGCAGATAGAGATTCAGCTAGAAAAAGAGAAGTAGAAAAAGCTAAAACAGGAGGTTTTGATTTAATGTTTAATCTTACGGGACTTGTTGGATTAGCAGCATTTTCTTTTATTATATATGCAATTGTTTATCTAGAAATTCCTGAGTCAAATAAAGAAGTTTGGATTCATCTTATAGGAATAAGTGAAGGTATTGTATTATCAATTTTTGGGTATTTTTACGGAAGTGCTGTTAGAAAAAACAAAGACTAGACTTTATTTTTGCCTTTGTTAAAATCTTATCTTTGCATAAAAGATTTATAAATGGCAAGTATTAGCACTTATGCTATAGATCAGATTATTACCGTTAGGGATAAGGTAATAGGTACTGATTCAGCAGGAACGATAACGAAAAATTTTGATTTAGGGGATATAATCTCCTTTTTAAACAGTTCAGGCTTAATTGAATCTGGAAACTCTCAATTTAAGTATGATGGTCAACCGTTATCAACCTCTACTAGAGTAGATGGAACTATTAGTTTTGATCCACCTACACTTTCTTCTGTTTCTTTTTCTTCAATATCAAATTTATTAATTACTTCAAAAGACGTAGCTGGAAGAGACCTTAGTAGTTATTATGATAGTCTAGTTGATTCTAGAGTTATAATACAGAAATCAGGAGATCCATCAAAGTTTGGAATATATAACTGGCTATCTTCTACCTCATCAAGTAAGTTTCCTAATGTATATGATATCTCGTTATATCATGTTTTTGGGAACTCTAGCTTAGAAAATGAGTCTAATTATTTAATATCTTTGCTGCAATATGATTATCTATCATCAACCGATAAACATTACGCTTTTAATCAAGCTTCACCTTCGGCGAGTTGGACTATTAATCACGGGTTAAATAAATTCCCATCAGTTACTGTTGTTGATTCAGCAGGAACACAAGTTCTAGGAGATGTACAGCATATTGACAATGATAATCTAACAATAACATTTGTAAACCAGTTTTCTGGAAAAGCATATTTAAACTAAAACACTATGGCAGATATTAAATTTTTAAACAACATCTCACTAGAGAACCTTCAGCTAAACAATGCGAAGCTACAAGTTGTTGCAACAGACCCTACTCTAGCAGGAGCGTCTTATGAAGGTCGGGTTATTTACAACTCTACTGATAATGCAATTAAGTTCCATAACGGAGGTACCACTAATTACTGGGTTACTCTAGATGGTTCAGGAGATATATCTTCTGTAGCTGTAAGACCTGGTGAGGGATTAGAAGTAGAGGCTGGAGCAGATTCAGCAACTGATGGAGCTTTTGATGTAACTCTAGGACTAAAAGCTGATGTAGCTGGAGATGGACTAAGTTATTCTTCAGGAGTTATAGCTGTTGGAGTTGACGATTCTACTATAGAGTTAAGCTCTGACGCTGTAAGAGTAAAGAATTTAGGTATTACAACTGCTAAACTTGCTGCTGATGCAGTAACTAGTGCAAAGATTGGTGATGATCAAATTGACTCAGAACACTATGTAGACGGAAGTATTGATTTAGCTCACTTAGCAGCTGACAGTGTAGACGGAACTAAAATAGTAGATAACGCTATTAACTCAGAACATTATACTGACGGAAGTATAGATAGAGTTCATTTAGCTGCTGATATAGTAAACGGAAGTAAAATAGCAGATGATTCTATTGACTCCGAGCATATTGCAGATGGATCTGTAGATAACGTTCATTTAGCTAATGATGGCATTACTATTGGAACAACAGATGTTTCTTTAGGGGACACTATAACAGCTCTTGTTGGATTAACAGATTTAGATTTAACCGAAGCTGCTCACACAATATTTGATACAGTTGGAGCAAATAACCTTACAATGGGTGCTTCAACAACAACAGTAGTTATTCCTGGAGACTTACAAGTTACAGGAACAGTTACTACCAACAATGTAGAAACAGTATCAACAACTAACGGTGTTGTTTTTGAAGGAACTGTTGCAGATGCTCATGAAGGAACTTTATTGGCTGGAGCTTTATCAGCAGATAGAATATATACACTGCCAGACGCTACAGGAACAGTTGCTTTAACTAGTAATATTAGTGACGCAACAATAACTATTACAGCAGGAGGTGGTCTAATTACTGGTGGAACATTTACATTAAACGGAAGTGCTACTGAAATAACTATAAGTCACGAAGATACTTCTTCTCAAGCTTCAGTAGATAATTCTGGATTAACTGTTATACAAGATGTTACTCTAGATACATACGGTCATACCACAGGTTTAGCTTCAGTTAATTTAACTGCTGGAGTTGATGGTAGGATTACAGCTAGAGAATACTCTGGTTTAATTGGAGACGGAACAGCAACGACATTAATATTAAAAAATACAGGAGCAACAGGAACAGCACAGTCCAATCATGGATTAGGAGCGGATTCTACTGCTTTTATGATACAATTAATTGAAGTTTCTACAGGAGCCACAGTTTATGCGGATGTTGAAAGAGCGGCTAGTGGAGTTGTAAACGTTATATTTGCAGCAGCACCTGCATCAAATGCAATCAGAGTTCTTATGACTAAGATTGGATAAAAAATAAAATAAAATATGGCTAATAAATTCTTAAACGGGATTGAGGTTTCGTCATCTGCCGTTGTTGACGGGGGAAGTTTAAGCACTGGTTCTACTATACTAGATATACAAGGGTCTCAAGGACAATTATTCTCAGTAACAAATAGTTTAGTCGGAGATTTATTTTCTGTATCAGACATTTCAGGAGTACCTATTTTAAATGTTAACTCAAGCGGAGATATAACATTAGATGGTAATGTATACATGCCTGACGCTGGTAAATTAAATTTTGGTAATTCTAATGACCTTCAAATATACCACGACGGAAGTGCTAGTTACATTTCTGAAGTAGGAACAGGC
>Ga0307488_10005779_pt1 | contig 10204 bp, 20 predicted proteins | sample SB02metaG_FD_202248 | JGI IMG/M metagenome (GOLD analysis project Ga0307488, IMG submission 202248) | Sea-ice brine microbial communities from Beaufort Sea near Barrow, Alaska, United States - SB 0.2 | ecosystem: Environmental > Aquatic > Marine > Coastal | place: USA: Alaska | collected...
CTAGACCTCCCCTGAACACCCCATAAACACCTGCTATATACCCCCTAACCAACATTTGAATGTACCCCCTATCTGACAGAAATCGCTCACGTTAAGCCGAAATGTGGACGAGTGTAAGCCCCTGATGACCGGCATCGTCAAGGTGGAGGGGATCCGCGGCCTCTTCAAAGGGAACATGGTCAACAGCGCGAGCAGCGCGCCGGGCAAAGCCTTCGACTTTTTCGCGTATGCTATGTACAAGCGGCAGGGGATTACACTCGTCCACATCTCTGCTCAACCTGAGCCGTTTTTGTCACTACGAGTAACCACCAAAGCATTGCAATACATTGGACAAAAAGTGCTCACGTTGAGCTGAAAAGTGGATGAGTCTAAGCCCCTGACAAGCGGCTGCTCACCAATGGGCAGGACCGAGAGCCCACCAACCTGGAGCGACTCATGGCGGGGGCTTACACTCGCCCACATTAGAGCTCAACTTGAGCAGCTCCTGGACACATTGATGAGTTAAGTTGGGTTATACAGTGGACAGAAGAGCTCAACTTGAGCTGAAATGGGGACGAGTGTAAGCCCCTGCCTCATGGCGGGGTCACTGGCGGGCATGACATCGGACAGCATCCTGTACCCGCTGGAGGTGGTGTCCACGCGCGTCACGCTGGATAAGGGCAAGTATGGCAACTTCATGCAGGCGCTGGCGCACATCGCCAAGAAGGAGGGTATCCGGCAGGGGCTCACAGTACATCCGTCCACTTTTCAGCTCAACCTGAGCCGTTTCTGACACAACATATACCCTCAACACCCCCTAATACCCCCTAACACCTGCTAAACATCCTTCTATCGACCCTTAAATGCATCCCCTGTCCCAAACAAAACGCTTGTGTTCAGCCGAAAAGTGGACGAGTGTAAGCCCCTGGTATCCGGGGGCTGTACTCGGGGTGGGGCGCGGCCATGATCGGGGTCATCCCCTACGCCGGCATCAGCTTCGGGTGCTACGGTAGGGCGGTGCAGGTTGACCCTATCAAACCCAAGTTGCAACCGCCTGTTGCTAAGCGCTTGAAACTAAATTGTGATATACTGCCTTCAGCTTCTGCCTTCATTCACAACTTGCGCGGCTACACCGCGACATCCTGAGCACGCAGTACCGCAAGGCAGGGGCTTACACTCGTCCATTTCTCAGCTCAACTTTAGCGCTTTGTATGGGATGAGGGGTGCGCGTAGGGGTTGTGTAGCCCGTGTTAAGGGGGTGTTAGGGGGTGTGTAGGGTGTTTCTTGTGTCAGACACGGCTCAAGTTGAGCTGAAAAGTGCACGAGTGTGAGCCCCTACCGTAAGGCCGTGGGCGTGGATTCCGCCGGGGTTGTGCCCACCCTGTTCATCGGCTTCGTGTCGGGATGGCTGGAAGGGTGGTGCAGGTTGACAGTATCAAAATTCGCGTTAAAAGCGCCTATGGTTTTAGCGCTTGAACCTTGAAGCTACAATACGATAAACCGCTTTTCATCTTTGCTTTCAATTTCAACTTTCGCCGCTACAGGCTGGCGTCCACCATCTCATTCCCTCTGTACAACGTGACGGTTCGTCTTCAGGCGGGCAAGGTAGGGCGGTGCAGCTTGACCCTTATCAAACCCACGTTGAAACCGCCTGGAATTCAGCGCCTGACACTGAAAAATGAGAAACTGCTTTCAAATTTTAGTTTTTAAATTTAATTTGCGCCGCTGCGGCAAGGTGCCCGCCGCCGTGACCGCCATGGTATGGCGGTGCAGGTTGACCCTATCAAACCCAAGTTGAAACCGCCTGGAACTAAGCGCTTGAAACTATCGTGGGACATACTGCTTTCAACTTCTGCTTTCAATTTCAACTTGCGCCGCTTCACCATGGGGAATCCAAACCTGTACAACATGGTGCGGACCACCATCCAGAAGGACGGGTGGCAGGTGGGGGCTTACACTCGTCCACTTTTCGGCTCAGCGTAAGCGCTTTCTGTGGGATAGGGGGTGCATTTTGGGGTTGTTTGGGGGTATTTGTGAGGTGTTGTGGGGTGTTTAGGGTGTGTGTCGTGTCAGAAACGGCTCACGTTGAACTGAAAAGTGGAGGAGTGTAAGCCCCTGATGGCAGGCGCTCTTCAACGGCTGGTTCCCGTCCACGGTCAAGATCATCCCGCAGGCAGGGGCTTACACTCGTTCACTTTTCATCTCAACCTGAGCCGTTTGTGACAAAAAATACACCCTATACACCCTCTGATAACCCCTCAACCAACCCGAATCAACCCTGAAATGCACTCCCTCTCCCACAGAAAGTACTGACGTTGAGCCGGAAAGAGGACGAGTGTAAGCCCCTGCCCGCAGGCGGGCACCTCCTTCGTGGTCTACGAGATGGTCAAGCGGCGCCTCGACCGGGAGACCTACGACAGCAAGGATGACGACGCGGGGAACGACGGCGGCGACGGCGACGGCGACTGAGAGCACTGAGACAGAACTAGAGGGGGAGCGAGATGGAGAGCGGGAGCGAGAACGGGGCTGAAGCCAGCGACGGGTACCAACAATTTAAACTTTCTAAACCATAGAGCTATGGGTACTGGGACCCAGGTATAGAAACATGTATACAACCAGCCGGCGGTGAATCAATATTAAGTAAAGATTATATTCGACTCTTTAAACAGTTATAAATCTCGCCCACCGCTCGACCTTCTCTGCTATTTCGCCGCTCGCCGCTCGGTGCCGCCCCCATGTCCCGCCCCCTTGGCTCTCCGTCCTCCGTGCCCTCAGCTTGGCCGCGTGCCCAACACCGTGCTGTAGCGGCGCAAGTTTAAATTGAAAGTAATGTTGGAAAGCGGTTCATCATATCTAGCTTCAAGCGCTGAAACCATACGCGCTTTCAACACGGGTTTTGAAACTGCCGGCCTGCACCGCCCTACCGTGCGGTGCCGCGGGTCCGTGTCCACGGTGTGCACGTGCTCGTACCAGGGGCTAACACTCGTCCACTTTTTGGCTCAACGTAAGCGCTTTGTGTGGGATAGGGGGTGCATTCAGGGGTGTTTATGGGGCGTTTAGGGGGTGTCAGGCGGTATGAGTGTGGTCCTAGGGTGTGTTGTGTGTCAGAAACGGCTCAGGTTAAGTTGAAAAGTGGGCGAATGTAAGCCCCTGCCTCGAAGCCGCACTCGCGCAGCATCCCCTCGATGTAGCGGCGCAAGTTGAAATTGAAACCAAACTTGAAACTAGTTTCTCCATATTTTAGTTTCTCCATATTAGTTTCAAGCGCTCTTCCAGGCGGTTTTGACGTGGGTGTGATAGGGGCGACCTGCACCGGCCCACCTCGATGTCGAAGTTGTAGTATTCGTTCGAGTGCGGCTCCGTGCTGTAGTGGTGCACCTTGCATTTGGAAGCAAAACTTGGCAGCAGTTTTTCGTTACGAGTAGTCTCAACTCTCAAGCGCTAAAACCTGGCGCGTTCAACGGCTTTCAACCAATTACAACCAGGGGCTTACACTCGTTCACGTCAGAGCTCAACTTGAGTAACTCCAGGACACATTCATGAGCTAAGTTGGGTTTTACGGTGGATAGAAGATCTCAAATTGAGCTGAAATGGGAACAAGTGTAAGCCCCTGATCACAACTCGCACCGCCCCACCGTGGATTTCATGAGCGTGAACAGCGCGGGGGGCAGGCCCTGGATGACCGCCGACTTGGTGTAGTGTCACAAGCTGAATTTGAAAGCAAAGTCTGACACCGGTTTATAATATTCTAGTTTCAGGCGCTGAAACCATAGGCGCTTTCAACACGGGCTTTGATACTGTCAATATGCACCGCCCTACCTTGGGGTTGTTGTCCGTCATCACGAACGTCCCCCCGGGCGCGAGGATGCGCGCCGCCTCGCTGTAGCGGCGCAAGTCCAATTTGAAAGCCAAATTTGAAAGCAGTTGATCAAAACATTGTTTCAAGCGCTCAGCTTTAGGCGCTTTCAATATGGGTTTGATAGGGTCAACCTGCACCGCCCTACCTCGCGCATCAGCGCGCGCGTAGCGCTCTCGGGGCACTCGTGGATGACGAACGCGAGCGACACCACGTCTACCGACCCATCGGCCATCCCCGTGTCCTCCCCCAGACCGTGCACCAGGGGCTTACACTTGTCCACTTTTCAGCTCAACGTCAGCACATCATGTGGGATGCGTTGGGTGCAATATTTTCCACCAGTCTATTAGACAGGGGGACACGAGGAGGTGTGACCAAGTCGGCTCAGGTTGAGCTGATAACTGGACGAGTGTAAGCCCCTGCCGTGCAGCCAGCGCCGCCGCTCCGCCCCCGCCTGCCCCGCGTCACGGTGTGCCGCCACGGCCAGGAAGTACGGCGACAGGTCCAGCCCCGTGACCCGCGCGGCGGGGAACGCCTCCGACCAGGGGCTCACACTCGTCGACTTTTCAGCTCAACCGAAGCCGTTTTGGACACACCTCCCCGGGTCCCCCTATCTAATAGACTGGGGGTCAATCATGCACCCAACGTATCCCACAAAATGTGCTCGCGTTGAGCCGAAAACGGGACGAGTGTGAGTCCCTGCCTCCGACAGGTAGCGCGAACTCATCCCCACGCCGCACCCCACGTCCAGCACCTGTGCTGGCTCGCCAGGCGCGTGCGCCGTGACGTGCGCCCGCAGCCAGGGGCTTACGTTAGGTCCGATCTCAGCTCAACTTGAGCTCTTCTGTCCACCGTGCAACCCAACTTAACTCATGAATGTGTCATGGAATTGCTCATGTTGAGCTCTAACGTGAACGAGTGTAAGCCCCTGCCCGCAGCGCCCCCGTGTAGGAGTCCCGCAGCCGCTGCTGCGCGGCATCCGCGGTCAGGCCGTCCTTGGGCCACACGCGCAGCGCCATGGAGTAGGTGGCGGACTCCGCCTCGAACGCGGCGAGCCAGCACAGGTTGCCCTTGCTGCAGGGGCTTACACTCGTGCACTTTCAGCTCAGCCTCAGCCAATTCTGACACAAAATACACCGCGAACAGCCTCTAATCGCCGCCAACACCTCCTAAATACTCCCAAAACAACCCCTGAGCGCACCCCCTGCCCCGCAGAAAGCGCTTACGTTGAGCCGAACAGTGGACGAGTTTGATTCCCTGCCTCGCTGTACGCGTGGAACGGCTTCAAGTAGTACGCCGGATACACCACCGCCTCATTATCCACCTCCGTGAACAGCTCGTACACCGCCGGCGTGGCCTCCAGGTCCGCGGCGATCTCCCGCCACATCACGCCGTTCTTCTCCGCCGTGCTGCAACGGCGCAAGTTGAATTTGAAAGCAAACGTTGATAGCGGTTTATGACATTTTAGTTTCAAGCGCTGAAACCATGGGCGCGTTCAACCGGGGTCTTGATACTGTCAACATGCACCGCCCTACCGTGTTGATGAGGGTGCGCCGCGCCATCGGCTTCATCACGCCCTCGTACAGCGCCTTGTTGGAGATTGCGGCATCCACCACCGCGCTGTAGCGCCGCAACTTCAAATTGAGAAGCAAAGCTTCCGAGCTGTTCGTTTGCGAACGGTTCATCATATTCCAGCTTCGTAGCTGAAACAAGTGCGGCGAACGATTCCGGGGTGAGCCCGGGGTGAGCCATGGGTGAGCCCAGCGTATCCGTCCCATACCTTGGAGAGGAGGTCGTCGCCGGCCCAGTCCGGCTTGGCCTTCTCGGACGACGACGCCGGTAACCAGGAGCTTACACTCGTCCACTTTTCAGCTCAACTTGAGCCGTTCCTGACACACAATATACCCTGGATACCCCCTCAGACCCCCTAAAACCCACTGAAGACCCCCTAAACGACCCCTAAACGCACCCCCTGTCCCACACAAAGCGCATACGTTGAGCCGAAAAGTGGTTGAGAGAAAGCCCCTGCCGGGGACGACGACGACGCGCGGCACGACCCCGCCGGGGACCGCACGCCGCCGCGGGGCGGGGGCTGCCTCGCACCGAGTCGATGAGATCTCCGCCGGCCGCTCGACAGGCAGGCGGCGCTGGCAACCGCGCCTCCCTGCGGGGGCGGCGAGCGAAGGGCGGGCGAAGAGAGGGAGTTCAGGAGGCGAGTGTTGCATTTGCAAAAAGAAGTTGGACGGGGTTGAAGTTTCGAAGCGCGCGCGGGACGCAGAGGCATCCGCTGGCGAGGTGACACGATTCCTCAGACCGGGGGGGCACTCACCGCGGTGACGGACGCCATGCTCGCGGCCCTCGCGCTCGCACAGACGCGTCAAGTGTGCGGGGAGATGGCGGGAAAAAGCGACGGGGAGCTGGCGGTTGCTGGCAGTTGCGACGATGGCCCCTTTAGGGTTTCTTTTTGGTAATTTTAGGTAGGCGATGGTTAGGGTTTATAGTGATGCCATCCATTTGAACCGATTTACCGGTTTTACCGGTAGCAACTTTTACGTAATACTGGATAGTGTTTCGGACGACCTCACGTAATACACTTGCCGCGGTTTCCTGCGCACACATCCGACGCTGCACTGCAACGCGGGCACGGCTCTCGCACGGCGTTATAGCCGGCTTCAGTTTGCTCCCGCGCCCACCCCCAGTGCCCTCGGCCAACACACGAGCACTCTTCCTTGTGAGATCATTCGTTGCAGGTGTTTCAACTTTCAAGTTGGGAGGCGTTGCTTTTACGTACGGGATAGACCCACATAACATCTGCGCGACACATCGTTCAACGCAACGCTGCCACAACGCGGACGCGGCTATCGCACGACCGGCGCGACGGGGGGGGGAGGCGGCGTGCAATGCTCAGTGGCGGGCGGGTCTAGGGCTGTTGACACGCACTGGTGACGACAAACCCACTGGTGTGAAGCCGCAGCCGTCGCGTCGGGGTGGTGTCACCTGCGGCTCTTGATATTGTTAGAAGCGCCGCTCATCTTCTTTCCTCTGGCGACGCTCCAGCGGGCCGCGGGCTCGGCGGGCGGCGGCGAGGCTCGTTCAATGCCGCCATACGTGGGAAAGATCCCGCGCCCGGGGCTCTTGATCATCCGAAAGGACCTGGACACCGAGGCGGAGCATGTGCGGCGCCGGCGCATGCTCGGTGCGCGGCCTCCCCGTGTCCCATCGCAGACCTCGCATTGTCAGGCGCCTTCCTAGGCACCTTCCTAGGCACCTCCCGCCAGCTACCCAAACCGGCACGAGCAGGCGTCTTCCTAGGCACCTTCCCGCCAGCTACCTTCCTAGGCACGAAGGGGCTCTCCCGACCGCTGTCCCCGCCCCACTCTCCCGCGCCCGCGTGCTATCGAAAATCACCACACACTCCCATCCTTACTCCCGTCCCTCCCCGTTCCTTCCCACAGGTTCTGACCCGCTGTACGGGCGTGCCTGCGGGCGTGAGCTGTACGGCATGCCGCACGTGACGGTGGATTGGACATCGCGCCCCCTGCTGCCGCGCCAGGCAGGGGCTTACACTAGTCCACTATTCTGCTCAACGTTAGCACATTCAGTGGGATACGTTGGGCGCATGATCTCCCCGCAGTCTATTAGGCAGGGGGACACGGGGAGGTGTGACCAAAACAGCTTAGGTTGAGCTGAGAAGTCAACGAGTGTAAGCCCCTGCCACCAGGCGGAGGCAGAGCCAGCGCCGGAGGCGGCTCCGTCCTCGGCCTCGGCGCCGCCTCCACTTCCGCGCCTCAGTCCCGTCAGCCCCGCGGCGCCGGCGCTGGCGGCGGGCCCGTTGTCGTCGACGCCGCCCTGGAGCCCCTCGGCTCCGTCCTCGGCCTCGGTGCTGCCTCGACCTCCGCTCCTCAGTCCCGGCGGCCCCGTGGCACCGACGCCGCCCTGGAGCACCTTGGCTCCGGCTCGAGCGCCGCTGCCCGCACCGCTCAGCCTGCGCACCACTGCGGAGGCGGAGGCGAGCGTGGGAGGCAGCACCAGCACCAGCGTATTTCCCGCGCCCGCCGCCGCCGCCGCGCCGATGAGGACACCACAACCACCCTCCTCGCTGGCAGACCTACAGAAGGAGGCGAGCTTGGGGGGCAGCACCAGCACCAGCACTAGCGTAGCTCCTGCGCCCGCCGCCGCAGCCACGCCGATGAGGACATCACGACCACCCTCCTCGCTGGCGGACCTACAGAACGCGTTCAAGGAGTGTCGGGCGAATGGCGGCCCGGAGGGGTCGGCGGCGGCGGAGTATGGGACGGGGAACGGGAAGACCGCGGCGGGCGGGGCGGGCGGAACGGGGGGGAGCGGGGCGGGGGGGGCGGGCGGGGCGTGGGGGACCATGGCGGGGGTGGCGGGCAGGGCGGGGGGGAGCTTGAGAGGGAGCGAGGGCAGCGGCATCTCGCCGCAGGTGTCGGACGTCTCGCGGCAGGTGGCTGCTATCCGAAAGCACCTCGCCACCTACCGGGAGGAGCCGGTCCCGGCTTTGGGGTCCGGTTTTGGGAGCCGGTTGTCGGTTTTGGAGGATCCGGCTTCGTTGACAACGTCCGCGCCCTCGACCTCTGAGCGACAAGTGCCTCGCTCGCTCGGCGTGCCCGACCACGTGGACACAGTCATCGCGCGGGACAGCATCGCCGGCGCCGCCGCCGACGCGCGATTTTCGGGCCGCGGCGTCGGCGGGGATTCGGACCACGACGCGGCGGGGACGTCGGGCTCGAGGTATTCCTTGGACGGCGGCGTGTTGTCGTCCGCGGGTGAAAGTCGAAGTATCGGCGGCGGCGGCGGGCGACGCAGCTTCGGGTCACCTCAGGTAGAACTCACCGGCGAGGCGGTGGTGGGAGAGGACCTCGCGGTGACCAACGCCGTGGTAGGGCGGTGCCGGTCGACCCTATCAAACCCAACCTGAAACCGCCTGGAACTAAGCGCTTGAAACTAAATTGTCATATGCCGCTTTCAGATCATGCTTTCAAATTTAAGTTGCGCCGCTACACCGTGGGCTTCGTGCGGTTCCAGTGGCAGAGGGTGGACACGGTGGAGCAGGCGGACGGGCAGAGGCTTACACTCGTCCACTTTTCGGCTCAACGTAAGCACCTTTTGAGGGACACGCCCCATGGTTTCAGGGGTTCAACGACCAAATTAGTCTCAATTTGAGCTGAGAAGTGGACGAGTGTAAGCCCCTACGGACGGGTCGACGAAGAGATTCGTGGAGGCTATCGCGGGCGGCAGCGCGCCGCGGTACCGCGTGGCGCCGGGCGACGTCGGATGCTCGCTGCGCGTCGTCGTGGCCATGCGCGGCCCGGGAACGTATGATTGTCCCGGGAACCTGTGCGGGTGCGACACCGCCGTGGTGTTGCCTGCGAGGTGCCCCGCGAATCCGCCCACGGGGACGCTCGACGACGACGACATGTTGGCGTCGTGGCGGCGGCTGGGCATGAGCGCCTCGCAGAGCTTGAGCGCATCACAGAGCATGAGCAACGGCATGGGGGGCGTGAAGGGCGTGGGGCCGGGGGGCACGGGCATGGGCGCAGGCGTGGGAGTGGCGGAGGGCATGGGAGTGGTGAAGAAAACGGGTGGCGTGGACTATCCCCGCGCGGCCGCGGAGGCTAGCGTCGGATACCAGATGGCGCACACGCCGAAACAGATTGAGTTCCTATCCGTGGCGCTGGGTAGGGCGGTGCAAGTTGACAGTATCAAAACCCGTGTTGACAGCGCCTTTGGTTTCAGCGCTTGAAACTAAAATGTGATAAACTGCTATCAAGTTTTGCTTTCAAATTCAACTTGCGCCACTACAGCTGGGCACACACTTTCTGTTCACGTCGGTGCCCCGGCAGACGTTGGAGGAGGTGTGCCGGGAGATGCGCTACGTGCAGACCCCGGCGGGGCGCTCCATTATGGAGCAGGGCGAGCGCGGCACCTCCTTCTACGTGTGCGACTCGGGCGAGTTCAAGGCAGAGGCTTACACTCGTCCAGTTTTCAGCTCAACGTAAGCGCTTCCTGTGGGATAGAGGGTGCGAGTATGGGGTATTCAGATGGTGATTATGGTGTGTTAGGGGGTATCAGGGGGTGTTTCGGGTGTATTGTGTGTCAGAAACGGCTCAGGTTGAGCTGAAAAGTGGACGAGTGTAAGCCCCTGGTTCAAGGTGGAGATGAGGGCGGAGGGGGGCAGCTTCGACGCGTCGCCGGCACGCGTGGTGGACACGCTGCGGCGGGGGCAGTGCTTCGGCGACTCGATCCTGATGACCAGCAGTAGCATACGAATCGCCACGGTGCGCGCAGAGATGGATAGTGGCGCGTGGGCAGGGGCTTACACCCGTCCACTTCCAGCTCAACCTG
>Ga0307488_10005780_pt1 | contig 10203 bp, 7 predicted proteins | sample SB02metaG_FD_202248 | JGI IMG/M metagenome (GOLD analysis project Ga0307488, IMG submission 202248) | Sea-ice brine microbial communities from Beaufort Sea near Barrow, Alaska, United States - SB 0.2 | ecosystem: Environmental > Aquatic > Marine > Coastal | place: USA: Alaska | collected 2017-05-06
TGCTTATTTTTGAGCGCATTAAAGAACAAAGGCAACTTGGTCGCAGCAATTTTTTAGCCATAGAAGCGGGTTATCGCCAAGCGTTTGCCACCGTGTTAGATGCCAATATCACCACCATGATCACCGCATTAATATTACTCAGCATTGGTTATGGGCCGGTCAAAGGATTTGCCATGACCTTAAGTCTTGGCATTCTCACCAGCATGTTTACCGGGGTATTTGTATCACATGTACTAACCCAGATGGTCAAACCTCAAATAGCGGTGAAAAATAAGGAGCAAACCCTATGAATAATGCTCATACATCAACCATAAATAAGATGGGGAAATTTCGGCTATTGGGGTTTTATTTCGCCCTAGGGCTGATGATTTTATCCGCAGTGGGTTTAGTGACGAAAGGCTTAAATCTGGGTCTGGATTTTACCGGTGGTTATTTGACCGAATTTACCACCTCCCAAGCCGTTAGCCAGCAACAAATGCACGCTCAACTAGCGACACACGTCAGGGGTGACTTTAAGCTCAGCACCAGTTCCGGGGGCACACAATGGAGCATTCGTCAGGCAGACGCCGCTCCCCAGGTTATCGACAAAGATTGGTTAACTCAATTTGCCCGTCAAAGCGGCTATGACATCAGCCCTCAAGACTCGGTATATATCGGCTCCCAGGTCGGCGCTGAACTCATTGATGATGGTGGATTGGCCTTATTAGTGGCGGCTATTACTATGATGTTGTACCTGACCTGGCGTTTTGAATGGCGATTAGCCTGTGGCTCGCTAATAGCATTAGTTCACGATGTATTAGTGGTACTGGGTTTATTTGCCTGGCTGGGACTAACGTTTGACTTAACCGTGCTGGCCAGCGTATTGGCCATCATCGGCTATTCGTTAAATGATTCCATCGTTATAGGGGATAAATTACGTGAAGTGATGCGGGCTGAGACAAAATTGACTACCAGCGAAATGGTTGACCGCGCGGTGCAAGCGAGCCTTACCCGCAGCTTAATTACCTCAGGCACCACCCTTGCCACCATCGGCGCCATCTGGATATTTGGCGGCCCACCCTTACAAGGTTTCGCCATAGCACTATTTGCAGGCGTGATATTTGGCACATTGTCGTCCATTGCCGTGTCGGCGACCGTTCCACAATTGATTGGATTAAAGCCTGATTTCTATCGTATCCGCCAGGAAGTGCCCGTTGATGAAACGCCGTAAACAACTTAATCATTAGCCCTTAAGAACGTGTCCGCCAAGCGGACACGTTGTCTTAAGGTTCATTCATCAGTACCGCAAAAATACTTTTCATCGCTGACATCAGGCAAGCCGTCGCTGAAACTGGTTCAATCAATGAAGCCCCGCGGTTACATACCTGAGTGTGAGCCTCAAAGATAATAGCCCTCTGGATGACGCTCTCATCCCTCACTCACAAAGGCTAGGTTTAGCCTGGATTAAACGACCGCGGAACCGACAGGTGCTGGTTAACCCTCCAATAAAACTTGCAACTCCATGGCAGCAAACATCACAATTTCCACTGCAATTAAGATTATGATGATCCACTCCAAAAATGACGAATGCTGATGTTTTTGCTCATCGGCCAACATATCAAATAACTCATGGATGGTAGCCAGCTTTTTCGACAATAAGTCCACCCGTGGATGAATTTCCAGATAGCGGGCGGCCAGATTGTAAATACTTTCAAATTCAGGATATTGCCAGAAAAACTCCGGCGTATCGAGCAAGCCATAATGCAGAATAATATCGCTTTTGGTACCAAATAACTTACCGCGAATTTTGGCAATATTGCGCCTGGACAGCTTGATTTTACCCGTTTGGGCCAGGGTCTGAGGGATATGGGCATAATCCTGTATGGTTTGTTGAGCCTGACTTTCATACTCGTTTAATTTCAAGGATTGAGCCAGGGCATGGCTTATCGCCAAACGTGCCAAGGGCTCATCCTGAGACAAACTGATGTTGTCCTGGCTGATCCGATCCTCTGAAGCCCCTAAGGTAAAACGAAAGTGCTCCTGGCTGGCGGTGGTTAACAAGGTATCGGACAGCTTCAGACGATGGAGCAATGCCTGACGTTCATCTTCATCGACGCCCCAAAAGATGGCAATGCCATAGTCAAACAGCCACACTTCGCCGCCTGGCAAGGTGAAATGCTCCGCGTCGCGGTAACGTACGCCACGCTCAGTATCCAACCAGTCTTGCTCAGAGCCAGAAATAAAATCATCATTGCCAAGGTATATGGCAGAAATTCGGTTATTGCTAAAGTTCACAACAATTCACAGGGCACTAGGCCAGTAAGGGATATCAGACTAATGTTAGGCCAGTTCCCTGTCTTGTACAGTATAATTTTCAGGCAATATAAAATAAATACCAAACACCTTTTTAGTGGAAAAATAGCGCGACGTTATCGACTCACAAACGAATGATTTAAGCTTCGGGCAAGCGTGTAAATCTCTGCCATTTTGAGTAAGTAAAACTGCGCCATAGCCATTCCAGCGGACCGAAATAAAAATGGTTCAGCCACCAGCGAGATAGGAGGATTTGCATGGCTATGATCAGCACGGCCAGGGCGACCTGGGAACTACGGGATATTTCACCATAATACCCTCCGCCATATCCGTAAAAAACACTGCTTAGGATCACGCTATGCATTATGTAGTTGGTCAATGCCATTTTGCCCAGGGGTGCTAAAACCCCCAACCTTTGCGGCCATTTTGCTGTGCACAGCAAAACCATAAAAATACCCAAATACCCTGCCGCCATAAAATATTGCCCGGCAAAAAACAGCCCTTCTGCGCTAGTAGCAATAACATCGATGCGGGCGGTGGCCGGATGCTGTAAAATCAGCAAGGCGCCTACTGTCATGAACAAACCAGCTGGTGTGCCTCCCCAGGCTAGCGCTCTGAACAAGGCTTGGTGTTTTCGATATTCAGTCATCACGCCGCTGATGATCAGCCAATAGCCAAGCATAAAAATGGGCAAAAATCTCATCAGCGACATAGGCAACGAGATCATTACCCCATACAACGACGCCTGGGCACGATAAGCCGTTGCCTGCCAATAACTGCCCTTGTGTAATGCAGCGATTTCTTTTGCTGAGTCCGCCCGCTCTTCTTGCTGCCCAGTAAATACCTCTGTGGCCTGCTCTTCAATAGGGTCAACTTGCTCACTCACTTGATCGGAAATTTGCGGCTGGTTCGCCTCTAATGGACGTTTCACTGACTCGGGTGATGCTTCTTGGGAAGTACCGGATCCCTGCAGATCTTTGGCCCGGAGTTCGTCGACCCTGGCATTCACTTGTTGAGTATGTTGCCAGCTGGCCATCATACTCGGGTGGTCCATAGCGCCGCCAAACCCGATCCCAAAGATCAGGGTTAACAACAAGGGTAAGAACATCCAGCCCAGGGCAATTTTTAAGGTCACCCCTGGATCAGCGAATCGCTGAAAATCTGGTTTTTGCAGCAAATGCAGCCAGGCAAGCAATAACATGCCGCTGATCGCATAGGTATGTAGAATATCGCCAACCCAAAAAAACACCGAGTGAACCACACCCATTACAAATAACGCCACCATGCGCCGGCTAAACCACAGGTCAAAAGGACGCCCGGCAGCGTTAGCACGCGTTAACATCACCGCAAAGCCCATGCCAAACAACAAGGAAAATAGTTTGTAAAACTTGCCCTCTACCAGGCAGCGGATCAACCACCCCAAAACATGATCCCAGCCCGTTAAACTGATATCAAACTGGCCCAATTCATTAAAGGGCCGAGAAAACCACTCAATATTCATCAGCAGTACGCCAATCAAGGCAAAACCACGTAACATATCCAAGGCATCAATGCGTCTTGCTGCGCTAATAGGGCAAAATTGCCCAGGTTGCTGTGAAAAATTATCAAGGGGAAGATTAAGATGAGGGGAGTTGAGGTGATTGTGGTCTGACATGCTAATTCCTTGCTGTCATCCGGTAGCGAAACCTAGATTAGGTAATTGCCTCTAGAATGTCCAATAATCCAGCGATTGTGGCTTGCCGATTACCTATGTAGCCGACAAGGTGGCGACAGCATATAATATAAAAATATTTTAGTAAGGCCTTCCGGGGAGCCCTTACTTCGCTTTATTACAGCAAAACAGCAAAGTAACTGTATACAGTTACCAGAAAAATTGCCTTCAGTAATGACCACGATCTCAGGTAACACGACTTTCTAAGCAGACCTAGCGGACCGAAAACGGGTCCACTGGCCACAATGATCGATCCGAAATTTTAGTTAAGGGTCACATACTCTTCAGCACTGGTGGGGTGAATGGCCACACAGGCATCAAAATCAGCTTTGGTGGCACCCATTTTCATGGCCACAGCAAAACCTTGTAATATTTCGTCCATACCCAGGCCAATACCGTGTAAACCCACCACCTTTTGCTCTTCACCGGCACAGATCAGCTTCATGCGCGTCAACTGGCGATTGCGGGTAACGGCGGTATACATTGCGGCAAAGCTGGAGTTGTAAACTTTAATATTGTTTTTGCCATATTCAGCCTGGGCTTCCAGCTCTGTCAGCCCTATCGTGCCAATCGCCGGATGACTGAAGACCACGGTGGGAATGAGGGTGTAATCCATATGGGCATCTGCCTGGCCATTAAACAGGCGCTCGGACAACAAGCGCCCGGCTTTAATCGCCACAGGCGTCAGTTCAACCTTGCCTATATTGTCACCTACGGCATATATGCCTTTTACATTGGTATTTTGATATTTGTCTACGGCGATATAACCTTGCTCATTCACCTTAACCCCTACTTTATCTAAGCCGATTTTGTCGTTGGCCGGTACCCGGCCTATGGCCCAGATAATACAATCTGCTTCAATGCTTTCGCCGTTTTCAAAGGTCAGGGTCAAACTATCATCGGCATTTTTTTCAAGGGTTTCCGGCGTGCGATGGGTATGCAAGGTGGGGCCATCTTCGGCCATGATCTCAACTAATGTTTCACTTAACATGGTATCGAACGAGCGCAAGGGCGCATGTTTACGGACCACAAGATGAGTTTCGCTGCCCAGGGAGTGCAATACCCCGGCCAGCTCCACCGCGATGTAGCCTGCCCCCACCACTACCACTCGTTTGGGTTGCTCGTTTAACGCGAAGAAACCATCTGAATCTATGCCCAGTTCAGCACCGGGAATACTGGGTTTGATCGGGCGGCCACCGGTGGCAATCAATATGTGATCTGCACTGTATTGTTTACCCTCCACTACTACGGTATTTTTATCAACAAACGTGGCGAAACCCTTGATCACTGTGATGTCGTTGTTACCCATCATCCGCTCATAGGATTGGTGAATACGTTTGATATAGGCTTCACGACTATTGACCAGCGTTTGCCAGTTAAATTTATTCACCGTCAGGTCAAAACCATAATCTGCCGCATATCGATGGATGGATTCGGCTACCTGGGCACCAAACCACATGGCTTTTTTCGGTACACAACCTACATTGACGCAGGTGCCACCCATATGACGGGCCTCGATAAGCGCGACTTTCTTGCCATGTTTAGCCGCACGATTGGCTGAGGCAATGCCGCCACTGCCCCCACCTATACATATAAAATCAAAATCTGCCATGTACTCAGTCCCACTTCGGTTAATTATCACGACACGATATAGGGTTAGCCTGTGCAAAGACAAACTAAAATTTCTATTGCCCCAATCGCAATTTCATTCACTGTGGCCACAAGACCCTGGCTATTGCACATAAATTGCCCGTGCCTTGCAAAATTGTACATTATGTAAAGTTGAAGCAAGAAGATGACTGCCTGGCAGAAGATTTGTCATGAACACTTGAATTTATCGCCTTTACCCCTTATTTATTATGCATAATTTTGTTTATTAAAGAATTCACTATGACTCTCAGCCCTCTACAAGATTTATCCGGTCTGCCGCGCTTTGGGGAAATCACCCCAGAGCAGATCCAACCGGCCATTGAACAAAGTGTCAGCCAGTCTAAACAACATATAGAAAGTTTATTGCAGCAAGACTCATACACCTGGCAGAATCTGGTTGCCCCCCTGGAAGAAATGGATGACGAGTTAGGGCGTATGTGGTCACCTGTATCCCATATGAATTCTGTAGTCAGTAACGATGCCCTGCGCGAAGCCCACGATGCCTGCCTGCCAATATTATCGGACTATGGCACCTGGGTTGGCCAGCATAAAGGTTTATACGATGCCTATTGCCACATTCAGGCCAGCGCTGAATTTGCCCAGTTAAGCGAGGCTCAGCGTAAAGTGATCGATAACGACGTACGTGACTTCCAGTTGTCCGGCGTGGGATTAAGTGCTGATAAAAAACAGCGTTACGCCAAAATTCAAAGTCGTTTGTCAGACTTGTCCTCAACGTTTAGCAACAATGTCATGGATGCCACCCTGGGCTGGCAAAAACACATTACAGATAAAACATTACTGGCTGGACTACCGGATTCCGCCCTGGGCGCCGCCAAACAATTAGCCGCCAGCAAAGAGCTGGAAGGCTGGTTGTTTACCCTTGACATCCCCAGTTATTTACCGGTGATGATGCACGCTGACCATCGTCCGTTACGGGAAGAAATGTACCGTGCCTATACCACACGGGCCTCAGATCAGGGCCCGAATGCCGGGCAATGGGATAACGGCCCCCTGATTGATGAAACCCTGAGCCTGCGTCAGGAAATTTCCCAGCTAATGGATTTTGCCAACTACTCCGAGCGCTCCCTGGCCACTAAAATGGCCGAGTCGACCACTCAGGTTAAATCCTTTTTACGTGATCTGGCCAAGCGCTCCCAGCCCCAGGCCCGCAAGGATTTGGCCGAACTGAGCGAGTTTGCCGCACAAGCCTATCAATTGAGCGACCTAAAAGCCTGGGACTTAGCCTATTACAGCGAGAAATTAAAAGAGCAAAAATACGCTATATCCGATGAGGCACTGCGCCCCTACTTTCCGGTGCAAAAGGCCGTAAGTGGATTATTTGAAGTCGTGGCCCGTTTATATGGTTTAGCGATCACAGAGCGCACCGATGTAGCGACCTGGCATGAAGACGTACGCTTTTTTGATATCAAAGATGCCAGTGGCGAGCTAAGAGGCAGTTTTTACCTGGATTTATACGCCCGTGAACACAAACGTGGCGGTGCCTGGATGGATGAATGTCAGGCAAGAAGGCGTAAAGTTGATGGTAGCCTGCAATTGCCTGTGGCGTATTTAACCTGCAACTTCAGCGGTCCGGTGGGGGATAAACCCGCCTTGTTCACCCACGATGAAGTGATCACCTTATTCCATGAGTTTGGTCATGGATTACATCATATGTTGACCAAAATCGAGGTGGGTGGTGTCTCAGGTGTCAATGGCGTTGCCTGGGATGCGGTTGAGTTACCCAGCCAGTTTTTGGAAAACTGGTGCTGGCAGCCCGAGGCCCTGGCGTTTATCTCCGGACATTATCAAAGTGGCGAACCTTTACCTCAGGATCTGCTGGATAAAATGCTGGCGGCGCGTAATTTCCAATCCGCTATGCAGATGCTCAGGCAGCTCGAATTCAGCTTGTTTGATTTTATGTTGCATGAGGAATACAGCGCTGAGCATAAAACGTCAGTACAAGAATTTTTGGATAACGTTCGCCAGGAAGTGGCGGTGATCAGGCCTCCTGAATTTAACCGTTTTCAAAATAGTTTTGGCCATATTTTTGCCGGTGGTTATGCCGCGGGATATTACAGCTACAAGTGGGCAGAAGTGCTGTCTTCAGATGCCTTTAGTCGCTTTGAAGAAGAAGGTATATTTGCTGAGCAAGCCGGACAGGATTTTTTACAGCACGTACTGGAAATGGGCGGTAGCCGGGAGCCGATGGAGTTATTTGTGGCCTTTCGTGGTCGCGAGCCCCAGGTAGATGCCTTACTCAGGCATTCGGGCATTGAATAAGGAATAATCCATGAGCGACGCTGTACTGACGCAGATGGAAAGCTTTGGGGCCCTTTATCAAAGGGCTTGTGAGCGCAAAGGCGGCCCTAAGGCTCTCGAGGCGTTACTCAGCAAACCCCTGGCCAATAGCCAGGTTGCGGCCCTGGGAGACGACAGGTTTTTGGCTGAATTTACCAAAAAAATCTTTCAATCGGGTTTTGTATGGAAAGTGGTACGCAACAAATGGCCTGATTTCGAGCGTTTGTTTTTTGGCTTTGATATAGACAAAGTATTACTCATGCCCGATGAAATGCTCGAACAGCGCGCCCAGGATCCAAGCATTATCCGGAATTACCGTAAAGTTAAAACCGTACGTGACAACGCCTTGATGATCGAATCGGTGCGCAGTGAACATGGCAGTTTTGCCCGGTTTGTGGCCAACTGGCCAGCGAATGACATCATTAATTTATGGGCCTATTTGAAACAACATGGTGCCCGTTTAGGTGGCAACACCGGGCCTTATGCCCTGCGCTTTTTAGGCAAAGACACCTTTTTATTAAGTCGTGATATAAGCAGCTATTTCTTACAGCGCAATATTATCTCCGGGGGGGTGACCTCTAAACGTAGCCTGAATGCTATCCAGGCATCTTTCAACGAATTACAGCAACAAAGCGGGCGCTCTTTGCAGGAGCTTAGCCAAATTATTTCCCTGAGTGTAGGGGACAATCAGCTGAATTAATCCCCGAAATTGCCTTTGTTCTATGGGTTTGCCGGTACCTAAGCCAAGTAATGATAATTTTTTATGTTTGGGGTGGCGAATTTAGTTAAACTAGGTTCTTGATCAAGAACAGGACATTACATGAGCGATAGCGACACCAATAGCCCAGGGCAGCAAAAATCTGCAACAGAACAAACCGATTTTGGCTTTACGCAAGTAGACAAAAGCCAGAAGGCATCTATGGTGGCCGAGGTGTTTCAATCGGTTGCAGCCAAATACGACATTATGAACGATCTTATGTCACTGGGCATTCACCGCCTGTGGAAACGTTTTACGATAGATTGTAGCGGGGCTCGAGCGGGTCACAAGATACTGGACCTGGCAGGCGGAACGGGCGATCTGACCGCCAAATTTTCACGTATTGTCGGGCCAACTGGCCAGGTAGTGCTGGCCGATATCAACGATGCCATGTTAAAGGTAGGCCGGGACAAACTGCGGGATTTGGGTATAGTGGGCAATGTCGATTACGTGCAAGCCAATGCCGAAGCCTTACCCTTTGATGACAATACCTTTGATATTATTACCATCGCCTTCGGTCTGCGTAACGTGACGGATAAAGACAAAGCCCTGGCATCCATGTATCGCGTACTTAAGCCCGGTGGGCGGTTATTGGTATTGGAGTTCTCCAAACCTACCAATGAAATGATCAGCAAGGTGTACGATGCCTACTCCTTTCATTTATTGCCTAAAATTGGTCAGTGGGTGGCCAACGACAGGGAAAGTTATCGTTATCTGGCTGAGTCAATTCGCATGCATCCAAACCAGGAAGTGCTCAAAGACATGATGCAAAGCGCAGGCTTTGAGCACACCACCTATCATAATTTAACCGCAGGGGTGGTTGCCTTGCATCGTGGGTTTAAATTCTAATGCCCTTTGCCCAATTACTCAGCGCCGGCATTGAATTTAGTCTCAATCAATTACTGAGACTCGACCCCGACAGCCCACCGAAACTTAAAAAACTGGCTGGAAAACAGCTGCAAGTCTCGGTGCGGGAGCTGCCCTGGCCGTTGATCTTTAGTTTTTCAGAGCAAATAGACGTCATGGCCCTCCCTCCAGGCGATACCGGGTCACCGTTGCCTGGCGAGGCCGCTAATCTCATGGTAGATTGCCATATTTCCTTAGCCCTTGAGACCTTAGGGGAACTGCGAGACAGCAGTAAAATCAGCCAATTGATCCAGCAGAACAAACTCACCCTGGAAGGTGATATCCTGGTGGCACAAAGTTTTAGCAGTTTGCTCAAAGAGCTGGATATCGACTGGGAAGAGCAGTTGTCAAAATACACCGGAGACGTGGCCGCTCACCAGACATTTGCCAGTATCAAATCAGTGTTTTTTACCGCCGGGCAACAACTACAAGATTTCGGCCAACAGCTGGCACATAATCTGACCCAGGACGGCGCCATCGCTGCTGCAAAACCGGCAGTAGACGATTTTTGCGAACAAGTAAACGAGTTACGCAGTGCGGTTGAGCGTCTGGACGCAAGGCTGTCACTGCTAGAAAATCATCAACAGGA
>Ga0307488_10005781_pt1 | contig 10203 bp, 23 predicted proteins | sample SB02metaG_FD_202248 | JGI IMG/M metagenome (GOLD analysis project Ga0307488, IMG submission 202248) | Sea-ice brine microbial communities from Beaufort Sea near Barrow, Alaska, United States - SB 0.2 | ecosystem: Environmental > Aquatic > Marine > Coastal | place: USA: Alaska | collected...
TGAGAAAAGCTAAGTTCGTATCTAAATGTAAAGCGTGTGGTTCTTGACCAAGATTTATACTTATTGCCTCTTTGACGGCGCTGACACTTTTCACGGTGTTTATTCGTCGTTGGCTGCCGTGTATCGTGACGCGATCAAATTAACAAACCGAGGTCAAAGCAAGGTAATGCTCCAGACAGAGGACGGATGGGCAGAACCTTCCTTGACAACCCTCCGCAACGTGTTATATTCTAAGTGTGACGTGGTAGTGCTGCTGCAAAGCGGACGCCACCGCGCTAAGATTCTGAAAACTAAACTAAAGGAATGAATATGACTGACAACGACCACAACGCTTTCGTGTCTACGCACAAAGAGCTTAAATGCGAGAACCCATACGATGAAGTAGTCTTTGTTTGGGAAGACTGGGGAGATTGGGAAGATGAAGATGATAATAACTGGTGGCTTTGATGTATATGATTTATGGAGTTTCTGACTGCCCTTGGTGTCTGAGAGCACAAGCATTGTGTATGGATAAAGGCGTTGACTACGCCTGGGTGATGATGGATTGGTCCAAGCAATACCGAGAGTACATCAAGAGCAGTTGGAAGTGGAAAACTTACCCAATCATTACAGAAATGTATTTCGATAAAGATGGACCAGAGGAATTCATCGTCGGAGGCTTTGATGAACTTAAAGCCAAGTTGCTTTCAGCCGAAGAATAACATACTTACTATGTGGAACACCTCTCCCCCGGCGACCTTGTTAAGTGGATCATAGACTACCGAGTCTTTGAATCACATGCCGATGGTGAGATCTACCCTGTAGATGCTGTGTGGGCATACGGTATAATTATAGAGGTTTCAAGCAACGACCCAATGTCAGTCGCCCTGGTGAGACTGGATACAAAAACACACCAGATATTACATATGATACACGACGGCTTCGAGATCGTCAGCAAAGCATAAGGAGGCTAAATGACCAAGAGAATCACAGCAGGATCACTTATTTGTGCCAAACGCAATATTGGGGGTTTAGGTATTGTCTTGCGGAGGGTGAAAGATATCAATTTATATGCCGAGTTTGATCTATCTAAGGCTTTTATGAAATTATATGATAAGAACCATCCACAGTATATATTCAAGGCATCTGGTCCTGACGATAGATTCATTAGTTATACTTTTCAGCTTGATACAATAGATTCTATCAATGACACGATTATTGAAAGAAAGCCAGAAGTTGAGGATGCGGCTCTCACTGCTTTTTGGTCACATAACAGGGCTTATTCAGTTATAGGGTCATCTAAAAATCAGCGCGCACTGAAGCCAAAGGTTGATTTTTGTCTTATTCACTGGACCAGACCACCTTCTGATTATGGTGACACACCATCTTCTTGGTATATTAGAAATGGTCCAGTTTGGATGATCACTACTTCTATCAAAAACAAATAGAGATCCCTCCCTTGACAGACCACCTCTGACCTGTTATATTACTGGTGTAGGAGAAAGAATGTCGCGCCGCTCTAAGGAATATGATGATGGTCCGCTGATCGAGCGGATTATGAGCTACAGGGGTCGTAATTCGCGCTACTTCAACAGCGCCCGCAAGGCTGCGCTATGTTCAGAACAAACTGACTACAAACACGGAGCCGTGCTTATAAAGGGTGGCTCTATCATCAACACCAGTTGTAATAAGAACCGCTTGGTTTCGTTTGGCTCTCGTTTTTGCAAGGATCACGATGGTGTCGCAACCCTCCACGCAGAGTTAGGAGCCATTCTTGGTATTGAGCGAAATATTACAGAAGGCGCAACCCTCTATGTTGCGCGTGTTGGTAAAGACGGGGGCTTTCGGCTCTCAAAGCCTTGCTCTATGTGTACGGCAGCGATGGAATATGTAGGTATCAAGCGTGCTTATTGGACAATTGACAATCACTCTTGTGCTATGGGGAAACTATAATGAGTATGTGTGGAACTTGTGGACAGAACGGACATAACGCCCGCACCTGTCCCGACAAAAAGGAAAAAGGTAACAAGCCCCCCGTCAAGATAAAGAAGACAACAGGGCGCACCTGCGGCAATTGTGGGGAGAAAGGTCATAACCGGCGCACCTGTCCCAAGACCACTAAAGAGGAGGAAGAGGAGGGGCACATTGAGACCATAATTGATCACATTTGGCAGCCGATAAAAGAGAAAAAGGTGTCCAGATGCTCTCTTTGTGATGAAAAGGAAGATCATACTGCTGAGGATTGCCCATACAAGCCAGTTCCAGAGGGAACCAAGCTTGGACCAACACTAATGGAGTGTGGGCACTTTAGTTGGTGGAGAGAGAGTGAAGTATGTACAAAATGTTCCGTAAAACGCCGCTTCCAGACCAAGCAGGTTTGATGGTTGGTAAGTTATTATTCGTAAGAAGTACGACACCTGATATTTTTTTAACAAGAGAGGTTAGGAAGGTTCGTGACGAAAAGAAACCAACTCTTGTTCTCTCTTGGACTTCTGACGGTTTTTGTCAATGTTTGAGCGGCTACACTGTTTTCTGTATAAGGGTTAGCTTTCTTGTCCGCCAGCCACCCCGACACCTGTGACATTTTGTGACTGGACAACACACCTGCACCGGGCTATATTATAAGGATAAGGAGAGAGTAAATAATGAAAGTCTGCAAACGCCTGGGAAGCCTTCTGTTCAACGCTTCTCTATTCTATCTATCTTACTATTTATCTGGCTGTATCTTTAGATTGGTAATGGGATGAATACAAAATTAATCAAGGAGAACGAACAATGAAAGTCTACTCTGTGAAGTCAGTGTATCTCTCACTGGATGAGCTAAAAGAAGCCATCGCCAATTGGTTACAGGAGAATGGGGACGATGACTTAGCAAAACATATGAAAGCAAATCTTTGCGAGTTTGAGTGGTCCACCCAAGAGGGCGGCACCACCCATCTTGCTGTAGATATGGATGGACAGTTTGAGGAGAAAGAAGAATGAAAGTGGGCGACCTTGTGAGACTAGCAAATGATCCGTCACACAGACTTTTCGGCTATGGTTTGGTCACAAATCAAATGACCACGAACTTAGGTGAAAGAACAAAAGTCCAGTGGCTTCGCTATAGGGGCGAAACAAATCCTTGTTGGATGATCACGGAAACATTGGAGAAAGCAGAATGATCCACATCACAGGCAAGATCCCCCGACAGGTCGCCATCGCTGTAAGTGGTGGGATTGACTCTATGGGGGCTCTTGACTTTCTTCGCAGAGCCCACGATGTTGTGGTCTTACATTACAACCACGTCACACCTTATGCTCCAAAGGCAGAGGTTCTTGTTCGTGACTATTGCGAAAAGCACGACCTTGCCCTTATCGTAGGCGAGTGCGAAGAAGAGATGCCCGCTGGTGTTTCCAAGGAAGCGTGGTGGCGAGATCAAAGATATAAGTTCTTCACAGAAGCAACTGATCTCCCTATCATCACAGCGCACCACCTTGATGATCAAGTGGAAAACTATCTATTCACTGCCCTAAATGGTAAGCCCTTTCTAATCCCTCACAAGCGCGATCAGTTCATCCGTCCTTTCATTACGACAGAAAAGACTGACTTTACTCTGTGGTGTGTGCGTAAGGGTGTTCCCACAATTGATGATCCGAGTAATGAGGATACGAAGTATCGCAGGAACTATATTAGGCACACACTCATGCCGCACGTTTTGAACATCAACCCAGGCATCAAGAAAGTGATCAGAAAAAAAGTCCTTGACAGCCTGTGATCGCCGGGCTATATTACAAGAGTAAGGAGAGGGACGCCCTCGCGCTCACCGCGAGAGAACATCAAAGAAAACACTTGACAGCAGACGATCACCCGGTTACATTAAGAGGGAGAGAGGGGAGCACCCCTCACAACGATGAAGCGAGAACATCAAAAAAAATGCTTGACAAGCCGCCCCCGCCCGGTTATAATAGGAGGGACACCTTATTCGCCCATAGCTCAATCAGGTCAGAGCGTTTGTCTCATAAACAAGTGGTTCTCGGTTCAAATCCGAGTGGGCGTACCATTTTAACAGCATAGGTGTCGCCTCTACCTTAAAAGAGGCACTTAACCCACAAAAGGACAACAACATGACCACCACCCCCCTGAACAGCAACTTCCTCAAGGAAGCAACCTACAACGCCGGCAGCCGCATCCTGACTGTCGTATTTACCAATGGACGCACCTATTCTTATCAGAATGTTGATCAGTCCATTTACCAGGGTCTAATCGGCGCTGATAGTTCCAGCCGCTTCTTCACCAGCAAGATTCGCAATAGCTTCTCTACCGCTGCCTAATCGAGCTAAACCCGCCGCCCCCCGGTTATAATAGGGGGCTTATGCGCCGTTAGCTCAGTTGGACAGAGCGTCGGTTTTCTACACCGAATGTCGGGGGTTCGATTCCCTCACGGCGTACCATTTAGCCGACTCTGGGCTATAAACAGAGAACTAACCAAAAGGAAAACAGATAACAATGCGTAACATTATGATTCTCGCCACCGCCATTATGGTAGGTTGTGGAGATAAGGACGAAGACACGGGCAGCGACACTGCCGAGGCTCAGGACACCGACGATGGTGGAGAGTCTGAAGACACTGGTGGGGAAGACACCGCTGTCGCAGAGTAAGTAAGAAGAAGCGCGGCGATAGCACGCAGGGTTCTACTGACAATATACGACCCGGTAAGGAATAAGAGTCTAAAAGGAATACTTACCATTTGCAGGTGAAAATCCTGTCGCTTCAATATGCTCACCACCAACATAGGGTCCGAGTACAGGCAATCGCGAATGGAGCGTTCCTCAACCCGACTAGCGGTTGTGTAAAAAAGCCACCTGCTCTTTGTCTATCACCCGTGAGCGGGTCGCGCTAATGATGTTGGAACCGCTGGCACACCGGTTTATAGTGTGCCGCCTTTTGCTCACCAAGGAGAAATTATGAACTTTCAGAAGGCATTTGTTGCTGCATCCATCATTGTTATCAGCAGTGTTGCTTGGTTTTGTACTGCTATAATTCACGAAGCACAATCAAAGACTTGGACTACTGAAAACTGTGTCATGGAAAAGTGGGAGCAGTGGGAAAGTATCCGAGGCGAGATGCCCTCCAAGGAAAATGAGAAAATGTTTCGTGACGAGTGTTGGAGCGAGTTGAGAACAGCCGCGAACTAAAGAGAATATAATAATCTTGCCCACTATCCACGCCACTTTAGCTCAGTTGGTAGAGCCGTTGGGATAATTGCCCATTTGGGTCGTCGGTTCGAATCCGACAGGTGGCACCACGCTCCCATCGTCTAACGGTTAGGACTCTGGTTTTTCATACCAGCAATCGGAGTTCGATTCTCCGTGGGAGTACCATTTTTGACGACATAGCTCAGTTGGTAGAGCAAGGCGCTGTTAACGCCTGGGTCGGGGGTTCAAGTCCCTCTGTCGTCGCCACTTTGTTGGGGTGTAGTGTAATGGCAACACTGTGGGTTTTGGTCCCGCCACTCAGGGTTCGATCCCCTGCACCCCTTCCATTTTACAACAACCGGAGAAAACAAATGATCTTTACTTCCATAATGTTATGTATTTGTATCAGCTTTATCGGCTTATCTTCTTGTTTCGATTAAAAACCACTTGACACCCGCACCTCTCCGGGTTATAATAGAGAGGACACAAGCCAGCGTGGTGGAATGGTATACACAAGAGGTTCAAAACCTCTCGCCCTTATGGGCTTGCGAGTTCGAATCTCGCCGCTGGTACCACTTTGAGAGCACTTGACGCACATAGTCAGGCGAGTGTCTAGTTTGACTCGCTAACAGAACAAAACAGGTTTTCAATATATCAGGCTTTATATCTGTGCCAGTTTCGGGTGTGAACCCCGATGTTCTCATTTTTTCACACGGAGACACAATGTACCGATACACAGTGATTGCTAAGGTCGCAAATAAAGAGGTTGAACTCAAAACCTTTTTTGATCACTTTGATGAGAAACCAATGGAAAAGGCAAAAGCCCTCGTCAAGACAAGTAAGAACAATTTTTGTTCAATGAGAATCGAGAAGCGAATCATCCCGATGCTGTGACATTTCGTGACTTGACAAATCCACCCAGCGTGATACATTATAAGAGTGAGAGGGGGATAGCCTCTCACTCAACACGGGTCGTTAGCTCAGTTGGTAGAGCACCGGACTTTTAATCCGATGGTCGTGGGTTCGAGCCCCACACGACCCACCACTTTTAAGCAAAATTGAGACGATAAGATAGAGGGTTTAATAAAAATGTGTGTAAAAATGAAAGCCGGCGACCTCGTAAAGCTTTGTGTTCAGGCTTACCCTCAATATAAAGGCAAGAGCGGCATATTGGTCAGTTGTATCCCCGCAGCCGACGGCACAAACTCTTGGAAGGTTTTTGTTGGCGGAAGAATCCACCCATACCACGTAGATGCTGACAACCTTGTGGAGATCAAATGAACATCGGTGATTTTGTCAAAAGTGACGCTGCTATCCATCTCCAACACCGACCAGCGCGTCAGTGCGGGATCATTATCAGCTTTGACACCGATAATGATCCCGTTGTTAGATGGTTTTTCCAAGGAAAAACCTGGGATGAAGAGAACTTTAGAAGACATATTATCGTTTGTTCCTCCGTAAACAAAAAAGGTAACACTTGATGTCAATAGCTAAAGCCAACAAGCGAGTCGTTTGTTCTGACGGATTTTCGATCTCTATTCAAGCCTCCCATTTTAACTATTGTTCTCCAAGGGAGGATGATGCGGTGGCTTATAAGAGTGTAGAGCTTGGTTTTCCTAATAGACCAGATCCTTTTATCCTTGCCTACGCAGAAGAACAGGGTAACTGGACTGGAACTGTTTATGGCTATGTTCCTGCTTCCTTGGTCAAAAAAATGATTGCTGGTCACGGCGGGATCATTGAGGGAGAGTGCCCTCCGCTTGTATAATGGCTATTTAGTATGTGTTCTCAACTATTGCCCTAACTTTGTTTCTGCAATCACAACCACAATGGCTGGAGATTGGATACTCACAGGATCGCTGTGTAATAGAGGGTTGTATCGCCCAAGTGAATGCAACTAAAATCCCACTTCAATACATCGAGAAGACAACAAAAGAGCAAACTTCTGTCTTCTACGAAGAAGACAAATTTTATCTCCATTACGATCTTCGCAAAAGGATTAGGTACTTTCTTGACGAGCACCCAACCCAAACAAAGTTTGTAGTCATAGGGTGGACAGATGGGTGCGGAGACCATTCCTACAATAAAGAACTCTCGCGCAAAAGAGCAAACGAAGTAGCGCGCTATGTTATGTCTTTGCGGAAGGGAGCCCTTGTCCAGTTAGAATGGAGGGGCGAGGCAACAGGAAAACATACGATTAGAGCCCGTAGGGTTGATGTGGCTGTATTCAAAAAAGGTAAGCAACCCAACACACCACCAAAGATTATTTACGATTTCTACTTGATTGATGCCAGTGGCTCTATGGATGGTGGAAAATTTGATAAATGGATTTATGCTATAAGGTATTGGAAACCGAGCCACGCAAAGGTCTATGTAGCCAGCACCGATTACATTCCAAAATGGATTGAGATCCAAAAGGTAAACCCCTCTGGTGGGACCGAAATTTGGTTTGCATACTGGTCAATACTTGATAAAATGAAGGCAGGACAAAAACTTATTATTATTTCTGACTTTGATAGCACAATACCCATTTCCACCCGAGAAAAACAAATGATTACAAACAAAGTAAGAGCAAAAGGTATCAAAGTCATTGTGATTCGTCCGTGACATTCTGTGACAGGATCTCGCTTGACAGAACCGCTGAGCGTGTTATATTATAAGAGTAAGAAGGAGAAAATGGTGGGTGAGCAACTAAAATGAACGGATACAAGCTTTTTTCGAGTCTCAACCCTGTTGGCGGTCTTTATCGCTATAAGCGTCGAGCCACCGCCCGCCTCGACGGCGACTGGAAGGTCGGCAAAGCTTATCTTCTCACAAAGTGGGAAAGACCCGAGGGCATTTCCAAAAAGTCCTCGCTTCTCAACGCCTTTTTCTTTGTTGACGGACAAGAGAAGTGTGTAGATATTTCTTTCTTCAAGCATTTGGAACAAGTAGAATGAAAGTCGGAGATCTTGTTTGCAACAGGTATGGTCACGTACTTGGTGGCATTGGTATTGTTGTCAGCAACAAAACTCAATCCAGCAAGTTGCTTGGAACTTACTATCGGATTCACCTTCCTGATCACAACCGAACTATTTGGGGAGAGTCCAGAGAATGGGAGGTAATCAGTGAAAGTGGGTGATTTGGTGCGATGGGAGGGCTCCGAAGTCGGCGACGTGCCGAAGCCGGCGACTGGCATTGTTTTACAAATGACGCTGTTTCGCGTAAGAGTTCATTGGTTTGTGGATGCAGAAGCCTCATGGGAACCAAAAAGATGGATGAAGGTGATAAATGAAAGTAAGTGATCTGATTCGGTCTTCCGCCTTTGTTGAACAAAATGGAATCATTCTGGAAATTGACATTATTCTAAACAACCCAGATCACGAAGCTTGGTATCTTGTCCATTGGCTCTCGACTAATGCATCCTATAGCACTCGACCAGATCACCGAGAATGGGTGCGCCCGTGGGAGATTGAACTCCGCGACATTTCGTGACAGGATCTCGCTTGACAGAGCCGCTGGACGTGCTATATTATGTGGGAGAGGTGATGATGGAAATGATTTATTTTACTATTCCCTTTGGCGACACATCAGATCCCCAGAAAGTCGCAGCGAGCCTCGCCAAGAATTTACAATTTTGTTCCTGGCGCGTTAAAGTATCAAAACCAGCCGCAGTCAGTGATGGCGTGGCAACAACACGATTTATCCTTATGGGATGGACTACGGAGTGGTAGAATGAAAGTGGCAGATTTGAAAGTTGGGGAATTTTACAAGATTCGTTCTGATAAGAGGACCCATGTGAGCACGCGCCAAGGGTATTTAGACATACACCTTGGGCAAGGCTTTTTTGAGGACACGTCGAAGATTAGACCATTTTCTCATCTTATCTATCTTGGACAAGTCGCCAACGGTGGGGGGATCGGTCGCTGGGTAATGTATCGTGGCAAAAAGATGCGCGCCTATCCAAACATTTGGCAACACGTTGTACCGCTGGAAGAATGATGAAAGTAGGTGATTTGATTTTTTGGCGTCCTAACGGCGTTACTCCACCGGGCAAGCCAGAGTTAGGCATAATCATCGACAAAGAAGAAGATAGGATCAAAGTTTTTGAAATGGGGGACTACTCCGATGGTGCCGACTGGTGGGATGAGCGAGATTGGGAGATCCTTAAAGAAAAGCCCTTGACAGATGACGATCGCCAGGATACATTACAGGAGTAAGGAGAGATAGAAATGGATCTAACAGACAAAGAAATCTGTGATCGCTTGGGCAAAATCGGTGCCCTTCCGACCTGCACAAACTGGAGTCGGGGGTTTGCTGATTCTATCCGCGAACAGTGGACCAAGGGGTATACCCTCTCTACTAAACAGAGAGCAACTTGTTTCAGAATTTTGCAGGAGAACTCACCAGAAGAAGTTGAGAAGACTGAAAGGTGGGCAGAAGATTACAATACGATTCATAAAAGCGAAGCACTCATTGTGGCAACATATTATCGCGAACAATCCGCAGGCTATTATGGTGCTGTAGCCGATGGTATTCTTGCTGGAAAGGTGCCAGTTCGTCAAAAGTTCCTCAAAATGATGAACAACAAGTACGCCAAGAAGGTTTTGGCAGAGTTGGAGCGCAAGCCTCGTTTTACGATCGATGATCACATTATCCCAAATAGCAAGTTTCTGACTGGCTACTCATTCAGCGGAGCTATGATGCAGACCCGCGAAGGCGTGGGCGCTGAACGTGGTCCACGGACAAAGTTTGCCCTTCGTGGCGGGATCATCCTGGGTTATGATAATAAGATCCACTCTGCGGCAAAGGGCTCTAAAAGGATCCTTGTTCTGCCATTTGGCTCAACACAAATCTATTATTGTGAAGAAAGGTATCTAAAGCTCAAACCAAAAGTGAAGAAGAAGAAGGTTAGCAAATGAAGGTAACTCCGGTCGCCCCTGTAGTGTTTATCCCTAAGAAGACCAAAAAGATCCAAAACGATCCGACCCCACGCAAGATTAAGAAAAGGGAGAAGAAATGAAATGGACCGTAATCGTGATCAATCATCGCCGAGGCGGCAATTTTAGC
>Ga0307488_10005783_pt1 | contig 10202 bp, 6 predicted proteins | sample SB02metaG_FD_202248 | JGI IMG/M metagenome (GOLD analysis project Ga0307488, IMG submission 202248) | Sea-ice brine microbial communities from Beaufort Sea near Barrow, Alaska, United States - SB 0.2 | ecosystem: Environmental > Aquatic > Marine > Coastal | place: USA: Alaska | collected 2017-05-06
AGTTTTATGTTTTTTTTTTAATCTATAATCATTACTTACTATTTTATTACTTAAATTTAGATAAGGATTATTTTGGTCAGTCTCCTCGTCTGAACATTCTATTTCACTACAATCAAAATCACTACACCCAATATCCAGTTCTATCTCAATATCCGAGTCATGATTAGATTCATGTCCTGTAGTGTGTTTACTATGTTGTTCAGTAGTAGCATTAGTATCATGTTGTTCAGTAGTAGCATTAGTATCATGTTGTTCAGTAGTAGCATTAGTATCATGTTGTTCAGTAGTAGCATGTGATGGATTTGATACAATGTTCATCCTACTCTTTTTTAAAGTAGTTATGTCTTGTTCAAATATTGCTTTATTAAGAGATTCAAAATAGTATGTGTTTTCATCTACTTTAAATACTATAATATCCCCTTTTACTTTAGAAATATTAAATATATCTAGAGGATATTTATTTACGATATTTTTTGTTTTATTTTTAATATTATAAAAGTAATAAGACGAATCTTTAAGCTTTATGCTATCTATATATTCAACGTCTTTCTTATACAAATCCTTTATTTGTTGTTCTAACTTTTCTTGTAAATATATCTGAATACTTTTATTCTTTTTACGATAGTGTGTTGAATTCTGTTTTCTAAACGTTAATGTTGATTTACCTGACTGAACATTATTATTAGTCTTTATAAATACAAATTCAATATCTAGAGTTGACATATATAATTAATTTTGAATACTTTAAATAATTTTCAATTTTTATTATTATTAATTATTTAATCATTGTTTAAATAATTATATTTACAATGGATTATACATATAATACTCAAAATTCACCAACATTGGATAAATTCAATAAAGTGAAAATAAATTACTTAAATTTAAATTCAGTCGCTAACAATTGTCATTATGATTCCACTATTATTAATCAAAATTTAATATTTTCAAAGGATTTAATCCCATTAATAACATCCTATTTTAATAGCAGCCCTACAATATATGGTATTGTTGAATATCATTATCTTGATAGCATTCTTGAACTAAAACTACCATTATCATTTAATTCAAATAGTACTAAATACTGTTTGAATCATAACCTATCTACGAGTGAAAGTGTATTTGAACATATTAGAAATACCAATAAATCCACTCTAAAGTATTATAAGAAAAAATTAGTTCAACATTCTATCCTACCAACTAAAAAAATTTATTATTATCTTCAAGAAACAAATCCTACTATTCAAGTATTAAAAAACTATCATTCTATTGAAAAAAAACAAATCATTAAATGGGAACTTTTGCCATTTTTATCTTTAATTATTTCCATAAATATAAAGGATAAATATAGTAAACAGTCGCAGACACAACCACACAGTAATTGTACTGGTAATGGTACTGGTACTGGTACTGATGATACATTGTATTGTCAAATATACTTTATGATTCATAAGAGGGAAACTACAACATTAATAGATACCCATACAACTGACATAAACAAAATAATGAAACAATTTGATAAAATAATTTCTAACCCTATTTAAATGGACAAGACTAATTATATTGTATTATTTGTTTTAATAGGATTAGTTGCTGTATGTATCTATCATTCAACACAAAATAAAATGGGATTCCAAAATTATAAAAAAACGGACTATGATTATTTTCAAGAAAATAAAGAAACACAAGACTATAAATTAATTAAGGATATGATTCAATTACCCCATAAAAATCCAACAATGCAAACATCATCATTAGTAGTACCCACCTATTCCCAAAATAACTACATTCCTTCACCAAATAACCAAGTATTAAATGTAAAACAAGTTAACCATCTTAATATGGGACAACCAGAAGAAAACAGAAAACAAACTAAAATGGAAGTATTGAACCTATGCTATCAAGATATTATTAATGACTCCATTAATATTCAACAAACTCCTAAAAATATATACATAACACCTTGATTTATAATTTAATTTTTTTATTTTATATTTATATTTGATTATTTATATTTGATTATTTGATTATTAATAAAATATGATTTTTATAATAATATGATTTTTATAATAATATGACTAAAACTAAGACTAAAACTAGCATTAAAATTATACCCTATCGCAATACTATGAAAAAAAATAAAGATTTTATATTAGATAATACAAAAACTTATAAACAAGGAAATGATTTAAAACCATCTGGGTTTTGGTATCAAATAAACGACTGTGGATATAAATGGGATACATTGGATTGGGGTAAATATATATATAAAGCTGTAATTGAACCTTCTAACGTTTTAACTATTAAAAATTATCAAGATTATCTTAAGTTTGATAAGGAATATGGGACAGAGAGAACATACAAAATACCTAAAGCATTAAGAGAGAGTACTAATGATTCAGATTCATTTACTACAAAATATGTAAATTGGAAAAAAGTTAGTAAAAAATATTCTGGTTTTGAAGTCAAAAAATTTAATACAATTAAAAAACAATTAAGTATAGATTATGCTAAAAGTAGAAAATCTAGTTGGTTATCAAGTTTTGATTTTAGTTCTGGTTGTATATGGGATTTGAAAGCAATAAAATCTATTAAATACTGTTGTAAATTTAGTAAAAAGTTACAAATTGATAGTAAACTAATTAATAAAAAAGGTAAGAATTTACCTAAAAGTAAGAATTTACCTAAAATAAGGAAAAAGATTAAAGATGATTGTTAATAATCTTGGATTTTTTTACATTGATACTAATTCATACAAATGCGATATTTAACACCCATGCCTGTTGTATGATTACTATATTCTATTTTACACACTTGTCTTGGTCGTAATCCAATATATTTAGCTTGAACGTCAAATCGTTTAATGACAGGTAAATTTTTGATATTATTAATATTGTACTGTTTCATCATTTCCAATGTTTCTGATTTTGTTAAAACAGTATGTTTTGGAACAAAAACGTGTCTACTTACATTAAATAGTAAATTTTCTAATCCAAAGAATTGAACAAAATACCCCTTTGTTAAATAGATCGATTTTACATAATCTTCATATGTTTTAACTTTTACTCCAGGTTTAATAAGGATACGAGATATATTCATAACAATAAGAGTATCTTCCTTTTTTAAATAATTATTATAGATATCATTAATCTGATTATTCAAATTTTCAGTTTTTTTAAACTTATCTTCCAATCGATACTTAACAAAGATTGATTCACCTGATTTTTTCTTTATGTGAATATCTAATGGACCTTTTTCTCCAGTAGATTCATATTTATTCAATTCATTGGCTTGAACCATGCTCTTAATTTCTTCTAAAGTATAATTTAAGTAATCGTCTACATTATACCCTCTATCTTGAAGCATTTCTAAAATGTGTTTTCGTGACTTGAAAATATATTGGAATAATAAGTAAGTTTGTGTATTTGATGCTGTTGCCATATTTATACTATGTTTATACTATTTATATAAGATTTTAGTTTTTAAGTAAAAATTATTTTTAATAAATTTTAGTCTATATATTAAACATTAAAAGAAATCAATTTTAAATTGTATTATCACTGAAAATGAAGTAAAAATATGTAATGTAATGTTCTATGTAATGTTCTATGTAATGTTCTATGTAATGTTCTATGTAATGTGTAATATTAAAATGGGCTTGGTATAGGGACATTGCTTACTACGTGTCCCCCCTCTATATCCAAATTTTTAATAGATGGAGCTGTTTTAGTATCATTAAAACTAATTTTTTTAACCATTTTATTTTGTCTCATTAAATCTGTCATATGGGCTGGTGACGACTGATTATCAGTATTCACATTTAAATCAATTGTTACCTTTTTAATAGATGGGTCATTTTGATTTGTATTAAAACTTGAATTCATATGAGAACTTCCTGTTGATGCCCCTGATAAGTGATTAATTTGTCTATTAATATTTTGCTGTTGCTGTTGCTGTTGCAACATCGGGACAGTACTTGATGGGGAAACAGATGATGTTGATAAATTAATTTCTTGTAATTCATTACCCATATGGTTTGTTGTTATTTCACTGTTAGTTCCTGCAGAACTATTAGTAGAACCAATATTCATATTTTGAAATAAATCAGCATTTAAATTAGGGGTTGTCCTAGGTCTGTCAAACAGATTCCCTGTTTCTATAGGATTTTGAGGAACATTTGACATTGGGTTCATCATTAATGAAGATGACCCCACATTCTGAACACCAATATTTGGGTCAACATTACCCTGTGAGGCTACTAACATTTTATCAGTATCAGTTGGCATAATGGTTGAGTCATATTCATCAATTTCATCTCCATATTCATCAAAAGCCATTTTTGTTTCATCTCCCTCTTCACGTTCACCTTCACTGTCAAACTCTTCTTGATCTCGCTCATTAACAAATTCTATTTTCTCATCCTCTGGATCTAAAAATTCACCCCCTTGTTGTACATCTCCTTCATCTATAATATCATCAGGGTTTTCTATATCCTCTCCGTCATCTTCTAGCAATAATTCATCACCATCAAGCATACCATCACCATCATCATCTAAATCCTCTAAATCTTGTTCAGATAATTCGTCTCTTTCTAAGAATGATTCGTCAATATCAATCATTTGCTTACCATTTTTATCAAATATTAATTGTAATCTAGACGCTTTAATATAGACTCTTTGACATAATCCTTGCAATTCTTGCATGAGTAGTTTAAATGTGTATGGCACTGTTATTTTATAGAATTCTAATTGCTCTTGTTGTAATGTGTTAATTCCCAATATATTTATATCCCCTCTTTGTGAACCCTCTTCTAATTGGTAACTCATTGGTCCATCCACACTGGAATCAAAATATATATTATCATAAGGATTGGCTATACTTAATTCTCCTGTTTTTTTACTAACAAAAATATCAAATTTATCACCTCTTTCAATAAAACTCTCTTTCAAAAATCCCATTGCTCCATGTGTAATTAAACAGTCTCGTTCCATTTCACCTACTCTTAAACCTCCTCCATTAGCTCTGCCTGGAACAACCTGACGTTCTTTAAAGGTATAGGCTCCACCTGGAACAGGTATATTGTCTTCACTCCTATTACCAGCAGATCTAGCATTTAATTTATCACCCACCATATATTTTAAACGCTGATAATACATAACTCCTGTGAAAATTTTAACATTCATTTGTTCACCTGTAAATCCATTATATAATACCCTGTCTCCTGCGTCTGTTAATCCTAATTTGTCACACAAAATGTCATTTATTTGAATTGGGTCCATTGATTCTAATGGTGATCCTAATCCAAAAATACCTAATTCAGAAGCCAAATTACCAAATAACAATTCAATAAATTGAGACATAGTCATACGCTTCGGATAGGCATAGGGAGACAATATCAAGTCAGGTATCAGCCCATCCGCCGTATATGGCATATCCTGTTTATCTAACATAATACCAAATGTTCCCTTTTGTGCACATCTAGACGCAAATTTATCCCCTATTTCAGGAACTCTATATTGACACGTCCTTATTTTAACCAATCTATCACCATTAACATTGGTTTGACAAGCAAACACTTTATCAACCATACTGTTTACATTGTCAGTTTTAACTACTTTACTCATATCTCTTTCTTCCTCTTCACCAGCACTATTAATGTATTTTATAGTTTTACCAATCATCACTTCACCCCCTTTTAAATAAGTCCCTTCTTTAATAAATCCATCCTTATCCAAATGCTTATATTCTTCGTATCTGCCCATTTGACGACTACTGGCTAATTCAGGATCATTCTCATTAGCCGTATCGGTATTATTAGAATCATCTGTGTTTGATTTATACAATGGGTTATAAAACATTTCAGAAATACCTTGTTTAGTATCTACCTTTTCACTCTCCTGATACATTTTAAAATAACTGGAATTGAATAATCCCATTTCTATACTTGTTTTGTTAGCAATAATGGCATCATCCGCATTATAGCCATTGTATTGAGCAATTGCTATCACTACATTTTGTCCTGTTGCCATTTTATCATTATTAAAAACTTTATGTAGTCTTCCAAGAACCAATGGTTTATCAGGATAATGGAGTAAATGGACACTAGTATCTATGCGATTTCTATAGTTACTAGCATAGGTTCCAACACCTTGTTTTATTTGTTTACTGGCAAATATAGCTCTTGGTCCTTGCTCATTTTGAATAAATGGGACTAGACTAGCACACAGTCCTAACATCATACTAGGGTGTAATTCACAATGTGTAATTGTCTGTTTAGAATCAACTGGAATATTGAATTTTAACGCTAATTGAATAGAATCAAACTCATTTGTGTCTAAATATTCTATAACACCTTGATTTTCTCTTAACATTTCAATAATAGGATCTTTTTTCTCATTAATACCAATATCTTCTAATGTTAACGGTTCATTCATATAGTAATCATAATCTTCTTTCCTTTTGTTAAACCCAACCAATAAATCTGTAAATGTATATGATTTATCGTTAATTTTTTTAATATGTTTCGGTTGAATTAAAAATTCATTCTTTTTAACTATATAGAGAGGTTTAATTAATCTACCATTATCAGTAAGTATTACAATTTCTTTATTCACAATATCCCAAGTAATACTTGTAAAAATGTTTATTAAACCATTTCTTCTCCATAATCTAAAATATTCTACTAAAATGACAGGGTTTGTATGGACTCCCTCTATGGTCCCATTGACTAATATTTTACATTTATTTACTAAATCTTTGGCAATTAAATCTTGTGTTTTAATTAAACCATACTTATTTAGAAAGTGCATGACTGGATTTTTTTTTAAACCAAATGTAATATGTGCCAATATTGATAACGCCTTTCGTAATCCAACATTACCACCTTCTGGTGTCTCCACAGGACAAATACTACCATATTGTGTGGTATGTAATCTTCGTCTATTATTTGTTACTTCCGAACCACTGCCTGGGTCTGTAATACGACGCAAATGAGATAGAGTTGCAAAATAATTAACACGTTCCATTGCTTGAACAATACCTTGTTTTGTTCCTATTGTCCCTTTTTTTAAACTACCCATAAACATTTCTTGAAATCTTTGTGAACTGAATATGGTCCTATAATTATTTTCATTAATAATACCAACAAAATTGACACCACTATATTGTTTGCCATTGAACTCGTGTGTACGCTCAATTTCAATTCTAGCTAAACGTTTTACCTGTTCCATAGAATCCCTAAATAGTGTGGATAACATAAATCCTGAAATGTCAATTCTCTTATTTATAAAATTATCCTTATTAGTATCTTCTTCCATATCTAACACTCTTAACAATAATTTTCTGGTCATATACCCTAAATAGATTGCTTTATTTTTAAAATTATCACCACAATGAGGTAACAAATTTTCATTGAGAGCTTGATAAAGTAAACTTAATCGGTTTACCCTATCACTTTCTATTTTACTAAATTTTTCTTTACTTGCGACAATGGCTCTAGATGGTAACTTTTCCAAATATGCCTCTGCACTTTCAGTATCATAAATTTCATGCTCTAAAATATAGGGGTCTATTACACTACTATGAAGTAATTTAACCATTTTTTCTCCTAATGGAGTGTCCAAATCTCCAATAATATATTCTAAAATTTCTCTATCTGTTTCTATCCCTAGCACTCTAAACATTACAAATAGTGGGACATCACGCCCATATACTTCTTGTAGAAATGGTCTGGTTTGACCAAGACGGACTGTGATAGGACCTTTTCTTTCCATTTGTAATTTATTTGTTCTAGCAGTAGTAAAAGCCTCGGAACTTACTGATTTAATCTCAGCAATATGACTGTATTTTAAATCTCCCATATTCAGTTTAGATAAGAATATTATATTTTCGGCTTTTCTTTCTTGAGACATAATCACTTTTTCACGACCATCTATAATAATATAGCCTCCTGGGTCGTAACGACATTCACCCACTTGTGAAAGTGTTTCCTCTTTTAATCCATTAAGACTACATATATCGGCATGAAGCATAATGGGTATTTTACCTAAATAAATATTTTTACAAAAGGAATCGTCGTGAATGGGTTGTTTGTCCAAAATAATATTACCATCTTTTTTGATGGTATAGAATATGTCGATATCATAGAATATGTCGAACCCATATGTCAAATTTTTTAATCTGGCTTCATTCGGATACATTTGTTTCATTTCTTTAGTTAAATGATTCATAATGGTTGGTTTCGTAATTTTAAATTTATTGGCTGATGTACCGCCATAATAAATATCTATTATGTAAGATAATGATTCGTCCTCTTTATCATAACGAATGACTGACTGATGTTTCAGATTTTCAAAGACTAAAGGAATCTTATTATTAATAAAATCGTTATAACTATCAAGATGATGTCTTACAATGCTGTTAGGTATATCTCTAAAATAAGCGTTAATAACATCCCAAGTTTCGTTTTCAAGATTCATACTTTATAATTAATTAATATAAAATAAAAGACAAAAAATAGTTTTAATAGTTTTAATACTATTGATAGTAATCATTTTTTATTGCTTATGTCTATAATATTTTATATGCGTATAGTAACATATGTCTAACAATAGTAGTAGTAATGGAAATAATAATAATAATAATAATAATAATAATAATAATAATAATAATAATAATAATAATAATATTTTCTTTTTATACTTACCACCTCCATTGCCTCCACCACCACCCTATTCAAACGAAACTGAACATCTATACAGAACTTTATTTAATAAACCTAAAAAAAAGGAAGGAGAATGTGAATCATGCTGTCGTGGACATAAAGGTAAATGTATTGATAGCGACAAATGTGGAAAACATGAAGGTTGGTATGAACTAAAAAACGGAAATACAATAGTGTATTATAATAAATGTTCAGATAAATTTAAATCTGAGGATAAAAGACCAGCACAATTAAACGGGGCAGCAAACGTTAGCGAAGCTGGTGCTAAAAAACAATTTAACTTAATTATAAAAACACTTAAACAAGATTATAATAGCAATGGTGTATTAACTATTTCAAGGAATGATAATATGTTTGATAGTGACACATATGAATTATTTATTAAAGAATTTTATAAAAAAGATAATGGAGGTGGTGGTGACTGTTTGTTTCATAGTATAGCTGATATACTTAATAATAATTTTAACACTAAAGAGTTTGAACATATTAATGTAAGAAACAAAATCATGGATGAATTAGATAATCGTAATGCTGACTATACTAAAAGAATAGAGCAAACCTATAACTATACATACCAAAATATGAGGACAATAGACGAATATATTAAATATATGAAACAACAGGGCAAATGGGCTGAAGACTTAGAAATTGAAATTTCGTCATTAACAAATTTTGGTACTGATAAAAATCCTATACGTGTAAATTTCTATGTAATTGACAATGACAAAAAATATATGATGGGATATATAACCAAAAATAAAAAAAAATATGGTATAATACATTTTAATGGAAAAAGCGATGATCCTAATAGGGGGAACCATTATGAAGCTATGCTCCCCAAAACTCCTGACACCATTAATAATAAAGATGAAGTCCCATTTATTAAGTTTGACCTATTAAAATAGTTACTATTGTGTACTATGTACTGTGTATTGAATACCCACTAGACACAGTGTTATTCAACGAATGTTTTAAAATTGATTTTTTATTGTTATGTTGTGTGTATTAAATACATTAAGTATTTATTGAGTATTTAAGTAATTACGAATCATTATGATGAACCCTACTATTGATGAGTCCATTGGACTTATTGTTTGTATGAATAAGCGAGAGTTTGACAATCATCTACCGACTTTTACGAATGGTAAACTTCTTGAGGACACCATTATACATCTAGTAACCTATCTAGATAGTTTCAAAGATGTTGTGGCTATGAGTAGTGCCAAAAGTAGTGCAATGAGTAGTGTAAAGAGTAAGAAGGTAAAAAAAAAGGGCAGTAGTAAATCGTATATGGATTATATCAATAGCAGTTCAATGTCAGTCATGCTAAAGCATCTAATGACTCTCAAGCATGAAATCTCTATTGATAGTCTGTCTATCATACTAAAGACCATCAAGGTCATTAAGAATTGTCTCATATATGCGCTTCTAGATTATACAGAGTGTCTGTCTTCGCTAGTTAATGGAGGCATCGTGATGG
>Ga0307488_10005784_pt1 | contig 10201 bp, 11 predicted proteins | sample SB02metaG_FD_202248 | JGI IMG/M metagenome (GOLD analysis project Ga0307488, IMG submission 202248) | Sea-ice brine microbial communities from Beaufort Sea near Barrow, Alaska, United States - SB 0.2 | ecosystem: Environmental > Aquatic > Marine > Coastal | place: USA: Alaska | collected...
CGACTATTTATTTATAAAGGAATTAAATATGGGTACAAATATTAAAGTTGCTCAAAATGTAAGTAGCGACGGTGCTATTATTAATGGCTTCAGATATGTAGACAGTAATTTAACTGTTGGAGCAAATGGTGGTGGACCAGTTCCTCAGACAGTGCGTGTCATGGCTATCCATACTTACTCAACTATTGCTGGTGAAGTTGTAATTACTGGTGCAAATCAGATTACTAATAAGACTGCCAAGGGTACGGCTATTCGATATCGTGTGGGTGCTTTAGATTCTAACGATATGTATATTGGAGATATGGGTGTTGGTGTTTATGGTGTACTCAGTGTAGCGACATCAGGTACTGCTGCTATGGCTCCTACGATTACACTATATGTAGGCTGATATGCCTTCTTATTCTTATCTGAAGACTGACATTATTAATACAACTGAGAATGATTCGACTGAGTTTGCGGATCAAATTCCTAAGTTGATTGAAAAAACAGAACTACGTCTTACTAAAGATTTAGACGATGTTGGTTTAGATGAGTATACCGCTATTTCATATGTAGCAACTAATGCCAGTATCGCACTTAATGATAGAGTGCGTATTGTTCGTAATGTAAACTACACCACAAGTGTCAGTGTAACTGGAGTTCCAGCCTCTTCAAAAGTAAACTTGTTACTAAGAACTTATGAGTATGCTACAGACTACTGGCCTATTGCTACATCTACAGGAACTCCCCGTTACTATTCACGGAAAACGAATGGATCAATTTACATCGTACCAACACCTACATCAACTTTGTCAGGTATTGTTCAAACAGCGTCACGGCCTTTAGCTCTTGCTTCGGCAACAGGTACAAGTGTGACGGTTTCAAACTATTACAGTGAATATTGCTATAATGCTTTGTTCTATGGTTGTATGTTAGAAGCCACTATGTACATGAAAGATTGGGCTACTCTCCCAGTTTGGCAGGGACAGTATGATAACGCAATCACATCACTTCGTAATCAGGCACGTAGAACTAGACAAGACGATATGGAAATCGCTGCTAGTCCTGCTGGCGGACCCGACACAATTATACAAGGAACAAGCTAATGGTATCAAGACTTTTTACTAAAGGCGCTTCAGGCGTTGCAAAAAAATTACTTAAACCTAAACCCAAACCTAAACCCAAGCCTAAAGCTACAGGCACAGGTCTTTCAAAACCTACTGTTGTTAAAAATAAAAACAAACGTAAGTATGAAGATAACGTGGCTGAGATGGGCGGTGGTCGTAGAGTAGGAAGTGACGCTGCTCGTAGAAAAGCCATGACAGGTAAAGAATTGCAAGATGCGTGGCAAGGACTGTCAAAAAAAGCCAAAAATGCTGAACGTGTAAAAGGAAAAGATAGCGAGTTCTACTCTATTATTAAAAAGCTATCTCCAACGCGTAAAAGAAAGCCTTTAACTGGACCCAATACTCCTGAAACTCCCATTGACACTAGAAATTTTGGTGATGTTCGAGGAGCTGGTAGCCTACTAAAGGCTGGCGGTAAAGTAATGAAGCGTGAAGCTGGCGGTAAGGTAAGGGATACTAAAAATGCAACGCCAAAAAACAAGCCGTCTATTCCTGATTCTACTAAGTATGGAAGAGGCGCTACTCGTGGAGCAGATGATGCAAAAATGGTACCTGCTAAGAAAATGGGCGGTGGTCAAGTAATGAAGTATAAGAAGGGCGGCATGGTATATAAGAAAGGTGGCGGTGTTATTAAGGCTTCTGATGGTGATAGCTTTGTTGCTGGATGTTACACGAATAAAAGCATAGCATAGTGGCTACAAGTCGTGCCAGCATTAGACAGCAAGTTACTAAGGGTGGTCGAAAGAAAAAGCCACCTCTTGGTTCTGGCAAACGATTTAAGAAAACAGTTTCTAATTTAAAAAAACGTGGGGCTAGAAACCCTAAAGCTTTAGCAGCATACATTGGAAGAAAAAAGTACGGTGCTAAAAAAATGGCCGCGATGGCTGCAAAGGGAAGAAGGAGAAAATCATGAAGAAGACTTATTTAAGAGGGCCGCACAGTTTGCTGGCTTATCCTGCTGACCTTGATGCTATTACTGGTAAGCCTACTGGTCAGGGTTTCGGTGCTGCGCGTAAGGGTCCGTCTGTTGTAGGCAAACCTGAGAATGTAGTTGTAGATTATTCTATGGATGAAAAAGTTATTTACACAGAAAAAGCTGGAGAGTAATTATGTCAGGGCTTACTGGTAAATTATCTGGAATTGTTGTAAAAGCTTTAACAAGTAAAGGTAAAAATAGTAAAGCCGCTAATGCTGCTATTGCTAAAGCTGCTAAGTCTAATGATATGTCTGTTGATGCTTATAAGAAAGCAGCTAAAGCCCAGATTAAAGCAGATGCTAAACCTGTTTCTAAAACAGTTAAGGGTGAGAAACCTTCAGATAAAGAGCCTAGTAGATTTGGAAAAGGACAAGCTAGAGAAATTCAAAGACTTACAGGTATTAATCCAAGAAACTTTAATAAAAAAACTGTTGCAGAACAACGAGCAATATTAAATAAACAGTCTGAAGGAGAAGTACCTTCAGGTAGGCGTACATCTACAACAGATAGTGCTGGTAATAAAGTTGAAGGCGGTGTTAATACAAACCTTCTTTCTAAAGCTCAACTTGACCCTGAGTTAAAACAATATTCAAGAGCGCAACTTAGACGCCTTATTAAAACTGGTCAAGCTAAAATTGTTAGAATGAAAAACGGCAAGACTAAACTTGTTACTACTGGACAGTATGCTCCTCCTAGAGGAGAAGTAGCTGAGAAGATGGGCTTAACAGGCCGTGGTAAAATTAGTGAAAGAGAAATTAAAAACCTAACTGCTGGTGAAGGTGGTCCGGGATTTGAAATTCGTAAAAAAGGTGGCCGTGTTGGCGTTGGATGCGGTGCTGCTCTTCGCGGCGGCGGAGCCGTAAGGAGCAAATAAATGGCAAAAGAAAAAGCAAGAGATAATTTATTAGAAGCTGTTTCAAAAGAAAGAGCTAAGTCAAATCCTAATAAACGTGTGCTTGACAGATTGCAAAGACAGCTCACAAGAATAGGTGGCATAACATCGGGCGGAGGGTCAAAAAAAACTAAGGCTAAACTCGCTCCAGCTAAAGCCCCTGATGTTCGGAGAGTGGCAGATAAACCTACATATGGTGATGTTCGGAGAGTGGCAGATAAGCCTACATATGGTGATGTTTTAAGAGTGGCAGATAAGCCTACATATGGTGATGTTTTAAAGGTAGTAGATAGACCAGCTGAGAATCCTGATACTTACAACAAGTTAAAGCCATCAAAAGACAAAGGTTATTTTCCTCCCAAAAAAGTTGCTGACTTTAACTCTCCTGATGGGATTACGGTAGCTAGAAAACCCAATACAAGTAGGGCCGTGCCTAAAGCTAAACCTACACCACCGGGTGATATGATGGGCACTACTCCTCCGGGCGGTGGAACACTATCTAAAAAAGATGTTGATGAATATTCAGAAGCTTTTGCATCTCCTGATGCTGATAAGATGTACAATCTTTCTGAAAAAAATAGACGTAAAGATATGAACATGCTAGAACGTGCTTTTGATTCTATTAAGGTAGCGGGTGATAGAGCTACGGCTGACAGAAGAAAGCGTGGACTTAGTGATTATGATATGAATGAAGAATTTTACTCTAAAAAAGGCGGTCGCGTTGGAGCCACTATGAAGAAGACTAGAAAGTCATCTGTTCGTAAACGTGCAGCAAAAAGAGGCTTTGGTGTCGAAACTCGCGGAAACTAATTTTAATAACCTTCCTGAAGAAGTAGGAATAAATTGGGATATAGAACGTCCTATAGAAAAAGATTATAAAAATTGGGACGAGTACTGGATTGAGTTTTGTAACTATATGGTAGAAAAATATAAGAATACTAACTGTAGGAAAAAATAATGGCTTTATCGGATTCTGATAAGAAAAAACTTAAACGCTATAGATTAAGCGGTCTGAACAAACCAAAGCGTACGCCAGACCATCCTACTAAAAAAGGTATTGTTGCTGTAAGTAATAATGGTGGTATTAAAATTATTAGGTTTGGCGATCAGAAGATGGGACATAACTATTCCCCTGAAGCTCGTAAATCTTTTAAAGCAAGACATGGTAAGAATATTGCCAGAGGTAAAACAAGTGCAGCTTACTGGGCAGATAAACTTTTCTGGGCTGGACCTAGCGGTTCTAAGAAAAGTCCTCCTAAGTCTCAGAAGCTTGTACGTGGCATAAAAAGAAGAGGTTAATATGAAAAAGGCAGTAGATGCTCCTAAAGGTTTTCATTGGATGAAGGCTGGTAAAGGATTTAAACTTATGAAGAATCCTAGTACTGGTTATGCTGCACATAAGGGTGCGTCAAAAAAAGCAAGCTTTGAAGTTCAAACTGTACATAAGAAATAAAATATACAATGGCAGTAAAAAAGAAAACTGGCACAGCTACCAAGCGTAACCCTGCTAAGTGGGCTAGAGCAAAGGCCAGAGCTAAAGCTAAAATGGGTGGTAAACATTCTGCCAGAGCTATGCAGCTTGCTGTTAAGTATTATAAAGAATCTGGTGGAAGTTATACAGGTAAGAAAAAATCTACTAATAAATTATCAAAGTGGACTAAGCAAAAATGGAAAACAAAGTCAGGGAAACCAAGCAGCAAGACAGGGGAGAGATATCTTCCAGAGAAAGCAATCAAAGCCCTGTCGTCAAAAGAGTATGCTGCGACCACGAAAACAAAGAGAAAAGCGACTGCTGCGGGGAAGCAATACTCCAAACAACCTAAACGTATTGCGCGTAAGGTTAAGAGATATAGGAAAACATAATGGCTGTATCAGGTACATATAATTTTAATCTCGATATTGACGAGGTTATTCAAGAAGCAATGGAAATGATTGGAGGCGAAAGCACTCTGGGTCATGAACCTGCTTCTGCTCGTCGTTCTATTAATATTATGTTGAAAGATTGGCAAAACCGTGGTATACTGTTATGGAGTACAAGTGTTTCTTCTCTAACGGTAGTAGCTTCTACTGGAGTATATAATCTATCTTCTAATACTATTGATGCACTTGAAGTAGTTTTAAATAGAGACAGTACTGATTTACAGTTGACACGTATTACATCAGAAGAGTATTTATTGATACCTAATAAAACACAGACAGGGCGACCCTCTCAGTATTCTATTCGTAGAAGTAGAGATAATCCTGTGATGTCCGTTTGGCCCCTTCCAGATAATTCCACAGACATTTTAAAGATAGAAGTAATCAGCGAACTACAGGATATTAATAAGTCCGCAGAACAAAACGCTGATCTACCTAAAAGATTTTTTCCTTGTCTTACGGCAGGGTTATCTTACTACATGTCAATGAAACGAGCAGGAGTACCCTCTGAACGTATCAGCATGTTAAAAACTAATTACGAAGAGACTTTAGGCAGAGCAATGGAAGAAGATCGTGAACGAGCAAGCTTGTTTATTCGTCCTAGACTTCGTTATTTATAATGGCAAGTAATAAAAATGCACTAGCTATGTGTGATGTATGTGGATGGGTTTATCCGCATAGGCTCATGCAAGAAAATAGCTATGGCCTTATTGTTTGTCCATCAGATTTTGAGGGTAACTTTGATTTAAAAAACCATCCTCAAAATAAAATTCCTGACGTTCGAGACAACCCTGCTATACGTAATCCTAGACCTGACACAGGTGGCAGAAATTTAACATGGGATCAAGCAGCAACTACTTGGGATTCAACAGATGAGCATTGGCAACTAATATGACAGATTTAACAGGTAAATTAATTTCAGGAACATATCAGCAGCTATTGCTTATTAATAGTAGTACTGCTAATGAGGGTGTTAGTACATCTGCTGTGTTTGTTCAAACAGGTGACGGTACTAATACTGCATTAAAAGTAGCTACAAATAAAATAATTGTTAATACTGCTTTTCTTGTAGATGGTACAGCAACAATTACTAATGATTTAGTTGTTAGTGATAAAGTCTGTGCTTCTGCTTTCTTTGGAGATGGTTCTAATCTTACAGGCTTAACTGCTAGTATTGGTGGTGATATTTCTGTCAGTTCTATTACTGTAGCTGGTAATGCTAATGTTGGTGGAAGCTTAGTTGTAAAAGCAAATGCTTCTGTAAGCGGTGCTTTAAATGTAGCAGGTAATGCGTCTCTTGGTGGCACACTAACTCAGACAGGTGTAGCAACTTTTGCAAGCAATGTTACAGTAGGTGGAAAGCTTGTTGTAGAAGGTGATGTGTCTGTCAGTGGTCAGCTAGATGTAAATGAAAATGTATCTATAGGCGGTACTCTTCTTGTAACAGGTACAGGTACTCTTACTGGTAAAACTGAATTTAAAAACGATGTCTCCGTTAGTGGAAGACTTGATGTTGCACAATCAGTATCTGTTGGTTCTGTTTTAAATGTAACAGGTATCAGTAACTTTGCTACTGATGTATCTGTTAGCGGTAATATCCATGTTGTTGGTAATGTAACAGCCGCTTTTTATTATGGTGACGGTTCTAACTTAACTAATGTTGTAGCAAGTATTGGTAATATTCCAGACAGTGTTTCTATATCAGGCTTTTTACATGTTGGTGGTATTCTTTCTGTTACTGGCGGTGCAACTTTTGCATCTACAGTTACAGTAGTAGGCGCTGCTACATTTAAAGATGATGTATCTGTAAGTGGTAATACTAATTTACTAGGTACTGTTACAATTGGTGGTGCAGTTAGTTTGGCTTCTAGCCTTAGTGTGGCTGGTGCTGCTAACTTTGCTAATACTGTTACCATAGCAGGTGCTGTTAGTCTTGGCTCTACTTTAAGTGTAGGAGGTGCTACAAATTTTGCATCTACAGTTACAGTAGTAGGTGCAGGTACTTTTAAAAATAATGTATCTGTAAGCGGTAATTTAGATGTAGCAGGTAATGTATCAGTAGGTGGTACTATTTTTGCTACTGGTGGTATTACTTTTGATGGAGACATATCAGTAAGTGGTGATGTAAACATTGGCGGTACTTTAACAGTAGCAGGAGCCACAAGTTTAGCATCTACTCTTAGTGTAGGTGGAGCTACTAATCTATTAAGTACAGTTACTGTAGTAGGAGCTACTGGTTTCTTAAGCACTGTTCGAGTTAGTGGTGCAGCTACAATGGCTAGTACACTAGACATAGCAGGTAACACATCTGTTGGCGGAACACTATTTGTAACAGGTGCTGGTACATTTGATAGTACTGTTTCAATCAGTGCTGGATTAGTTGTCGGCGGAACTGCGACAGTTGTTGGAGCAATGAGCATCGGCGGTGCCTTGAGTGTTGGTGGCGCTACTAATTTATTAAGTACAGTTACAGTAGTAGGTGCTACAGGTTTCTTAAGCACTGTTAGAGTAAGTGGCGCTGTAACAATGGCTAGTACACTTGATGTAGCAGGTAATGTATCAGTAGGCGGTACTATTTTCGCAACAGGTGGCATTACATTTGATGGAGACGTATCAGTAAGCGGTGATGTAAATATAGGAGGCGCTACTAACTTACTAGGAACAGTTACAGTTGCAGGAGCTACAGGTTTCTTAGGCACTGTAAGAGTTAGTGGAGCTACTTCTCTTGTAGCAGGTTTGGTAGTTGGTGGTACAGCTACTGTTGTTGGAGCAATGAGCGTTGGTGGTGCCTTGAGTGTAGGAGGTGCAACTAACTTACTTAGCACTGTTACCATAACAGGTGCTACAGGTTTCTTAAGCACTGTTAGAGTAAGTGGCGCTGTAACAATGGCTAGCACACTTGATGTAGCAGGTAATGTATCAGTAGGCGGTACTATTTTCGCAACAGGTGGCATTACATTTGATGGAGACGTATCAGTAAGCGGTGATGTAAATATTGGAGGCACACTTACTGTAGCAGGAGCCACAAGTTTAGCATCTACTCTTAGTGTAGGCGGAGCTACTAATCTATTAAGTACAGTTACTGTAGTAGGAGCTACTGGTTTCTTAAGCACTGTCAGAGTAAGCGGTGCTGCAACAATGGCTAGTACACTTGATGTAGCGGGTAATACATCCGTTGGTGGGACTTTGTTTGTGACAGGTGCTGGTACATTTGATAGTACTGTTTCAATCAGTGCTGGATTAGTTGTAGGTGGTACAGCTACTGTTGTAGGTGCTATGAGTGTTGGTGGCGCATTAAGTGTTGGTGGAGCAACTAACCTACTTAGCACAGTTACGGTTGTTGGTGCTACAGGTTTCTTAGGTAGTGTGCGTGTAAGTGGTGCAATATCTGTAAGCAATGCAAATGTAGGTGGTACACTAACCGTAGCAGGAGCCGTTAGCCTAGCTTCAACTTTAAGTGTAGGTGGTGCAGCTAACTTTGCTTCAACGGTTACAGTGGCAGGTGTAGGCATCTTTAAGGGTGCAGTATCTGTAAGTGGTAATTTAGACGTAGCAGGTAATGTATCAGTAGGTGGAACTATATTTGCTACTGGTGGTATTACATTTGGTGGAGACATATCAGTAAGCGGCGCTGTAAATATTGGTGGCACATTAACAGTTGGTGGTGCAACAAGTTTAGCATCTACTCTTAGTGTAGGTGGAGCTACTAATTTACTAAGTACTGTTACCGTAGCAGGAGCTACTGGCTTCTTAAGCACTGTTAGAGTTAGTGGCGCTGCAACAATGGCTAGCACACTAGATGTAGCAGGTAATACGTCTATTGGCGGAACACTATTTGTAACAGGTGCTGGGACATTCGATAATAATGTATCTGTCAGCGGTAACTTAGTGGTTGGAGGTACAGCCACTGTTGTTGGAGCAATGAGCATTGGTGGTGCTTTAAGTGTAGGAGGCGCTACTAACTTACTAGGAACAGTTACAGTTGCAGGAGCTACAGGTTTCTTAGGTACTGTAAGAGTTAGTGGAGCTACTTCTCTTGTAGCAGGTTTGGTAGTTGGTGGTACAGCTACTGTTGTTGGAGCAATGAGCATTGGTGGTGCTTTAAGTGTAGGAGGCGCTACTAACTTACTAGGAACAGTTACAGTTGCAGGAGCTACAGGTTTCTTAGGTACTGTAAGAGTTAGTGGAGCTACTTCTCTTGTAGCAGGTTTGGTAGTTGGTGGTACAGCTACTGTTGTTGGAGCAATGAGCGTTGGCGGTGCCTTGAGTGTTGGTGGAGCAACTAACTTACTCAGCACTGTTACAGTTGCAGGTGCTACAGGTTTCTTAAGCACTGTAAGAGTTAGCGGTGCAGCTACAATGGCTAGTACACTAGATGTAGCAGGTAATACGTCTGTTGGTGGAACACTGTTTGTTACAGGTGCAGCTACATTCGATAGTACTGTTTCAATCAGTGCTGGTTTAGTTGTAGGCGGTACTGTAACAATTTTAGGTAATAATGTTCAAGCAGCAAATGCTAGAGTGTGTGCTTCAGCTTTTTACGGTGATGGCGCTAACTTAACTAATGTTCCAACTGGAGCAGTTAGTGGTAATATTTCTGTATCCAATGCTCTTGTAGGTGGTACTCTTAGTGTAGTTGGTGCAACTCATTTAAAAAATACAGTTTCTGTAGGTGATGCTGCTAAGTTTGCAAGCACAGTAACCATAACAGGTGCCACAGGATTTTTAAGTACTGTTAGAGTTAGCGGCGCAGCTACAATGGCTAGTACACTTGATATAGCGGGTAATACATCTGTCGGCGGAACTCTGTTTGTTACAGGTGCTGGGACATTCGACAACAATGTATCTGTCAGCGGTAACTTAGTGGTTGGAGGTACAGCTACTGTTGTAGGTGCTATGAGTGTTGGCGGTGCTTTGAGTGTAGGAGGTGCTACTAACTTACTCAGCACTGTTACCATAACAGGTGCCACAGGATTCTTAAGTACTGTTAGAGTTAGTGGTGCAGCTACAATGGCTAGTACACTTGATATAGCAGGTAATACGTCTGTTGGTGGAACACTGTTTGTTACAGGTGCAGCTACATTCGATAGTACTGTTTCAATTAGTGCTGGCTTAGTTGTAGGCGGAACAGTTACAATTTTAGGTGCAAATGTTCAAGCAACAAATGCTAGAGTATGTGCTTCAGCTTTTTATGGTGATGGTGCTAATTTAACTAATGTGCCGGGTGGAGCAGTTGCTGGTAATATTTCTGTATCCAATGCTCTTATAGGCGGTACTCTTAGTGTAGTTGGCGCAACTCATTTACAAAGT
>Ga0307488_10005786_pt1 | contig 10201 bp, 4 predicted proteins | sample SB02metaG_FD_202248 | JGI IMG/M metagenome (GOLD analysis project Ga0307488, IMG submission 202248) | Sea-ice brine microbial communities from Beaufort Sea near Barrow, Alaska, United States - SB 0.2 | ecosystem: Environmental > Aquatic > Marine > Coastal | place: USA: Alaska | collected 2017-05-06
GGCAAAGAACTTTTAAGCGAGAGGTTTTAATATGTCTTGGTTTAGTAGTTTTGTAAACAACCCAGTAAAGACTACAGTAAATGTTGTTAACAATGTTGTTGATGCTGTAAAAGACGTTGGTGATTTTGTACAAGATGACATATTGATACCAGTTACCGAAGGTTTTGAAGACATATACAAAGCTATAGAAGACGATCCTGTAAGATCTATTATATATATAGGAGCAGCAGTAGTATCTACTATACCTGGATTTTGGTGGGTTTACCCTGCAGTAGTAGCTGCTGATACAAAAGAGTCAGGTGGTACTGTTGAAGAGTCGCTTACAGCAGGAGCAAAAGCTGCGGCAACACAATATGTTACTCAAGGAATAGCATCAGGGGTAAGTTCTTATACAGAAGCCGCAGTGCTTGGTGACGCTTTTGCTCCTACAGCATCGGCAATTTCAACTGCAGAAACAATAGGAACTGTTGCTGCTGGCGCTGCCGTTGGGGCTACAGGCGCAATTATATTAGGAGAAGATCCTTTAGAAGCAGCGATAATGGGAGGTGCACAGGCTGGGTTGAGTGCTGCAATGGGGAAAGTACGTACAAACGTAGCTGAATATACTGCATCACAAAATCTTGATTTAAGCGATGAATTAGCAGTTTCAGGACAACCATTATCTGCAGATTACGAAATGCCTATTATACCAAAAGCAGTATTAAGTGTTGTAGAAGCTCAATTATCGCATACTTTATCTGGCGGTGATGGTACTGTTTCTGATGCTATTATACAACAAGCTATACTACGAGCTACTGTAACCACTGCTACAATGCAAACATATTTAAACACTATTGATTATCAACCTTCTGATGCGCAGCTTGCAGCATTAACAAATGGTGTTATACAAACAACAACAGTTGCGTTGCAGGGTGGAGATGTAAGTGGTACAGCAGTAAAAAATATAATAAATTATACAGCATTAACTTTGAAAGAAAATTTTAAAGGTATAGCAAAAACCACTATTGATAAAGTAAGAGGAACTTACGAGGACGTTGAGAAAAAAGCTGGAGAATATGATTTTGTTGCAGCTGAACACGAAGCAGTGCAAACAGATTATAACAATGCAATGACAGAAGGAAATGAGGCAAAAGAAAAATACGATGCCTCCCGTGCAGAAATAGAGTCTCGGTTTGCAGAACGTGATAGATTAAAAGTAAATATGGACGCAGCAAAAGCGGCTTTCGAGGCATCTCCAGCTAACAATGCGGCTAGAGAAGCAGCTAATACTAACTATAATAACGCTATAAAAGCTTATAATAATTATGCTTCACAATTAGACATAGATTACTCTACAAATTATAAACCTGCCTTAGAAAAATATTTAAATATAGCAGATAACGCATATAAAAAAGCTCAAGATTATATACCGCAACTAAATGATCTTACTGATAGACGTACAGAATTAGGGGAAGAATATAAAGAATTAGAAGCAACTTTAATTCAAGATTCTGGCAACTTAGATGAGGCACTTAAACCTACTTATGTAGCAACAAACCAAGCATTTGTAAAAGCTATGACAAATGACACGTTTAACGAAGAAGAATATGCAAAGTTAAATGGTCTAGAAGATGCAGGTGAAACAGGTGAAGAGATTGATCCATATTATCATTGGCTTACTACAGGAAAAGAAGAACAATTACCTATAAACGAAGAACAATACAAAAGTGATTTTCAAACAGCGGCTAATACTTTGGTTAACAACGCTTTGCAAGCGGCTGGGTTAACACCTGCTCATCTATCAAAAAATACAATAAATTTAATTAAAAAACAAATAACAGAAGATTATAAAGGAAATTTAGCTAGTATAAATAATGCAGATATAGACGTTTTTGCCAAGACTATATCAGATCAATATGTACTGGAACAAGAATTTAACGATGATATTCTTTTTGAGAGGGAACAAACAGGCAAAATATCTTCTGAGGCGCTAGGCAATGCAACAAAAGAAACTATTGAATATAATAAAAATAATGTAACTGATACGCAAATTGCTAATGGTACAGCCGTTTTAAAGTATAATCATAATGACGGGTTAATAAACTGGGAAGATATTGAAGGTTTAGAAATACCTCGCTATGATTCTAAATATGGCGGTATGGTTGTTACGCGAAAAGGATCTGACGGGATGACGCAAACTGTCGATCTTGCTTCAGGAGAAGTTATAGCAGAAGAATTGAGGATAAAAATTACTAATCCTTCTATTTTCTATACGTTGAAGGATGGCACAAAAGTGCCAAATGGGTCATTAGCTCACCTTAAAGAACAACACCCTGAAAAATATCTAGAACAAATATCTATGTTAGATGCAGATGGAGGAGAAGCAGTTAACGCGTCTAATCTGGGTGTACCTACATATGAACTTGCTAAAAATGTATTTAAATTAGCTGCAGAAACTGAAACAGGGCAAGATATACTTAATAGTTCTCTAGTAAGAAACACAGCTGGTATTGCTGTTGAAGGTGTGGCTAATGTAATTCAAGCTGTAAACGGAATGGTCGTACTAGCAAATATAAATCCTAACTCTACTCCCGTAGGTGAATGGGCTAGAGATACTATAAAACTGGGTGGAGACATAAAAGAACCTGGGTGGCAAGCAGATGCTGAAAAAATGCAAAAAAACATTGAATCAGCAAAAGGTTTCAAAGGAACTGCAGAAGCTATATGGGGAGAATTTGCAAACGCTCCAGGTTTGTTTATGGCAGAAATTATAGGTCAAGAAATATTTGAAGAACTACCTACATTTATACTTACTGGAGGGGCAGGGACTATTACAAAAGTCCTTGTTAAAGAATGGGCGGAAAAAGCAGCAAAAGAAATGACTGGGCGCGTAATGGTCAAAACAGCAATAGCTGCCGATGCTATAGAAGCAGCTGGAGGAGCTGTGGTCGGTTCTTTTGACGATGCTTATGATACAGGAATAAAAGCGGGTATGTCTGAAGCCAATGCAGGCCAATTTGCTCTTGACGTATCTAAAAGAGCAATGGTTGTTGGTTTTGCAAGTAGTTTAGCGTCTAACCAAATAGGTGGCAAAGTATTTGAAGAGATAGTGTATGGAAAAGGTAAAACTGGTGCCACCTCATTAGCATCTAACTTTACTGATTTTTCAAAAGTTGTAGCTGGAGAAGCTGGGCAAGAAGCGATTGAAGGTGCTCTGGTACAAGGTGTTGTAGAATTATCATTATATCCTTATGATCCTAACCGTGATGTTGGTGGAAATATGGCTGCTGAGATAATTCTTGGGGCACTTTCAGGAGGTGGTGTATCTGGAAGTATGTATGGGGGAAAACAAGTTATAAACACTTCAGGTGATTACATAACTAATGTTCTTACAAACCTTAACCCTGAAGTAGATAACATTGTTAAGAGTTATGATGGCACTTCAGAGAGTTTAACAGTCGCAGAAAATAAATTAAGTAATTTAGGTCTTACTGACAATAGGTTGCAGACTAACGTACTTGATGTTATGAGCCCAAGTGATTATCAAAGTAGTACTGATGTATTTAACGCATTTAAAAATGTAGACGGAGTATATACAGCTGAAATTGGGGAAGAAAATCAATTTATAGGTAAATCTTCAGATACAGATTTTAAATCTACTTTTGATGCGTATATAGACAAAGGTACTGTTGATCGACAAGAGGTATTAGATGCAGCTGCTGCAGAAAATGTAGAGCTTAATGAAGATCAAATAAAACAATATATAGGCCAAAAAAACGAAGTTGAGACTATTACTGGTGCAAAAATAGAATTTGATCCTTTAGGCACTACTGGAACAGAAGCATCAGATTTTTTTAAAGCTATAGGGTATAACCCAACTGAAACAGAAATAACACAGTTTACAGCCCCAGTTTCAGAACTTGAACAGCAAGAAGCTATTGCTAAATTTGTTGATCCTTTAATGACTGACAAAGATGAAGTTACAGCTTTTTATGAGGCTGTAGGATATATTCCTACTACAGAAGAAGTTGATCAATTTGTAGGGCAGGTAGAAGAAACTAAACAACAACTAGCTCTTGGTGAGTACGTAGATCCTAAAATAGTTAGCGAAATAGAAGCATTTGAAGCTTATAAAGAAGCAGGGTTGCCAGATGTAAGACCCGAAGATGTTCAAAGTTTGACTGGGCAGTATGATCAAGAATTGTTATCAGGTAAGTTAACAGAATCTTTACCTGGAGCACGGTATAACGTGCTTGATTATAATTTAGGTGAGCAGACAAAAAAAGTAGATGCACTTACGGAATTATTAAGTACTAGTGATACAAAAATAGACTCGTTAAATAATCTATTATTAGATCAAACCAGTAAAACAGACGCATTAAATACTTTATTAGGTACACCTGCAACTGATACAGACACAGCAACGGGTATATACGGCACTCTTGCTGACCAGCAAACAAATTTTAATACTCAACTTGACCAACAAAATACAGATTTTACTAATTTGATAACTCAACAAGAAGAAACACGTATAGCTACAGAAGCAGAAAAAGTAGAAGAAGCTCGAAAAGCATCTGTAGCAAAAGCTGCTAAAGATAAACAAATGGGGGATGCAGAACAAATATACGCTATGACTAGACCACGAACTGGATCAGTTAAAGAAGTAGAACTTGCTAATATTGGTAATCCTTACGACTTCCAAAGTATATTTAGAGACGCAGCGCAAGAATCTTTTTACCAGACCCCATATGGAAAAGGTGGACAAGTAGATAATATTAATGATAGATTATTAAAACTTATAGGAGGTAACTAATGGCAGATATATGGGACGACATCCTTACAGGGGGTGAAAAAGCTTTTGAGTATATCACCAATACTGGAAGTGATGGAGCTATATCTGATATTGGGTCTATGTTTAAAGATAGTGACGGCAATATTAGTTATGATAAAGTAGCAGGAGGTATAGGGGCTCTTACTAGTACGTTATCATCTCTAGGTGTAATACCCGAAGATAGTGCATTAGGTAAATATCTTGGTACTGGTAAACAAGATAAAACTGGTTATCTAGGCGGAATACCTAAGTATACTGCTGCACGACAACAAGTTCCTGGGACATATGATCCCGAACGTAGACCAGGAAGTAGTGGACAACGATACTTTACAGATATAAATTACAGTGGTGCAGATACTAGTGGGCAAGCAGGTGGATTACAAGCATTAAATCAAGCTAATTTAGCCGCACAGAATAGAGCAGGAGAAAGCTTACCTGTAGTAAGAGCACAACAAGCAGCAGAAGCTGCGGCACAACAACAACAAGCAGCAGAAGCTGCGGCACAACAAACTACTCCAGTTACCCCAGTTACTCCAGTACAAACAGCAGCTCAAGGCGGTATAATTGGATTAGCTGCAGGTGGACTTCCTAATATGGATAGACCTATGAATAATATGGCTCCTAGACCTATGAATACTAACCCAAGATATTTACGAGGCCCTATGGATGGTATGGCAGATACAATACCTGCAAGTATAGATGGTAAAGACCCTGCAGCTTTAAGTGGTGGTGAATTTGTTGTACCAGCAGATATTGTTAGTGGCTTAGGTAATGGCAACTCTGATGCAGGCGCTAAAAATTTATATGCAATGATGGATAGAATAAGACAAGCTAGGACAGGTATGAAGAAACAACCACCTCCTATTGATCCTAATCAAATGTTACCAACAGCGAGGGCTTAATTATGGCAGACATAACAGTACCAGCAACAACATCCACAACAGGGGCAGGCACTACCGCCGCAACTAATACTGGAGATACAATAGGAAAACAAATAGGTACAGAATCGTCTTTATCTAACTGGGTAGGACCTTACGTAACTAATATGCTTGGAAGAGGACAAGCTCTCGGAGAACAAGGGTATCAAGCTTACCAAGGGCCTCTTACATCAGGTGGTTCAAATTTACAAAATCAAGCTTTTAGTGGATTAGCTGGATTAACTATACCTACAGAACAAATGGGTGCATTTACACCGACAAGCTTTACAGCTGAGAACGCTCAACAATACATGAATCCATATCTACAAAATGCGTTGAACCCACAAATCGATGCGGCTAGAAGACAACAAGAAATACAGCGTATACAAGATGCAGGTAGGTTAACCAAAGCAGGTGCTTTTGGTGGGTCGCGGCAAGGTGTTATGGAAGCCGAAGGTAATCGTGGTTTACTAGATAGAATCGCAGGTATTACAGGTACAGGCTACGCAAACGCTTATGATAAAGCTATGGGGCAATTTAACACTGAACAAGATAGGCAAAGAATTTCACAAGATATGACTAACCAATACGGGTTAGGTACATTACTTAAACAAGCAGATTTAGGCGCAGTTCAACGTGGTATTGAAGGTGAAGGTATCGCAGCTGATCGTGCACAGTTTGAAGAAGAAAGAGATTTTCCATATAAACAAGTACAATATATGCAGTCATTACTACAAGGTCTACCTCTTGCTGCACAATCGTATAGTTATCAACAACCTACGGGACTAAGTGAACTCGGACAATCTGTAGGTGGAGTACAAAAATTATATGATCAATTATTTGGTGGTAGTACACCAACGACAACGACAACAACAGCGGCAACACAACCTTTAACAGAATTATCAGATACAGCAAATGATTCTGGGTATGCAGTGGGGTAAGAAATGGCAATAGATTCTCAAATACAAGACAGAGTAGATGCGTACAGAGGTAATCCTCAAGCGTTACAACAAAGATATGCTCAGAGCCAAGAGTTAATGGATTTATTGGCTATGCAAAAAATGAAATCTGAAAAAGAAGCATATGCGAGAGATATGCAGTTAAAAGCAGATAATCAACCAAAAACTATTGCACAACAATATGAATCTGATTTAGTAGCTAAGACTAAAGATGAAATGCTAAAAGGTGTTCAAGGTGTAATGGCTAATGAGCAAAACAAAAAACAAAAAAACATAAATAAAGTTGCTGAAGTAGGTGTAGCTCCTGTTGGCAACACAAACCCAGCCATTGCTAACACAGGTGTAGCCGCAGCTCCTCAAGGTGGTATGATGAAGTTAGCAGGTGGTGGTATAGTTGGATTCGCAGGGCCAACAGGGTCTGTAGTAGAAGGTGAAGATTATAAAAAAGTTCTAGAGCAACAAGAATTATTAAGGTTTGCAAACATTACACCAGAACAATGGGAAAGTTTAAGTGACACAGCTAAACAAGAATTTACAGAGTTGTACGCAAAAAGTAAGGGAGAAAGTCAGCTTAAACAAGATTTTCTAGGTAAAGGTAAACAAACTGACATTTTACGAAGAGAAATAGCGGGAATTGCGTCAGAAAATCCAATAGGTGTGGATACAATAAAACCTGGAATTGATTACATGCTTGGTAACAAAGGAGATTACGCACAATCGTTAAAAGACAAAGAAGCGTACGGTAAAAAAATACAAAATATAAAAGATATGAGATATCAAGATAAAGTAGAGATAGGGTCTCGGGGGCCTGATTCTGAAAAGTTTGGCGATGATTTTGTTGGAAAAGATTTAAATATGCCTTCAGTGCAACCAAAAGTAGTAGAAAAAAAAGTAGATACAGTAAATCCAGTAGATCCTACAAAGCCTATAGACCCTAATGTGGGTATTGCGTCTAACCAAATAACTGCTGCAGAACCAGATCAAAATTTAATAAATTTAAAACCTAGAGCCGATGTACTATATAAAGCTCCTAACCGAGAAACCGATATGAAAAAGAAGGTAGCTTCAGGTATAGGAACTCTAATAGATACAGATGCAGATGCTATAAAAAATTACCTTGATGTAGATCCAAACCAACAAGCTGCTATAGATAAACTTGCAGCGGACAGAAAAGGCATAACAGCAAACTTACTTGACCCTGAAAGACTTAGAAAAGATAGACTATCTGCTGGGTTATTAGCTCCTGGTAGTGCTACATTAGGTGGTACATTGGGGAATATGGGTCGAGGAATAATGGGAGCACAAGCAGCTCAAGATAAAACTACAATCTCTGAATTTGACCAGAATAAAAAAATATTTGATGAAGAACTAGCAAGAAGTCAAGGCATTAAAAAAGAAGCAGTAAAAGAACGTGGTTTAAATATACGACAAGGTATAGCTTCAGGTACATTGTTCTCTAATCAAGAACAACAAAATCTTAACGCAGACGCAAAAAATATACTGCAATCAAAAAATATAAACGCTAGAAGTAAGGATGCTTCTGATGCACGTAAAATTACTTATGCGTTAGCTTTGACTGAAGGAAAAAATAAAGTTGCTATCGCTAACCAACTTGCGACAAGCACTGCGGAAACAAATAAACTAAAGCTTGAACTAAACAAAATAACTAAAGATTCAGCTAGTTTTATAAAATTACAAACGCGTTTATCAGACGTAAATAAAGGAATACAAAGAGCTGCTGAAATTGCTAGTAAATCTGATAAAGACGCTTTGTTCTTTGCTAATCAAAGATTAGATACAGCAAAACAAAATAAAGGACCAGATAGTGATGAATATAAAAACGCTTTATCTACAGTTAATGATCTAAAAGGCAAACAAAAAGCATTATACGATGTAATGGTAGCTGACTACTTAGAGCAAAGAAAAATGATACTTGCTAAAATGGACGGGACTGGTAGCGGGTTTAAAAAAGGCAGTTTAAAGACACTTTAACATAGGACAATATAATGCCTTTATACCAAATAGAAGCTAATAATGGTCAAAAATATCAGATAGAAGGTCCTGAAGGCGCTACAGAAGCACAAGTAATTGCTGCTATTGAAGCAGAATTAGCGGACCAAGACCCTAAAAGAGATGCTTTAGTTGATGAGCTTTTTAAACAAGAAGAAATTTCAACAGAAAAAGTACAAAAAGACGATCCTTTTTATGAAGATATACTTAAAGGATTTGGTGCAGGGTTTGTCGATACTGTAGAATCAGCTGCTTTAGGTGGAGCGGCTATTGCTGGAGAAGAAACAGAAACAGGACTTCGTGATAGTATTCAAGGTGTAGCTAAAGGTCTTAGACCTGATGTAGACCCTGATTCTACATGGGGTAAGATTGCGGGTGGTCTTGGCTCTGCCGCAGCCTTTATTGCACCTGCTATTGCTGCTGCTGCTACGTTGCCTGCTACGGCTGCGACTGTGGTAGGAACTGGAATTGCTGGTGTGTTAGGTTTAAGTGCCGCTGCTGGTGAAGCAAGTGAACGTGCCCGTGCAGCAGATGCTACCGAAAAACAAAGAACGTCAGCTACGTTTTCACCTGCTGTTGCTTTAGCTGGTGCTATAGAAATTTTACCTCTTGGGCGTTTTGTAAAAGCTATACACGTGCCATTTATATCAGATTTGGTAAACAAAGTTGGTCCTGATGTAGCTGCAGCCGCATCTAATAGAGTTACTAGAGCTTTTGCTTCTGGTGGTGTTGAAGCTGGGCAAGAAGTAGTATCTCAAGTATTACAAAATTTAAACGAAAAATACGGATATAACCCTGACAAAAGCGTATTTATAGATGCAGGGTTAGTAGAATCAGGTGAAATAGGTTTTACCACTGGCTTTATATTAGACGCTTTATCAGGAAGAAGAATAAGTAAATCTGATAAAAAACTAGGTACAGTCGATAATGAAGGGCAGTTTGTACCAACTCTTGAAGAAGGTGAAGAGCAAGGAGAGTTATTTGCAGGTCGTACACAATCTCCTTATGCAGAACCAACAAGAGAAGTTGATGCTGAAGGACGTGATATATTACTTACTGATTCAGATCAACAATTTGTAGCAGAAGAATATGAAAAACAAGAAACACAAAAATACACTGAACTTGCTAAAGAAGATTTTGCTAAACAAGGCAATCAAAATCCAACTGCTTTAGAGCTATCTGACAAAGCAAGAGAATTACAAGTCGCAGATTTAACAAGAACAGAAGCAAAACAAGATTTTGCTCAACCTGATTTATTTAGTTTAGAAGGCGATCCGACCAGACAGGCGGCAGAAGATACTGCACAAAGAGAAGCGAGAGATCGTGAAGGTGAGCGAGCTATAGAACGAGGAGACGAAGCAGCGTTTGAACAGCCTAGCTTGATAGCCTTAGAAGAAGAACAAAGACAAAGAACATTGGGGCGACCTGTATTTCCAGCAGATCAGTTTATGGACGAGGCAGTAGATCCGTTTGGAGAAAGAGCACCTGCAACAGTAGAAGAAACG
>Ga0307488_10005787_pt1 | contig 10199 bp, 7 predicted proteins | sample SB02metaG_FD_202248 | JGI IMG/M metagenome (GOLD analysis project Ga0307488, IMG submission 202248) | Sea-ice brine microbial communities from Beaufort Sea near Barrow, Alaska, United States - SB 0.2 | ecosystem: Environmental > Aquatic > Marine > Coastal | place: USA: Alaska | collected 2017-05-06
GCGAGCGCCAGCAATTTGGCCAGGCGATTGGCGAGTTTCAGTTGGTGCAGGGCAAACTGGCCGATATGTATACCACCCTGAATGCCTGTCGCGCCTATGTCTATGCCGTGGCAGCCGCCTGCGATCGCGGTGAAAACAGCCGCCAGGACGCCGCTGGGGTGATTCTCTATGCCGCAGAAAAGGCCACCCAGGTCGCGCTTGACGCCATTCAACTGTTGGGCGGCAACGGCTACACCAATGAATACCCGACCGGCCGACTACTGCGCGACGCCAAACTCTATGAGATCGGCGCCGGCACCAGTGAAATTCGGCGCATGTTGATTGGTCGTGAGCTGGTCAATGATGCCTAAGCCACTACCGAAGGAGGCCGTGACGCCCAGATGACGCAACTAAGTGATACCCAGCAAATGATGCGCGCCGCTGCCCAAGATTTTGCGCAGCAGGTATTAAAACCCCAGAGCGCCGAATGGGACCGAACGGCGCACCATCCCATCGAAGTGATTCAACAGATGGGTGAGACGGGTTTCTACGGACTGTTGGTGCCGGAAGCCTTTGGCGGCAGCGATGCCGGCTATCTGGCGCTGGCGCTGGTCGTCGAGGCGATCGCAGAAGGCGATGGTGCGCTGTCCACCGTCACCTCGGTGATGAACTCGGTGGTCTGTGCACCGCTGGCCCGTTTTGGCAGCGCCGGCCAACAGGCGCAATGGCTGACGCCGCTGGCCACCGGAGCCAAACTCGGTGCCTTTTGCCTGACCGAAGCCCAGGCCGGTTCCGATGCCTCGGCCCTGACCACTAAGGCGATCAAGACCGCAACCGGTTGGCGTTTGTCGGGCAGTAAACAATTTATCACCAATGGCGCTATTGCCGATCTGGCCATCGTCTTCGCCGTGACCGATCCGTCCCTGGGCAAGAAAGGCCTGAGTGCCTTCCTGGTGCCGACCGATCTGGCCGGTTTCCAAGTAGCTCATATAGAAACCAAGATGGGTCAGCGGGCGTCCGATACCGCGCAACTGCTGTTCAATGATATCGAGCTGGCCGACGATGCCCTGCTCGGTGTACCCGGTCAGGGCTACTCTATCGCGCTGGCCAATTTGGAAGGTGGGCGTATCGGTATCGCGGCCCAATGTGTCGGCATGGCGCAGGCGGCCTTCGATATAGCGGCCCGCTATGCCGGCGAGCGCAGCGCCTTTGGTCAGCCGATCCGCGCGCATCAGGCGGTGGCTTTTCGCCTGGCGGATATGGACACGCAAATCGAAGCGGCCCGGCAACTGGTCTGGCACGCCGCGCGCTTGAAAGATCAGGGCGTTCCGGCCCTACGCGAGGCGGCGATGGCCAAGCTGTTTGCCAGCGAAATGGCCGAACGGGTGGTGTCCGATGCCATGCAAACCCTAGGCGGTTATGGCTATCTGGCGGATTTCCCGATCGAACAGATCTATCGGGATGTGCGCGTGGCGCAAATCTATGAAGGCACCAGCGACATCCAGAAGATGATTATTGCCCGATCGATCGAGGAGCGTTACCCATGAGCCGAATTCACAGTCAACTCAATCCGCGCAGTGACGAATTTCAACAGCGCACTGGTGTCAATCGGGCGCTGGTCGCCGACCTCAATGAGCGTCTGGCGCGAGCCGCCAGTGGCGGTGGAGCCGATGCGCGGGCCAAGCACCAGGCGCGCGGCAAGCTGTTACCGCGCGAACGAATCGACCGCCTGCTCGATGTCGACTCGCCCTTTCTCGAGCTGTCGGCGCTGGCCGCTACCGGCCTGTATGATGATGCCGTGCCCTCGGCCGGCGTGATCGCCGGTATCGGTCGGGTCTCGGGCATTAACTGTCTGATTCTGGCCAATGATGCCACCGTTAAGGGTGGCACCTACTATCCGCTCACCGTGAAGAAGCATCTGCGTGCCCAGCAAGTCGCCCTGGAAAACCGCTTGCCCTGCATCTATCTGGTCGACAGCGGCGGTGCCTATTTACCCATGCAGGATGAAGTCTTTCCCGACCGCGAACACTTTGGCCGGATCTTTTTTAATCAGGCTAATCTGTCGGCCGAGGGCATCGCCCAGATCGCGGTGGTAATGGGCTCGTGTACCGCCGGCGGTGCCTATGTGCCGGCCATGTGTGACCAGAGTGTGATCGTTAAGAATCAGGGCACCATCTTTCTTGGCGGCCCACCGCTGGTAAAGGCCGCAACCGGCGAGGATGTCAGCGCTGAAGAACTCGGCGGCGGCGATGTGCACACCCGGATCAGCGGCGTGGCCGACTATCTGGCCGATGATGATGAGCAGGCCCTGTTGCAAACCCGGCAGATTATTCGCCATCTCAATCGGCCCGCCGCGCCGGCCGTCACTGCTGCGTTCGAGCCGCCGCACTATGCCAGCGAGGAACTCTATGGCGTGTTACCGGCAGATCTGAAAACGCCGTTCGATGTGCGCGAACTGATCGCCCGGCTGGTGGACGGCTCCGACCTCGACGAGTTTAAGGCCAATTACGGCACCACCCTGATCACCGGTTTTGCGCAGATAGAAGGGCAGCCAGTTGGTATTGTCGCCAACAACGGCATCCTCTTTTCCGAGTCGGCTCTGAAGGGTGCGCACTTTATTGAGCTGTGCAACCAACGCCAGATTCCGTTGTTGTTTTTGCAGAATATCACCGGCTTTATGGTTGGCAAAAAATACGAACACAGTGGTATTGCCAAGGACGGGGCCAAACTGGTCACCGCCGTTGCCTGTGCCAAGGTGCCCAAGCTGACCGTGGTTATAGGGGGCAGCTTCGGTGCCGGCAACTATGGCATGTGTGGTCGAGCCTACGATCCGCGTTTCTTGTGGATGTGGCCCAATGCGCGCATATCGGTGATGGGCGGCGAGCAGGCCGCGACCGTATTGGCGACGGTTAAGGCGGAGCAATTGGCCGCCCGAGGCACACCGATGTCGCCGGCCGAAATCGAGACCCTCAAGCGCCCGATCCGCGACCAGTACGAAGAGCAGGGCAGTCCCTACTATGCCACTAGCCGACTCTGGGACGACGGTATTATTGACCCGGCCCAGACCCGCACCGTGCTCAGTTTGGCCTTGGCCGTCTGTGCCGGTGGCAAGCAGGAAGCGACGCGCTATGGGGTGTTTCGTATGTAGGTTCTGGGCTGAGCCCAGGCACTTACGACACGCACTCTGAACAGTTTTTTCACTCATTTATACGGAAGACCGGTCCCTATGTTAATTGAGCAGCAGCACGGCGCAGTACTGACCCTGACCCTGAACCGGCCCGAGGTGCGCAATGCCTTTAACGCCGAATTGATCGGCCGGTTGACGCAGGCGATCGACCGGGCCGAAGACAATGAGTCGGTCCGTGTGCTGGTCTTGCGCGGCGCCGGTGAGCATTTTTGTGCCGGCGCCGATCTGCACTGGATGGCTGGAATGGCCGACGTGGCAATGGCCGACAATGTCGCCGATGCCCGGGCCTTGGGTACCCTAATGCTCAAACTGGATCACTGTCGTAAAGCAGTGGTCAGCCTGGTTCAGGGCGCAGTGATGGGCGGCGGGGTCGGGCTGGTGGCCTGTAGTGATGTGGTACTGGCCGACCCGACGGCCTTTTTTGCCTTGTCGGAAACTCGGCTCGGCTTGACGCCGGCCACCATCGCGCCCTTTGTAGTGGAAGCCATCGGTGCTCGGCAAGCGCGCCGCTATATGTTGACTGGGGAGCGGATTGACGTCGACTGCGCGTTGCAACTGGGTCTGGTGCATCAGGTGGCCAGCCCGGGCGAACTAGACAGCGTTCTTGCGGCGCTGATAGAACAGCTGCTGCGCGGCGGACCGATGTCGCACCGCAAGATTAAAAAACTGATTCGCGATGTCGGCCAGCGACCCACCAATGATGACCTGATGGATAATCTGTCGTGGCGCATTGCCAATCAGCGCATCAGCGCTGAGGGGCAGGAGGGTATGCAGGCCTTTTTGACTAAAAGACCGCCGCACTGGTGGCCGGAGTCAAACCAATGAGCGAATTGATGTCAGGCTCTACTCCGACTGTAGAGAATAACCAAGCGATCCAGACTCTTTTGATTGCCAACCGCGGTGAAATTGCCGTGCGCATTATCCGCACCGCGCGTGATCTGGGTATCCGCACCGTGGCGATATTTGCCGAAGCCGATCGCGCTGCCCTGCACGTGCAACTGGCCGACAGCCGGGTCTGTTTGGGTGACGGGCCGGTCAATCGGACTTACCTCGATGCCGAAAAAATTCTCGCGGCCATGGTCCGTACCGGTGCCGATGCGGTGCATCCGGGGTATGGCTTTCTGTCCGAAGACGCCGGTTTTGCCCAGGCGGTGCAGGACGCCGGTTTTATCTGGGTTGGCCCACCGGTTGCGGCCATGTTGGCCATGGCCTCCAAGGCCTCGGCGAAACAGACGCTGGCGCCCAAGGGCGTGCCGATGATCCCCGGGTATCACGGCGCCGATCAAGCCGATGCCACCTTCCTGGCTGAAGCCCGTCAGATCGGTCTGCCGCTGTTGGTCAAGGCCTCGGCCGGTGGCGGCGGTAAGGGCATGCAGGTGGTCGAACAACTGGCCGACCTGGAGGATGCGCTGGCGAAAGCGCGCCGCGAAGCGAAGAATTCCTTTGGTGATGATCGTCTACTGCTCGAGAAATATCTCATTGAACCGCGCCATGTTGAGGTGCAGATACTGGCTGATAGCCATGGTCGGGTGATCAGTTTGTTTGAGCGCGATTGCTCGCTGCAACGCCGCCATCAGAAGGTATTAGAAGAAGCACCGGCGCCCTTTTTACCCGAGGCGACTCGACGGGCGATGTGGTTGGCCGCCGAAACCGCAGCGGCCGAAATTGGTTATGTCGGGGCCGGTACAGTGGAATTTATCTTAGCCGCCAGTGGCGAGTTTTTTTTCCTGGAGATGAATACTCGACTGCAGGTTGAACATCCGGTGACTGAACTGATCGCCGATCTTGATCTAGTCGCCTGGCAATTGCGCATTGCCGCCGGTGCAGTCCTGACCTATCAGCGCCCGGAAGCAGCGATCGGCCATGCCATTGAGGTGCGCCTCTATGCCGAAGATCCGGCGCAAAATTACCAGCCGGTGGTCGGTACAATCAATACGCTCAGCTTCCCCAGCGGTCACGGCATTCGCATCGACAGCGGGGTGGTCAGCGGTGACCGGGTGTCGCCCTTCTATGACCCGATGCTGGCCAAAATTATCGTCCACGCCGATACGCGCGCCGCGGCGCTAAGCAAGTTGCATCGGGTTCTGGCCGAAACCCGCTGTGTTGGCCTGACCACTAACCTGGCTTTTCTGCGGCAACTCAGTAGCCAGCCGGCCCTGGCCGAGCTGAGCATTCACACCCGCTGGCTGGATGCCCCGCATAGCTTTATTCAGCCTGTGCCGCTGACCAGTACACCGCTCTGGGCCGCACTGGCGCAAGTGCTCTGGCACGAACATCAAAGCGCCTCGGCCAGCAATCCCTGGCAGCGCCACGGCGGTTGGCGCATGGACGGCCAGCGCCGCTGGTCTTATCGCAGTGCAGCCGAAACAGCCATTGAAGTTGTGGAGGCCAATGGCATTTGGACCCTGACGGCCAACGATCAAAGCCTGGTACTGGAACGGGTGCACTGGCATGCACTGGGGCCCCGGCACGGTCAGGTGCAGGCCGAAGTCGCCGGCCTGTCGGTGCACTGGGATGCCTTTTTGTTCGCCGCCGATTCGGCTATACCACAGGGCCAGAGCTCCATTCCTGGCTTGCGTGAGGGTCGGGTTCAGGATCGGTCCGGCGGGGTCTGGTTGGATAATGGCGATCGCATTGAGTCGATCAGCTGGTGGCAGGCCACAGTCGGCCCGAGCACCGAGGGTGAAAAACTGGGCCGGCTCTGTGCTCTGCTGCCGGGTATCGTTACCGCCGTCTATGCCCAACCGGGCGACCGGGTCGCTATTGGCGATAAGCTCTTGTCGCTCGAGGCGATGAAGATGGAAACCACCCAGGTCGCGCAGGTCGCCGGCATTCTGAGCGAGTTGCCGTGGCAGGTGGGTGAGCAGATCAGTGAGGGCGATCTGCTGTTTGATATTGAATTGGCGATGGTTGATATTGAACTGGCAATGGATGATATTGAACTGGCAATGGATGATATTGAACAGGTGACGGTTGAGAGTGAATTGGCAGTCCCTGACAATGACCTGCCGTCCGAGGGCAATAGCCAATGAGCGCAGTCAAGGCAGTCAAAATAGTCGAAGTTGGCCCGCGCGATGGCCTGCAAAATGAGTCTAGAATCCTCACCCCGAGCCAACGCGTGGAGCTGATCCGCCGACTTGCTCAGGCTGGTCTGCGGACCATAGAAGCCGGTTCCTTTGTGTCACCGATCTGGGTGCCGCAAATGGCCGAGACGGCCGAGGTTTTGGCTCAATTGGCCGAAGCCGAGGCTGAGGCCGCGGAGCCGATTGACTACCCGGTACTGACGCCCAATCTACAGGGCTATCAGGCAGCCGTCGCGGCCGGTGCCCGTGAGGTGGCAATCTTTGGCTCGGCCAGTGAAAGCTTTAGCCAAAAAAACATCAACTGTTCGATCGGCGAGAGTCTGGCCCGCTTCCAGGACATCACCGAGCGGGCGCACGGCGATGGTATTCGCGTGCGCGGCTATGTCAGTTGTGTGATCGCCTGCCCATACGAGGGTGTCATTGCGCCGGAGCCGGTCGCCGAGGTGGTCGACCGGCTATTAGAGATGGGCTGTTATGAGGTATCGCTCGGGGACACCATCGGGCGCGGCACACCCAAATCGATTGCGGCCCTGTTGGATCGGCTGTTGGCGACCACGCCCAGTCATCGCTTAGCACTGCATTGTCATGACACCTATGGCATGGCCATTGCCAATATCATGCAGGCCCTCGGCCAGGGTATCCGAACCTTCGATGCCAGTATCGGCGGCGCCGGGGGTTGCCCCTATGCGTTCGGCGCAAGCGGTAATGTCGCCACCGAGGAGGTCTGTTTTCTGCTGCAACAGGAAGGCTGGGACACCGGCCTCGATTTGCCGCGCCTGGTCCAGGCCGGCCAATGGTTGTATCAGCAACTGGGTAAACCGGTGGTATCACGGGTCAATCAGGCCCTGGCTGGCAACTAGGATGAACAGTCGAGCTCAAAAGAAGCACTGCTGGAGCGGGTCAGCGCGGCCCGTTCTGGCTAAGATGAGACACAAACATTCGGGTCCAAGCGCAGTGCGAGGTCCCGAAACCTGTAACCGATCAAGCCTAACCGATGGATTGAGAAGATGACCCAAAAAACCGTTCACAAGGCGGAATTGATTCGCGGCGATGTACTGAACATCCCGATATTCAAGGTCCTGCAACAGGATGGCGGCCTTTACCCGGGTGCCACGGCACCAAAGCTCGATCAGGCCGCTGCCATTAAGATATACCAAGACCTGGTGTTTACCCGGGTGCTTGACGAGCGCATGGTCAATGCCCAGCGCCAGGGCCGGATTCCCTTTTATCTGGCCTCGCTCGGTGAAGAGGCCGCCTCGGTCGGTTCTGCCGCGGCCTTGCAGCCGCAAGATATGATCTTCGCCCAGTATCGCGAACAGGGCGCGCTGCGCGTGCGCGGATTTAGCGCCGAGCAGTTTATGGACCAATGTTTTTCCAATGAACGCGACCTGGGCAAGGGGCGGCAGATGCCGATCCACTACGGCTCCAAGGCGCTCAACTATATGACCATTTCATCCCCGTTAGCGACCCAGATTCCACAGGCCGCCGGTTACGCCTATGGCCAGAAACTATCGGGCCTGGCGGCTTGTACCCTTTGTTACTTTGGCGAAGGCGCAGCCAGTGAAGGCGACTTTCATGCCGGGTTGAATATGGCGGCGGTACTCAATTGCCCAACCATCTTTTTATGCCGCAACAACGGTTACGCCATCTCAACGCCAACGGCCGAACAGTTTCGCGGCGACGGCATTGCCAGTCGCGGTGTTGGCTACGGCATCGCTACGCTGCGTGTCGATGGTAATGATCTGCTCGCCGTTTATGCGGCCACGGAGGTGGCGCGCGCGTATGCGCTGGCCGAACAAGCGCCAGTGCTGATCGAGGCCATGTCCTACCGGCTCGGGGGCCACTCCACATCGGACGACCCTACCGGCTATCGCGGTAAGGATGAGGAGGCCAAGTGGGCCAAGCTGGACCCTGTCCTGCGTTTTAAACACTGGCTGACGCTGCAAGGTTGGTGGAGCGATGCCGAGGAAAAGGCACTCTACAGTGACTATCGGGAGGAACTGCTGACGCAGATGAAGGCCGCCGAAAAACGCCCGATTGCCAGTCTGAATTACCTGATCGAGGATGTCTACGACACGCCCTCGCGGCAACTGACCGAGCAACTGAATGAACTGAAACAGCATATTCGGCTCTATCCGGCCAACTATCCGAAAACGGCTGGGAGGCTTGACTCATGAGTCAGATGAACCTATTGCAGGCGATCAATAATGCCCTCGATATCGCCATGGAAAAAGACGCCAAGGTGGTTTGTTTTGGCGAAGATGTCGGCCATTTTGGGGGCGTGTTCCGTGCCACCAGCCATCTGCAAGAAAAGTACGGTCGCGACCGTTGTTTTAATACGCCCTTGGTCGAACAGGGCATTGTCGGCTTTGCCAATGGCCTGGCCGCGCAAGGCCACAAGCCGGTGGCCGAAGTGCAGTTCAGCGACTATATCTTTCCGGCCTTCGACCAGATCGTCAATGAAAGCGCCAAGTTTCGCTACCGCAGCGGCAATGAGTTCGATGTCGGTGGCCTGACCATTCGCGCGCCCTATGGCGGCGGAATTAAGGGCGGTCACTACCATTCGCAGAGTCCGGAGGCCTATTTTGCTCACACCCCGGGGCTGAAAATCGTCGTGCCGCGTAATCCTTATCAGGCCAAGGGCCTGTTGCTGGCGTCGATTCGGGATAACAATCCGGTGATTTTCTTTGAGCCGAAACGCCTCTATCGGGCCTCTGTCGGAGAAGTCCCCGACGGCGATTATGAACTGCCCATCGGCTCGGCCGACCTGGTCCGGGAAGGCAGCGACATCACGCTACTGGCCTGGGGCGCGCAGGTCGAAATTATCGCCGCGGCGGCGACGCTGGCCGACGCAGTCGGTATCGACTGTGAGATTATTGACCTGCGCAGTATTTTGCCGTGGGACATCGAGACAGTGGTGCGTTCGGTGCAGAAAACCGGTCGTCTACTGGTCTCGCACGAGGCACCGCTGACCAGTGGTTTTGGTGCCGAGATTGTCGCCACCGTGCAGGAACAGGCATTCCTCTCGCTCGAGTCGCCGATATTGCGCGTGTGCGGTATGGACACCCCCTATCCACTGTCCCATGAAACCGAATATGTGCCCGATGCCACCAAGGTATTCGAAGCGATTAAACGCTGCGTTAACTATTAAGGATTTCCGATGCTTGAAGATTTTATTTTACCCGACATCGGCGAAGGCATTGTCGAGTGTGAACTGGTCGAATGGCTGATCAGTGAAGGTGACCTGGTCGCCGAAGACCAACCGATAGCCGACGTCCAGACCGACAAAGCGCTGGTCCAGATACCGGCCAAACACGCCGGCCGGATCAGTAAGCTGTATGTCCATCAGGGCGAATTGGCCAAGGTGCATGCGCCGCTGTTTCAGATGGAAATAGCAGCGGATGCCAGTCTCGAGCCTGGGCAAGCGGTGTCGCCACCGGCCAGCTCCTCGCCCGGTCCTTCGTCCTCGAAGCAGAGCGAACTCGCCCCGACTGAGCCTGGCACGACCAAGGTCCTAGCCACACCGGCGGTGCGGCGCATTGCTCGGGAGCAGGCGGTTGATATGCATCAGGTCGAGGGTACCGGACCCAAGGGTCGGATCCTGAAACAGGATATGATCGCCTTCGTCGATGGTACGCCAGCGCCCGTTGCCGCAACGGCGCCGGTCCCAGTGGCAACCGCCACGGTTAACGCCGTCGAACGCATTCCGATGAAGGGCATTCGTGCCTTGATGGCGAAAAAAATGCAGCATTCGGTGCGCACCATTCCTCACTTTACCTATGCCGAAGAGATCGATGTCAGCGCCCTGAATCAATTGCGCCGTACCCTGAACGAGGGCTTGGCCGAGGGGCAACCGCGCCTGACCTTGATGGCCTTGTTTATCAAGAGCCTGTCACTCGCGCTGGGCCAGTATCCGCTGCTCAACAGCCATATGAACGAGGCCGGCGACG
>Ga0307488_10005788_pt1 | contig 10199 bp, 12 predicted proteins | sample SB02metaG_FD_202248 | JGI IMG/M metagenome (GOLD analysis project Ga0307488, IMG submission 202248) | Sea-ice brine microbial communities from Beaufort Sea near Barrow, Alaska, United States - SB 0.2 | ecosystem: Environmental > Aquatic > Marine > Coastal | place: USA: Alaska | collected...
CCCCCACCGCCGCTGCCGCCGCCGCCGCGAACCTAGCGTGCGCACCATCTCCACCTCCCTGATTTGCGTCGTCGTCGTCGTCATTCTCCCGCTGTCCTCTCGCGCCGTCGTTTTTCCGGCTTTCATTTCCGCTTCCGCTTAACTGACCTCAGGCTCGCCCCCTCCCCCCTTCTGCTCCACGAACAACAGGGATAAGCGACTTCTATGACTTTGCGTGGTACCTCATCCTAGCCGGGCTGGTTATCGCGTTCCTGCGCGTCATGTACAGTAGGGCTGTGACCAGGGGCTTACACTCGTTCATTTCTCAGCTCAACTTGAGCGTTTTTTATGGGATAGGGGGTGCGCGTAGGGGTTGTGTAGCCCGTGTTAAGGGGGTGTTGGGGGGTATGTAGAGTGTGTAGGGTGTTTTTGTGTGGCAGGCACGGCTCAAATAGAGCTGAAAAGTGAACGAGTGTAAGCCCAAGGCTGTGACCTAGGTACTTACTCAGCTTGTGCATGTTTGAGGCGTGAAATGAGATAACTATATTGGTTTCAGAGGCGCCCACGTCACAATTGCACGGAGGGAGCGGGGGGGCGAAAGTGGCGGGTGAGGAGGCCGCCTGCGCCCCAAAGCGGTGCCAATACCCATACACCTCATCAACTCTGAGCCCAGAGTCACCTGCCCAGAAGCGCGAAGCAAAACGCCCTCCTGTGTCACCCTCTCGGATTGTTCAGGGACAAACGGCTTGAGATTATGCTGGGAAACTTGGTATGTGAGGCTCTGCTGCAAGTGCATCACCGGGACCGCGGGAGGCGAGCCGCCGCTGCGGAAGTGCGTGCGGCGGAGGTGGAGGTAGGCCCTTACATGTTTGGGTGCTTCTCCCGGATTAAGGGTTACAAGTTTGGGTAATTCTCCCGGGCAATGGGTCTCACATTTGGGTCTTCCTCTCGGGTTTGAGTGCTGCTCCCGTGGCATGACTGGGTTGAAGTGCCAGCTGAACAGAGCACCGGCTGTCCCCCGCGACCCTGGCTCGTGGCGGAAAAGCAGCGCATCGCGTCGATAGAGATGCCGCCGCTCAGCGCGTTCATGGTCACTCAGCCGGACGACTCGCTCGTCATGGTGACAGTGGACTCTGGGGAGACGGTGGACCATGGGACGACGGCGGCAACGGCGGCGGCATTGGAGACGGCTGCGGCGGCGGCGGCGGCGACGACAACGGCAATGCCGACGGCGGCAACTGGGTGGTTTGGAAGACGGTGGACGAACAGGGCACCGGCGGTGGCGGAGGCGGCGGTGACGGCGTGGGGGGCGACGACGACGGGGGGGGCGGCAGCAGCGACGCCCCATGGAAGCCCGCAGAGAGACGCGTGGCCGTCAGGATAAACCCTGTGCCTGAAACTCTAAACATCAACGCCGGGGCGGCGGCGGTGGCAGCGACGTCCACGTGGGCGAGCGCAGGGACGCCTGGCCGTGAACCTCGCGCCACACGCATATTTGTGAGGCTGATGGTAAAGCCGCCGGTGTACTTTGCAGCGCTGTAACTTTGATTCTTACCGCTCGATTCTTTCTCACCACTTTGGTGAACATACCTGTATCGCAATTATCATTAGGATTTTAGTCGAATTTATAGCCTAGCCGAGGGCCAGTGGTGGAAGCGAAAGTGTGCGGTGGCATATTTTGTCAACACCCACTTGGTTCCGTCTCCCTCTCTTGTAGTCTAACGCACGGGAGGTCAGCGCAAGGCAAGTGATTTGCTAGAGCTACATAGTGTCATTACTGTTGTACAAAATAGTAGTCTAATGCCACTGCGTTGTGCATGGCTTGCCTAGCACCGGCAAAGTATTCGTGGATAGTAAACTATTGTGATGGTGAACTAATCGTGGGACGGTAAACTATCAGTGAATGGTATGGCGAGCACCGGAGGGGATACTATGATGCAACACACTACTGCCAGTCGCGCTGGCGCTCTGCCGCGATAGCCGCCATGCGCCTCGCCGCCGCGATGGCCGCCGTGCGCCCCTCCCCGCCGCGGCGCGCCTCTTCCGCCACGCGCCAGAGTCTGACAGAGATAGAGGCAGGTGAATATGCGAATGCTTACGGGTACACTAAGCTACGATACAGAGGATGCAAATGTGGTGAATGTGTACGGGTACACTTTGAGCAGGAGGAGATAAGAGAAGGGGGTCATTGTGAAAGAGTAGCAGTCTCCGCATGGTATGGAGGAGGCGAATGTGTACGGGTACGCCATGTGCAAATCGTGGCCGGGCCCTGCCACGCGCCGTGCGATGTAGGCGGGCGGGCGGGTGAACTTGGGGCGGAATGTGCACTCCGCCTCCTCCGCCGCTGACCGTTCGGTCTTCTCGCGCAAGTACTGCTCCCGGCCCCGCCCCAGCACCCCCGCCCCCGCTCCCCCCCCCGCCCCCGCCCCGGCCCCTGCCATCCTCGCCCCTGCCCCCGTGCCCGCCTCCGCCCGTGGTCCTGGCCTCGTGTCGTCGTACACACTGAGTCCGTCGACCCCAGCTGACACGTGCGGGGACGACACACGCACTGGTCGGTACGTGGCGATGGCATCTTCGGAAGCGCGCACCTTGGCTTCTGCCGTGCGGCGTCATCGAGGGACCGGTAGAAGGATGCTCGCCATGTCGTTTCAGTCGTAGCCTGGCATTTAAATCGAGAGAAGAGGGATGAGTTGAAGATAATTCAGGGCGGTTACTACCAGGCCCTTTTCGTACTGTACTGCTTGGAATGCTCAAAAGATTACAGGGTGGCATTGAACTCACGACAATTCGTAAGGAGGACGTTTCAATAAACATTTCAGGTTTAGGGCATAAAGTATAGGGTTTATGGTGCCGCCGCCGCCCTGCCGCCTGGCCAGCGCCCTGTCCGCGTCGCCGCGACTCATGTCGTCCAGGGAGCGCGCCACGAGGGCCGCGCTCTTGTGGTTGATCTTGGGGCGGAACGTGCAGTTCGGGTCCACACCGCTCAACACCGAGCCCGGGGTAGGAAGCGCAGCGCCGGCGGCGGTGGTGTGGGTGGCAGGGTAAACTGATCGATGCACGGTGGTCAGAGGAGGAACTGCGGCGGCGGTGCGAGGCTGGATGTGCACTGCTGGTGCCAAAGTGGCTGGGGGCGGAACTGCGGCAGCAGTGCGCGAGACGGGGTGCACTGCTCGAGACACGGAGGGTTTGTGGCGGTGGTGTTGCGGGTCAATGGTGACGGCAGCACTGCTCGGTCTGGCAAAGTTTGGCCGCTCAGCGCGAGCGGCGGCGGCGGTGGCAGACTGTAGCGGATCGGCACCGGCGGTGGTGGCGGCGGCTCTAGCGGCGCCGGCCAGTCGCTCGTGCGTCGCCTGCGGCGGTAGCATGATAGCCGTCGCCTCCACCTCCGCCTCCGCCGCCGCTTGCTCAAACTGTTCGAGCGTAGTGAATCTCCCTCTCCCCGCAGCTGCCATCTCGGACGTGAAAATCGCCTCCTCTAGTGCCGACGCCGCCGCCAGCCAGGGGCTTACACTCGTTTACATTAGAGCTCAACTTGAGCAAGTCCAAGACATAATTCATGATGCACTTTGGGCTATTCGGTGGACAGAGGAGCTCAAGTTGATCTGAAATGGGAACGAGTGTAAGCCCCTGCCGCCAGCGCCGGATTCGCTGACTGTTGCCGCCCCGCGGCAGCATAAGCCGCAGCGTAAGAATCCGCCGCGAACTTGACGAATTCGAAATCGTCGTCAAACTGGGAGGCGCCTCTGCCGCCGCCGCCGCCGCCGCCGCTGCCGCCGCCGCCGCCGCTGCCGCCACCGCCGCCGCTGCCGCCGCCGTTACTACCCCCTCCGCCGCCACTGCCGCCGCCGCCGTCATGCTCGGCAGCCATAGGGCGGCGCGGCTGCAACGCACGCAAGCCTACGTCATCCACGCTCCCGCTGCTGCCGCCGCTGCTGCCGCTGCCATGCCCGCCGTCATACCTGCCGACACCCTGGCGTCCGAGGCTGAGTCCCTCGGCAGAGGCGGTGAGTGACACGGTTCCGGTCCCCGAGGCCGTGTACCCGCTGCCGACGTACCCGTGCCCGTAGTCGTCGGGATTGCCGCCAACGCCAGCGTCGTCAACGTCATCGCGACCGCTGTCCACGTCGTCATCATGGTGCTCAGCGCTAGCGCTGACAGGCGACTCCTCCAGGCGCCCCAGCCCAGGACCTGACAGAAAGCGCTCACCATGTCATCCAACGCACTTCGAACCCTCGTATCATGAGTTGAATTGCATCCTGTGATGCGGCGGGCATTATCAGGCCCCACGTGTTTTGAGTTGACTTCCATCGTATGACGTGACGAGCAGCATCTGGCAGGCCCTACCCCAGACGCTCCTCCAGAACTGCTACTTGCCGCGCGTATTGCTCTTCATCGTTGGTATCATATGTGTCGCCAGCGTGGAGAGCGGCGGCGGGATATTCGTCATCATCGTGGTGGTCGTGGACGTAGAGGGCGGAGGCGTCGACATCGTAGACATCCAGCGTCCTGTCTCCTGCATCATCTTGAAGTGCGGCGGCAGCAGCGGCGGCGGAGACGACCGCGACTCGCCGCAAGTACCGCTCGTCGCCGTCGTCATTGCCGTCGTCACTGGCAGCGGAGGCGAGGTTTCGGTATTGCTCGTCGTCGTCGTCGTCGACATTGGCAGCGGAGGAGAGGGCGGCGGAGGCGGCGAATCGTCTCAAAAATTGAGCGTCGTCATCGTCATCGTTGGCGGAAGAGGCGCCGGCGGCAGTGGTAGCGACGGCGGCGGCGGCGTGGCTGTCGAAGAGCAGCGAGTCGGCCACTGCGATGGCTGCGTCGTAGGCGTCTTTGACAGGGGAGTCGCCGGACAGGCGCGTGCAGGTGCTGAGGTAGCGCGCCTCGAAGCCGCTATCCACTCGCATGCCGCGGCCGCGAGTGGGGCTGGCCAGGAATTCGTGAGATGACGACGGAGGCTCTGCAGCCTCGTACTGATCCTCGCCTTCCGCCTTCTCCTCCACCGCCACCGCCTCCACTGTCTCCCCCACCTCTACATCCTCCATCTCCTCCACCTCCACCACAACCACTATCTCTTCCTCCTCCTTCTCCTCCTCGTCGCCATTCTCCTCGTCCTCTACTCCCAGTGGCTCAAGGCCTAGCTCCAGGGAGGTGTCCATGGGTGAGGGCCAAGCTCATGATGCTCACCACGTCAGAAATTGCAATTTGTAATGAAAACAAAAGTCTAAAACGTGGTGGATGACGTGACGAGGATCGTTTGAGGATGGGTTTCATGCCCCCACCATGGGCCCGTAGGCGAGCTCGTCGAGGCGGAGGCGGCGCGCTGTGGTCGGTGTCGAGAATGATGCCGATGATGCGGAGGCTGCTTTCGTGGGACGGATGGCTGCAGCGACATGCGAGGCGGCGGTGGCCGTGCCCTTGGCGGAGCGAGAGGGTGAGGCGGCGTTGACCTTGCCCCAGGCAGAGCGAGAGGGTGCGGCGGCACTTGGAGCATTGGCTTTGGTCTTGGCCGTACGAGTAAGAAAGGCAGCGGTGACCGGAACCTGCGTTTTACTAGTGGGTGAGGCGGCGGTGGACATGCTTCTGGCGGTGCAAGTGGTACTGCGTGAGGGTGAGGCAACGGCGGCTGTGGCCCTGGCGGTGCGAGTGGGTGAGGCGGCGGTGACGGTGCCCGCGCCCCAGGCGTTGCGAGCAGATGATGCAGCTGTGGTTCTGGCTCTGGCAGTGGGTGAGGCGGCGGTGGGTGAGGCGGCGGCGGCAAGGGCAGTGGCCCTGGCTGCGAGAGTGGCGCTGGGCGGGGCGCGCGACCGCGGCTGCGGCGACTGCCCCCGTCGCTCCTTCTCCGCTGACGACATCACCGCAGAGCGACTCCTCCCGGCGCCTGGGGAGGACGAGCGCCGAGACGACGGAGAGGGCGCAAACCTGGCTGAAGCTGCCACTGCTGCCGCCTCCGCCGCCACCGCCTCCGCTGCCACCGCCTCCGCTGCCACCGCTTCCACCTCCGCTCCCTCCGAGTCTTTGTTCCCACAGGGAGTCAACAACGCCGCCGCCATTGATGCAGGAGACGGGCCGCTGGAAGATGCAGCGGGTGACCGCCGAGACGCCGACGACACCGTCCCCCCCCACCCTGCCCCCACAACCGTGCCCCTCCCCACCCCTGCATTCGCCTCCGCGTCTACCGCCGAGCCCTGCTCTGCGGCCAATGCTGCACACTGCCGTGCCGCCGCCGCCGCCGCCGCCAGTGACGGAGATGCTGACATTGGGGTGTGGGATGATGCTGACGGAGATGGAGCGGTGGGCGGCGGAGTTGCCGTGTGGGACGGTGGTCTTCGGTGAATGCTATAGCCCGCACCGCCACCGCCGTTTCCGCCGCCGCTATTGCTGCTGCTGCCGCCGCCGCCGCCGCCGCCGTTGCCGCCGTTGCCGCCGCAGCTATTGCTGCTGCCATGCTCGATAGCAGGGCTGCAGCGCTCTCCTGAGGGCGGCGTTCCGAAGCTCATACCATACGAAGTGCCGTAACCGCCGAACCCGCCTGGGGATCCCCGCTCAGCGCTAGCACTCCTGCCCCGGCTCTGGCTGTGTCCACCGCTGCGACTCCCGCCGCTCCTGCCGCTGACTGCCCCTGACTGTTTGTCTGTATTTGGAGTCGACACCACCGGCGCTGGGTCCCGGTCAACGCTGGCGGTCCGGCTGCAGCTGCCGCCCACGCCGCTGCTGCCGCCGCCGCTGCCTATCCCTGACTGTATGCCCCCCAGCGGAGTGACCGCCACCACCGCGGCTGACAAGTCCGGCTCAAGGCTAGTGGTCCGGCTCCGGTTCCAGCTGCGTCCCCCGCTGCCACTCCCGCCGCAAACTGGCCGCGACGGCTTGCCCATACACGGAGTCAACGCCGCGGCCTCCCTGTCAACGCTGGCGGTCCGGCTGCGGCTGCGGCTGTGCCCCAACCAGTAGGGCCAGACGGATGTTACATGACTCGTCATAAAACGCATTTGAACCCTCGTTCCTTGATCTAAATGGCATCATATGACGTAGTGAGCAATGTCTGCCAGCCCCTGCCCCGCAGCTGATCCCGCCGCCGCTGACTGCCCCTGACTGTTTGCCCACACAGGGTGTCAACGCCGCGTTATCCGGGTCCCGGTCAACGCTAGCGGTCCGGCTCCTGCTCCGGCTGCGTCCTCCACTGCTGCTCCCGACCCCGCTGTGGTTTATGACGGGCGTGAATGTGCACCCCTCCAGCTCATGCGCTACCGCCGCCGCCTCCGTACAGGGGCTTTCACTCGTTCCAGTTTCAGATCAACCTGACTGTCTGCTCATAGTGAAGCAGTGTACTCGTACATACTCGCCGAATCCTGGCCTGGCCGCTCGTTCCATTTTCAGATTAAAAGCCAGAACCTTCGAACGACAGTCGACTAAGCCGAAATAGGGAACGATTGACCAGGCCTGAGAGAAGGACGCAGAGAGTGTGCAGAGGTATATAGTTACACTATGAGCAAAAAGTCAGGCCCTACCGTTGCCGCTTCCATCTTGCGATCTTTGCGGATCTGCCAAGAGTGTGTGCGTTCCGCCACACTGGGTGACGCCGACCGACCACGCCCCCGTCCAGCCGACCCGCCGGGAGTGCTAGATGGCACGACCCTACTGGAAGCTCCGCCAGCTGTCACTCCCCCACTGGCCACCGCGCCAACTGTCACATCCCCACTGGTTCGTGCCCTGGAGTGCTCCGCCATACTGGGGGACGGTGACCGGCCGCGCCCGTGCCCACCCGACCCAGCGGATGAGCGAGACTGTGCTGGCGTCTTAGCAGGCGACTGAGCCGTCGATCGAGCTGGCGATTTAGCTCTGGGCGATCTAGCTGGTGATTTAGCTCTGGGCGTTTTAGCTGCGGGCGATCTAGCTGAGGGTTTACCCAGAGGGTGGTGTCCAATCAGGGTGGCTTCCGAGTCCTCGTGGCCAGAGCGCCCGGTGTGGGCGGCGGAGGCACAATCCTCGAGGGGGTGTGCGGCGGAGGCACGATCACCGATCCCCCCCCAAGCTGCAGAGCCACTGGACGCGGGGGACTTGCGGGCCCGGTTGAGCCAAGCGGCTTCAGCGGCGGCGCCGCGTGCAGACACCGACTGCTGCTAATTGTAGTGACGCAAGTTGAAATTGCAAGCAGAAATTGAAAGCAGTTCATCATATTTTGGCTTCCAGCGCTGACACCAAGCGAGGTCAAACCAGGCTCAACCCAGGGTCGACGAGGATTAATCGCCCTACCTGTTGCTGCTGCTTCTGATGTTGTCGCAGCTGCAGCTCCTCCTGGCGCCGCTGCTCCTGCTCCTCCTGCTCCTGCTTCTGGTGCTGTTGCTGATGCTCCTGCTGCCGCTGCTGATGGTGCCGCTGCTGCTGTTCCCTCAGCCGCAGAAGCACAGCAGCGCGAGCAGACATTGACGGCGTAGGCGAAGGCGAAGGTGGAGGCGACATTTGATGCAGCTGCGCCGGTGCACTATGCTGTTCACACTGCTCCTCGGCATCAACAGCAGACATCGAGGGTGAAGGTGACAGCTGCTGCTGCTGCTGATACTGCTGCTGCTGATGTTCCACCGGTGCAGGATGCGGTGGCAGCGGCGGTGGCTGGGAGTGGCGCGCAGTCTCGTTGCTCACCTCGCCGCGCTCTGCTGCCACAGGCGCCGCTGACGCCGCTGCCGCGACAATTTCCGCAGGGAAAGAATCGGCGAACTCCGATAGCACGTCAGCCGCTTCGAAAGCGCCGGCGGGTACCCTGGGTGACTCGATAGTGACCACTGTGGTGCCGATCATGGAGCTTGTGCTGCGGCGAGAGGGACTAGAGCGGGCAGATAATTCCCGCCGTTCAAGGTTGGCCTCGATGCTGTCCAGTTGGTGGGAGTAGACTGCGGCAGCTGCTGCAGATATTGTGCCGGCGGATGTTGCGGCGGCGGCAGTGCCTGATCCAGAGCTGATGCGGCGGCGAGAGGGGCTTGAGTGGGCAGATGATTCCAGCCTCTCAAGGTTGGTCTCGATGCTGTCCAGTTTATGGGAGTAGGCTGCAGCAGCTGCTGTGGACATTGTATGGGTCCCTTGTGCTGCGGCGGCGGCGGCTGCGGTGGTGGCGGCGGGGGCCTGGGCGAGGGCGGCGAAGGAGGAGACGGCAGCGGGGGCGGTTGCGGCATGGGCGTCGGCGGGGGCGACTGCTGAGGCGTCGATGACGGTGGCGGCGGGGGCGTTGGCGTTGGCGGCGGCGGCGGCAGCGGTTGCGGCGGCGGCAGCGGCCGCAGCAGGGGCGGCGGCGGCGGCAGTGGCAGCAAAGAGAGGATTCAAAACTCGCGACAGCGCGTCAGGCGACCCGCCCTCCACAGCCTCGGGCCAAGTAAAGGAACCGGTCAACTCAACAGCATTACCACCGCGGTATGAGCCTGCATCACCACCTTCGCCGACTGTATGCTCATAGAGAGGGTTGCCAACAGGGTTCGATTCCGCGTTTCCATCGCCGCCGACAGCTTGCTCATAGTGTACGTCTCGCGTCCCGCTGCCCCGCGATAGTTTTTGGTCGATCCCCAGCAGCTCCGACTCCAGTGCCTCCTCCGTGTAGGGCCTGGCAAAAAATTGCTCCCCACGTCATTCAACGCATTTTGAATCCTCGTGTCGTGAGTTAGCTGGAATCTATGATGTGGCGAGAAACCTGGCCGATCTGGCTCGCCACATCATTCAACACATTCTAAACCCTCGTCTCCTGATATGAATGGTATCATATGACGTGGCGAGCAATAATTGCCAGGCCCTAACTCTGCCGCAATGAGCTCCATCATCTCAGCATCCAGCCCACCCGCTGCCTCAAACTGTTTGCTCATAGTGCAACTCTCAGCGACACTGCCCCGATCCCATCCTCCCCCCGCATTGCTGCCGCCACCGTACCTGTTGTTGACGGGACTCGTATTCGCCACAGGAGACAGGAACACCTCTGGCTGTTTCCTCGCAGTGTACCACTCCACCTCCTCCTCCTCCTCCTCCTCCTTCACTGCCCTCTCTGCCGCCGCCGGCGCTGCCATAGGAGACACTAGAGACATAACTGCCTCAGACTGTTTGCTCATAGTGTACCTGTCCTCCACCTCCTGCACCGCCTCCTCCGCCGCTACCGCCGCCGCTGCTCAGGGGCTTACACTCGTCCACCTGTCGGCTTAACTTCAGCGCTTTCTGTGGGTTAGGGGTTGCATTTAGGGGTTGTTCAG
>Ga0307488_10005789_pt1 | contig 10199 bp, 9 predicted proteins | sample SB02metaG_FD_202248 | JGI IMG/M metagenome (GOLD analysis project Ga0307488, IMG submission 202248) | Sea-ice brine microbial communities from Beaufort Sea near Barrow, Alaska, United States - SB 0.2 | ecosystem: Environmental > Aquatic > Marine > Coastal | place: USA: Alaska | collected 2017-05-06
CCTGTTTGTCGGCGTCCAGCTCGGTCGCCAGAGTCACGGCATCCGGTGCGCGGTCAATGACCAACGCCTGGATGCGCGGAAATTCGGTTTCTCCAAATGCATCGGGGTCGAACGCCTGCTGGCGCAGATCACCAGAAGAGCCGATCCGAACGACGGTGGTATCGAAGGCAATTACCACGATCACGGCCAGCACACCGGCAGTAAGGATCAAAGGGCGTCGTTTACCAGTGAACCAGCTATTGGATTTTGTGGCTGTTCTGGCCATTGCGTCGTCCCCTCCCTTTAAATTTCGAACCCTGCGCTCGCGCTGCTTTGGTGCGACACCCCTGCCGATGGCAGGGGTTGTCTAATCTTGAAAACCGTAAGTGAAAAAAATTTCTTTGTCTGCAAAAAAATTCACACTCTGCAAATTTTTGTGCTAGATATCTGATGAAATGCGTATCCTACATGATGAAATGCGTATCCCACATAACGATAGGCCCTTGTAAGAAAGACAGCGAATGGCATCGAAAAGACCCTCACAGCCGACGAAGCCCCAATCTGACCCGTATTTTCAGGTATGACCGAATCGTCTGATCTCATCATCGGCATCGACGCGGGAACGTCAGTCATCAAGGCCGTCGCGTTTGATCTGAAAGGTCGTCAGGTCGGCGTGGCCTCGGTGCTAAACAGCTATCAATCGGGAAAAGACGGCGCGGCCACGCAAGACCTAGCGCAGACCTGGAGCGATTGCATCACTGCCTTGCGCGGGTTGGTTGATAAGATCGAAGGCGTTGCGAGCCGCGTCGTGGCGATCGGCGTGACCGGACAGGGCGATGGCACTTGGCTGGTCGGGGCGGACAATGCCCCGGTCTGCGATGCGTGGCTTTGGCTGGATGCCCGCGCGGCCCCCACCGTTACCCGATTGGCCGATGACGCAAGCGAGCGCGCTCGGTTTGAGGCGACAGGCACCGGGCTGAACACTTGCCAGCAGGGCAGCCAGCTTGCCCACATGTTACACCACCACCCCGATTTGCTGGACCGCGCTGAGGTTGCGTTACATTGCAAGGATTGGCTATTCCTGAACCTAACCGGTGTCCGGGCGACAGACCCCTCAGAGGCCAGCTTCACCTTCGGCGACTTTCGCGACCGCGTCTATAGCGATACGGTCATCGAGGCGCTAGGGCTGTCAAAACAGCGCCGCCTGCTGCCCGACATTCTGGACGGCACGCAACAAACGCATCCGTTGGGTGCTGACGCAGCAGCGGCGACGGGGTTGCGCGCGGGAACGCCAGTATCTCTGGGATATGTCGATATGGTCATGACGGCGCTGGGTGCGGGGGTCTACACTGGTGATGCGGGTTCGGCCTGTTCGACGATCGGGTCCACGGGCGTGCATATGAGGGCCGTGACGTCGGATAATGTTCAACTGAACGATCAGGGAACGGGCTATATCATCTGCCTGCCGGTGCCGGACATGGTAGCGCAGGTTCAGACCAATATGGCCGCCACCTTGAACATCGACTGGGCGCTGGCCTTGGCCGGTGATCTTTTGCGCGACCTTGGCCTGCCGCAGGATGACAATCTCGTCGACTACCTCGACACGTGGATCGCCCGGGGCGCCCCAGCGGCGCTGATGTATCACCCTTATATTTCCGAGGCGGGTGAACGCGGCCCATTTGTGAACGCCGACGCGCGCGCAAGCCTGATCGGCTTGAACTCGACGCACCGCTTTCCCGACATGATCCGCGCCATCGTTGACGGCCTCGCCATGGCGACCCGCGATTGTTATGCCGCGATGGGCTCGATGCCGGCCGAACTGCGTGTGACGGGTGGGGCGGCGCGGTCCACCGAATTGCGCAAGATTCTCGCCAGTGCGCTGAACACTCCCGTGCGCGTGTCCTCCCGCGACGAAGCCGGTGCCGCGGGCTGCGCCATGATGGCCGCCGTCGCGATCGGCGCCTACGCCGACATGGACGCCTGTATCGCGGACTGGACGACGCCCCTTTTGGGCACGCCCGAACCCGCCGATCCAACCCTCGTTGCGGTATACGACCAGCATTTCGAAACCTACCGCGCCACGCGCCAGACTTTGCTCCCCATCTGGGACAGCCTGGCCGCACAGCGCCTCGTTTAAGGAGCAATTTTATGACGAATATTCCAACAGTGGACCTTTTTGTCATTGGCGGAGGCATCAACGGCGCCGGCTTTGCGCGCGACGCAGCCGGTCGGGGCCTCAGTGTGGTGCTATGCGAGAAAGACGATCTGGCCGAAGGCACATCGTCGCGGTCCGGCAAGCTGGTCCATGGTGGTCTTCGCTATCTGGAGTACTACGAATTCCGGTTGGTGCGCGAGGCGCTGATCGAACGTGAAATCCTGATGAACAACGCGCCCCACATCATCTGGCCCATGCGCTTCGTTCTGCCGCACAGCCCTCAGGACCGCCCCGCGTGGCTCGTCCGGCTGGGGCTGTTCTTGTATGACAATCTGGGCGGGCGCAAAAAACTGCCCGGCACCCGCACTCTGAACCTTCACCGCGACCCCGAGGGGGCCTCGATCAAGGATGCCTTTAAAAAGGGCTTTGAGTACTCCGATTGCTGGGTCGATGATGCCCGCCTCGTGATCCTGAATGCGGTGGACGCAGGCGAACGCGGCGCGACTGTGTTGACCCGCAGTGCCTGCACGTCGGCTCGCCGCGAAGGCGATGTCTGGTGTGTAACCACCACCAATTCGGTCACCGGACAAATCCGCGAGTTCAAGGCCAAGGTCCTCGTCAACGCGGCGGGTCCATGGGTCACAGATGTAGTGACACGCGTGGCGGGATCCAATTCCGCGCGCAACGTGCGACTGGTCAAGGGCAGTCACATCATTGTGCCTAAATTCTGGAAGGGGGAGCATGCCTATCTGGTGCAAAACCACGACAAGCGCGTGATTTTCATCAACCCATATGAGGGTGACAAGGCTCTCATCGGCACAACGGACAAACCCTACGAAGGACATGCCGAAGACGTCGCCGCAGGCGAGGATGAAATCCTGTATCTGATCGACGCTGTGAACCGCTATTTTAAGGAACAGCTGACCCGAGACGATGTGTTGTCCACCTTCTCCGGTGTCAGACCGTTGTTTGATGACGGCAAGGGCAACCCGTCCGCCGTGACCCGCGATTACGTTTTCGACCTCGAAGAGGCCGGTGGTGCGCCGATGCTGAATATCTTCGGCGGTAAAATCACCACGTTTCGCGAACTAGCCGAACGCGGGATGCACAAGATCGCGAAATTCTTTCCCGATTTAGGCCCGGATTGGACCGATGCGGCCCCCCTGCCCGGCGGTGACATGAAAGACGCAGATTACGACACGTTCTGCGCCACGCTTAAAATAGATTTTCCATGGATGTCGCGCGGTCTGCGGCGTCACTACGGGCGGCTCTACGGCACTAGGGTTGCGTCCGTGGTCGGGGATGCAAAATCCGTCGACGGGTTGGGACGCCACTTTGGCGGCACCCTTTACGAGGCCGAGGTGAACTATCTGCTGGCCCACGAATGGGCTCAGACTGCCGAGGATATTCTGTGGCGGCGCACCAAACATCGGTTGCACCTGAGCGATGCCGAACAATCTGCGTTCACCGAATGGTTCGATCACACAAGATCGCAGGCAGCCTGACATGCCGCTGTCGCTGTCGCTTAACACCAATCCGCTGGTCAATCGGTTTGCCGAACCCGATGATCTGATCGACACAATCGCGCGCGATATCCGCATCCGCGACATCCAGCTGACCCATGAGTTCATCAACCCGAGCTGGCCAGCCGCCGTGATTCGCCGCCTGACCCGCGACATGGATCGAGCGTTGCAGCGCACAGGCGCGCGGGTGACGTCTGGCATGACCGGCCCCTTCGGACGACTGAACCATTTCGGCCATCCCGACGTGGACGTGCGCCGTTATTATGTCGATTGGTTCAAGACGTTCGCGGACATCGTCGGCGATCTGGGAGCCACATCCGTCGGCACGCAGTTCGCCATTTTCACCTACAAGGACTTTGACGATCCCGCCCGCCGCGAGCGCCTGATCGAGATCGCGATCGATTGCTGGGCCGAGGTGGCGGACCACGCCAAATCCGCTGGGCTAGACTACCTGTTTTGGGAACCAATGAGCGTGGGCCGCGAGTTTGGCGAAACGATCGTGCAAAGCTTAGCTTTGCAAGACAGGCTCACTGCCGCTGGTATGGCAATCCCCATGTGGATGATGGCCGATATCGACCATGGCGATGTGACCTCGGACAATCCTGACGATACCGACCCCTTCGCCTGGGCGCGGGCGGTTCCACACGTCAGCCCAATCATTCACATCAAGCAATCGATGATGGACAAATCCGGCCACCGCCCGTTCACTGCCGCGTTCAACGAAAAGGGAGCGATTCAGCCCGCACCGCTGTTGAAAGCACTCAACGACAGTGGTGCTGCTGACAACGAAATTTGCCTTGAGCTGTCGTTCAAGGAACGCGAACCGAGTGACCGTCAGGTGGTGTCCGACATTGCCGAAAGTGTCGCATTTTGGGCCCCCCATATCGATAGCGGAGTTGAGGATTTGAAACTATAGATGCGGTTTGTCACTGGTCTAAAATGGCGTGTCTGACACCCGTTCCGAGCTGAAAAAGGACGTATCATCATGGTAAAAGATCGCCTTTCAGATCATGCCGAGCATTCGCTCGCGATTCGTGCGGCATGGCTGCACTACGTCGGCGGACTTCGCCAGGCCGAGGTCGCCAAACGCATCGGCGTCACATCCCTCAAGGCGCACCGTCTGATTGCACGAGCCGTGTCCGAAGGTGCGGTAAAAGTCAGCATTGAAGGTGAGATTGTGGAATGCCTTGAGCTTGAGGCCGCGATGACCGCCCGCTTTGGTCTCGAAGTCTGCGAAATCGCGCCAGACCTTGGCGAAGACGGGGTTCCGTTCCGAACGCTGGCCCTTGCGGGGGCGGCGTTTTTGCGGCGTTGGTCGGTTAGCAGTGATGCGTTGACCATCGGCATCGGGCATGGCCGTACGCTGGCCGAAGCGGTCCGCGCGATGCCGGGGTTCAAGACGAACAAGATAAGCTTCGTGTCCCTGCTGGGCGGACTGACCCGAAATTTTGCGGCCAACCCCCACGACGTGATGCACCTTCTGGCCGAAAAGACCGGCGCGCGCGCCTATGTACTGCCCGTGCCGTTTTTTGCCAACTCTGCCGAGGATCGCGAGGTTCTGCTAGCCCAACGCGGCGTTAAGGAGGTGTTCGGGATCGCCGAGAATGCGGAGCTAAAATTCGTCGGAATCGGCACGGTGGGTGATGATACGCAGCTGGTGAACTCGGGCATGATTGAACCTGCCGAGATCGAGGAAATTTCACGCGCGGGCGGTGTAGCCGAAATGTTGGGCCATTTCTTTGACAGTGACGGGGTCGCGCTGGAAACACCCCTCATCTCTCGCACGTTGGCCGTGTCTCTGGACGAAGGACGTAAGGATCGCGTCTTTGCACTGGCCGGCGGCCCCGAAAAGGAGGCCCCGTTGCGTGCGATCCTGAAGAGTGGGCGCCTTTCGGGGTTGATCACGGACGAGCGCACCGCGCGGGCGCTACTCGCCGAGTGATCCGTCAGTACTCCAGCGCCATCGCCGCAAGCGACTTGGCGCGGATGTTTTCAGCCTGCCCTGAAGTTCCGAACGCCTCGAATTTAAGGATACTTTGATCGCGCATCATGTCCATCGCGGGTTTGAGGTATTTGCGCGGATCGAATTCGTCGGGCGCAGTCACCAGCGTCTTGCGGATCGCTGCCGTGGCCGCTAGCCGCAGATCAGTGTCGATGTTCACCTTGCGCACCCCGTTGCGAATGCCGCGTTGTATCTCCTCAAGCGGCACACCCCACGTCGGTTTGATGTCGCCGCCAAATTCATTGATCTGTTCGCGCAGAAACTCAGGGACGGAGGAGGATCCGTGCATGACCAAATGGGTGTCTGGAAGTTTCTTGTGGATTGCCTCGATCACGTCCATCGCCAGAACTTCCCCGTCGGGTTTTCGGGTGAATTTATAAGCGCCGTGGCTGGTCCCCATCGCGACGGCCAGCGCATCGACGCCGGTTTCGGCCACGAACCGCGCCGCCTCGTCCGGGTCGGTCAGCAATTGATCGTGCGACAGTTTCTCGGTCGCGCCATGCCCGTCTTCCTGATCGCCCATACCGGTTTCGAGCGACCCAAGGATGCCCAGTTCTCCTTCGACCGACACGCCCGCAGCGTGAGCCATCTGCACCACCTGCCGCGTGATACTGACGTTATATTCGTAGTTGGCGGGCGTCGTCCCGTCCGCGCCCAAAGACCCGTCCATCATTACCGACGTAAATCCGTGCTGGACCGCCGTGACGCACGACGCAAGCGTGCTGCCGTGATCCAGATGCATACAGACGGGAATGTGGGGATAGATTTCGACGAGCGCATCGATCAATTTTGCCAGCACCGTGTCGTTGGCATAGACCCGTGCTCCGCGGCTGGCCTGAAGAATGACCGGCGCGCCCACTTTGTCGGCGGCTGCCATGATAGCCAGCCCCTGTTCCATGTTGGACATATTGAATGCGGGCACCGCATAACCGTTGGTGGCCGCATGATCGAGGAGTTGGCGAAGTGTGATACGGGACATGTGAATTTCCTAAGATTGAGCAGTGTTAAAATAGGTTTGAAGCGTCACCATTTCGTCCGCTGATCCAAAGAACAGCGGCACGCGGGCGTGTAGGTCGGCCGGCTTTAGATCAAGAATTGGACGTACGCCATTCGTCGCGCGCCCGCCTGCCTGCTCCATCAGATAGGCAATCGGGAACGCCTCGTAGGCGAGGCGCAGAAATCCGTCTTCGTAACCGATCCTGTTGTCCGCTGGGTACATGAACACACCTCCACGGCGCAAAATCCGGTGCAAATCACCCACCGCAGCCGCGATCCAGCGCATGTTAAAATCGCGCCTGCGCGGGCCATCGGAACCGATATAGAGATGGTCAATATAGTGGCGCAAACCAGCGTCCCAGCGGCGGTAATTCGATGCGTTGAAGGCGATTGTCGAAGTGTCGGCGCGTACCGTTACATTCGCGTCATCGAGAACAAACGTGCCCTTGCACAGCGTCGCGATCGCAACGCCATCCCCCACGCTGAAACCGAAATCGACGCTGTGCCCGAACGACACGTAGCCTGCCGCTATGATGTCACGCCCGGCGCGCAAGACAGTGTCGCCCACGTGAAAAACACAAAACAATGCGCCCAGAGGTGCACCGATTCCGATACTGCCGGAGCCATCTATGGGGTCGATGGCGACATCGAAGCCCCCGCACGCGTCAAGCTCGATCACATCGTCCGCTTCCTCGGATAACACTTTGGCGACGGACAATTTGGCCAATGCATCAACGAAATGATGGTGCGCGGCGACATCCAGCGCCTTTTGCCCGTCGCCGGACTGATTGGTTCCAATCAAAGTCGTCGGATCGCCCGGCAGGCAGCCCTGCGCCAAACGTGCTGCGACCGAAACGCTCGCCAGTGCGATCCCGCATACGAGTCGCGCCAGCGATTGCTTGCCCGTGTCTTGCCCCGCCCAACTCGAAAGATGCGCGGCAAGGTCCGGCCCACGCGCATCGCTATCGCACGTCAGACGTAAGACACTGTCACACGCAAAATTTTCAGACATCAGGGCCTCCTTCGTTGGAGAAGTCCTAACGTCAACGCGTAAAAGTAACAATACGAAATCACAAAATAACATTATTGACGTTCTATTTTCGATGTGGGATGTGATATTTAAGGAGGACCACAGGTGAAACGAGACGAGCGGCAAAGCGTGATCATGGATTTGCTTGTGGCTGACGGTGACGTCGACCTTGAACAGCTCGCTGCCCGGTTCGATGTCTCAAAAATGACGATCCACCGAGATCTTGATGAACTGGAAGCGGCCTGCCTTCTGAGGAAAGTGCGCGGTGGCGCCACGATCCAGTCCGGCACGCAGTTCGAAAGCGATTACCGCTTCCGCGAGCGTCGGAGCGGTAATGCAAAGGCGGCGATGGCTGATTGCGCACTGGACTTGATCGAACCCGGAATGACCGTGATGATAAACGACGGATCTATGGCCGCCGTGCTGGGCGCCAAGGCGGGTGCAAAACGCCCTCTCACTGTCATCACCAACAACGCGGCGGTGATCGACACATTACGCAACGAGGCCGGTATCACCCTGATGGCCTTGGGCGGGGTCTATTCCAGAAAATTCAACGCTTTCCTTGGAAAGATCACTGAAGATGCACTGCGTGGATTGCGCGCCGACATCGCGTTTATCTCGTCGCCTGCCGTCGCGGGCCTTGAAGTGTTTCACATGGATGACGACGTAGTCCGCACGAAACAGGCAATGATGGAGCGGGCCACGACCTGCTGCCTCCTGGTCCACCACACGCGGTTCCATCAGACGGCACTGCACAAACTGGCGAACCTTTCGCAGTTCGACTACATCATCACCGATCAAGACCCGGAAGCCGGCGCGCTTGCCACGCTGGATGCAGCTGGCATCGCGCTGATAATAGCAGACCATCGAAAGGATGCTTCATGACCCACCCCAATCCGCAGTTCTGGATCGGCACCAGCTGGAAAATGAACAAAACATTGGCCGAGGCGACGACGTTCGCCACCCGTTTGTCCCAAGCCGACGGCGCGAGCGAACTGTGCATCCAACGGTTTGTCATCCCGCCATTCACTGCCGTGCACCTGGTGGCGCAGATCCTGCAAGAAACATCCGTGAAAGTCGGAGCGCAGAACATGCACTGGGCCGACGACGGCGCGTGGACGGGCGAAGTGTCGGCCCCGATGCTGCTGGATTGCGGCCTCGATATGGTTGAGCTTGGCCATTCCGAACGTCGCGCGCATTTCGGCGAAACCGATGAAACCGTCGGTTTGAAAACACAGACCGCGATACGTCACGGCCTGACACCGCTGATCTGTATTGGCGAAACGCTGGAAGACCGCGAAGCTGGCCGCGCCCAAGACGTTCTTACCGCGCAGGTGCGCGCGGCATTGGGCAAGATCGATTCGAACCTGCACGACGCGCAAATACTGCTGGCCTATGAACCCATCTGGGCCATCGGGGAGCACGGCATTCCCGCCACATCCGATTACGCCGACGCCCGACAGGCCCAAATCATCGACGTCGCGCAGGACATTCTGGGGCGCCGCATCCCCTGCCTCTATGGCGGGTCAGTCAACCCAGATAACTGCGCTGAGCTTATCCAATGCCCGCATATCGACGGACTTTTCATCGGTCGATCCGCTTGGGACGTCAATGGATACCTCAATATTCTTGACCTATGCGCCGCCACATTTGACACACGAAAGGAAACACCATGAAAATTGCAATCGCAGGCGACACCGCCGGAGAAGGTCTAGCGAAGACACTGGCCGACCACTTGAAGGCTACTCACGACGTCACCGACCTGTCCCGAGTGCAGGGCGAGGCAGACCAGTTCTATGCTAGTCTGTCAGATCGTGTGGCATCAGCTGTCATGGACGGGGAATTCGATCGTGCCATTCTCGTGTGCGGCACCGGCATTGGCGTTCAGATCGCGGCCAACAAAGTGTCGGGCATTCGCGCAGCGCAGTGCCACGATACTTATTCTGCCACCAAGGCCGCCACATCCAACAATGCCCACATCATCACAATGGGCGCGCGGGTGATAGGCGTCGAACTGGCCAAAGACATTGCGGAAGCCTTTTTGAACGCCTCGTTTGATCCGCAAGGTCGATCCGCAGGCAATGTTGATGCCATCGACGCGGTTGACACGAAGTATTCAAGATCCTGATCGCGCCGTGAAATGCCCGTGTACAGTTTTATGGCCACCCATAAGGTCATGGCCTAGGCTGCCGCTATGACACGTCTACTGGCAATCGACAGCGGCCTGACCGTGACAAAAGCCGTTATTTTTGACGGTTTTGGCCAGCAGTTGGGGGTCGCGCAATGCAACGTACGCCAGTTGATGCCAAAACCGCACCACGTCGAACGCGACATGGACGATTTATGGCGTCAGACCGCGACTGCCATCCGCGAAGTCCTTGAGGCGACAAAAACTAACCCAAACGACATTGCGGCCATTGGTGTTACAGCCCATGGCGACGGCCTGTATTTACTGGATAAACAGGCCAAGCCCCTTGGACACGGGATCCTGTCGCTGGACAGTCGCGCAGCGCA
>Ga0307488_10005790_pt1 | contig 10198 bp, 15 predicted proteins | sample SB02metaG_FD_202248 | JGI IMG/M metagenome (GOLD analysis project Ga0307488, IMG submission 202248) | Sea-ice brine microbial communities from Beaufort Sea near Barrow, Alaska, United States - SB 0.2 | ecosystem: Environmental > Aquatic > Marine > Coastal | place: USA: Alaska | collected...
AGTCCCTTCCATACATCATTGACTGACCCTTTGATGTGGTTGTCCATGGTTGGCTGTTCTGCTGCTCATGGAAGACTGCCACTGGTGGGTCATGAGGCGGGTCTGCAAGGAAGATGGGGTCGTCAGCGCTTATGGTTCCAAATAGCGTTATTTGATCAGAGAATGTTGTTGGCTCATCGTAACCACTGAGGAGTGGAAGATGAGACAGACCGACAGCTAGAACAACTCTTTTGTGGTCAATCCAAACATACTGCAGACGACCTTCCCTTAGCAGGTTAATTGTTATACTATAACACCATGAGCGCATCGTTTAATACTCTTGGCAATTACAACGCAGCGGGTGGTCTCGCATGAGTGACCGCAAAACCGGACGCAATGCGGATGGAACATTCGGTCTGGGTAACTCCGGCAAGCCCAAGGGGACGCGCCACAAGGCTACACTGGCGGCTATGGCGCTTCTGGATGGTGAGGCGGAGAGTTTGTCCCGTAAGGCGGTGGAACTGGCCCTAGAGGGCGACACAACGGCCCTGCGGCTTTGCCTTGAGCGTATCGCGCCACCAAGAAAAGATGCGCCCGTGACCTTCGACCTTCCACCTATGCAGTCAGCAGCGGACGCAGCAAAGGCGGCGGGTGCGGTGCTGAATGCTGTTGCTGATGGAGACCTCACCCCGACTGAGGGTGCGCACATCATGGCGCTGGTTGAGACTTATCGGCGGACGCTTGAGACATCATCACTAGAGGCCCGTGTGCTGGCGCTGGAGGCCGATAGCCATGTCTAGGCTCAATTCACGGCTAAAAAGGCTAGAGCGCCTGCAGGGCGCCTCTGGTCGAGGGACCAGTTTCATTATTCAGAGGCAATTATTCTGGCGTGAAGGAGACGCACTGCACAGCGTCCCAGCATATGCATCTGTCTTGACCCGGACCGGTTGGGATCGCGTTGACTATTCCGAGGGTGAAGCGGTGGCAGCTTTTGATGCCCGCGTTGATGCGAAAGCTTGTGACCGCGACTAAGCACTGAAGGTCGCGAGGTTCACCTACCCAGCAGCCGAAAAAATGAAGGTTACTTTGATGTTGTACCTTTGGGATAGATCGGTTCTGAGCCTACAAAGCCGCCATAGGATGGGGGGGGTCGCAGAGGTCTGCTCTGCGGGACTTTCCTAACGTTTGGCCTGTAGTGTCCAATTGGCGCTATCGGCCCTTTGCAGCCATTGGCACCACCTCAAAATGCTGCGGTGCGGCCCGTCAGAGCGGCCATTCGCTGCAACTGCAAAATCTGCGAGGGGCGAACTCACAGACTGCGGACTTAGCGACGTTCCCGAGCCACAGTGAACCAGACTTGATCCAATCATTGCCAATGGCGTCAAATACAAGCAAGTATTTGGGTGATGAATGAGCTTGTTTCCATCGAACGAATAGCCGCGAAGTCGGGAACATCAGCCACTGATGGGACTGTTGTTTGGACTTTGGCAAAGTCGATTTGGCTTTTAGTCAACTGTCTTCTTGGTCTTCTCGGCGTGCTTTTCTTCCCACAACTTGATGCATTTCTGGTTTTCCTCGTTCTGACTGCCGTGACCATTTGTGCAGGACATTCTGTGGGAATGCATCGTCTTCTGATCCATCGAAGTTTCGAAACATATCGGCCTATTGAATACCTGCTTGTCTGGCTTGGGGTGCTTGTTGGCATGGCGGGGCCAATCGGCATGATCAAGACGCATGACATGAGAGATTGGCATCAGCGGCAATCAGTTTGTCCGCCGCATCCATCCCACAACGCTGGCTTCCTCAAGGATGCTTGGTGGCAATTGTGTTGTGAATTCAAACTGGTATCGCCGCCCGACTTTGTACTCGAAGAGAGGGTGAAAAATGACCAATTCTATGTCTTCGTTGAACGAACTTGGATGTTTCAACAGATACCGGTGGCGGCCATTCTGTTTGCCATAGGTGGGTGGGCTTGGGTGCTTTGGGGGTGCTCTCTGCGGATTTCCGTATCCTTAATTGGACACTGGATGGTAGGCCATTTTGCGCACAATAGGGGTCAGCAAGGATGGGTGGTTAAAGGCTTGCCTGTTCAAGGCTACAATTTGCCGAGTCTGGGGCTAATCACTTTCGGTGAGAATTGGCATAGCAATCATCATGCCTTTCCTCATTCAGCAAAACTAGGAATTGAAACGGGGCAGACCGACCCCGGATTTTTCTTCATCACAGTTCTACAGAGAATTGGTTTAGTTTGGGGCGTGCGGACACCCAATTCTGAGCCCGAACGAGAGGGCTTGGTACGTATCTGACGCGAACACTTTGGGCTCGGAGCGGCCTTGCGGCGGTGCAGAAAGAAACTGAGTTCTTTGGCAATCTGAATGTCAGCTCTCGCTGTTGACGCACTCCCACCTCGCACTTGCAGCGAAGGTCTGGAAGCCGCCCTTAATGTAGAAATGTGCATGGCGCAGCATCTGTGACTTTCGGCCCTTGGTGTCGAATGACACGAACGGCCCTTTGCTGCCATTGGCCACCAGCTCAAAATGCTGCAGCGCGGCCCGCCATTGCAGCCATTCGTGCAGAGTGCAGCATTTTGTCTGCTCAAACGTCAGTGTGCTGGACCGAGTGTTTTTTTGCTGCGCTTGGGTAAATGGCTGCCGTCAGAAGACGTTCCACAAACGGTGGTTTTTGGTAAGCGTCACGACTGCTCAAAGGGTTGACTGATCGACTATGGTTGAATCAGGCAGTTCATAGTAATCGCCCTTTGTTTCTGAATGTATCTGCCGGTCCATCGTAAGTCCTGTAGCGCCATCAATTGTGCCCGCCATAACTGAGGTTTTACCACTGCCGACCTCTGTCCAAAATAGCTGACTGCCACATTTTTTACAGAAGCCACGCTTGGCCGTCACCGATGATTGGAACCATGTAAGATTTGAAAGGCCTTTGATCTCAAGGAGTTCACTTTTAATCTGTGTAGCTGCAACGTAGTGACCCGAAGTCTTCCTACATTGAACGCAGTGGCATCCGACAACAGACCTTGGTTCAGCTAGAATTTCATATGTGATCTTTTGACACAAACAACTTCCACGCATGGTTTTTCCAGTCCTATTTTGAGCCATTTGATCACCAAAACCAGTGATACTGGTTGCCTAAAAGCGGCCAGATTTGAAACTACTGCGGCAGTGCATCGTCCCTGAAATGCTCGTTTTTGGCACTGGATGGGTGGTTCACAAACGGTCCTTTTAGGGAAGGCCGGTCAGAGCTTTAGGTGTCAAATCCGCAGTGTTAAAAAGTAGTCGTTCTGAGACTGCCCGTCGATCCGAATGCTGTCAGAGTGAGTTGCGACAAGCTCGAATCCCTGCCTTTTATAAAAGGCGATCGCGCGTTGATTTTCCGTATCAACGAATAACTCCAGTTGAGATACTCCACTGTCTTTGGCCTCTTTGATCACACCAGCCATCAAGACCTTTGCAGCGCCAGAACCTTGATGGCTTTGAGTTACGAAGAAAGGTCCGATGTCGCCTCGATGCCGGACACGCGTTAGCTCTTGTTGACGATAACCACAGAAGCCAACGAGTTTTTCACCTTCGAAAACACCACGTATGTTTCGACTGCCCAAAATCTCACGGCAACGATCAGGACTGGCGGAAGCCGCCTCCTCTAAGGTCACTAAAAATCCCAGAGGAAAATCCCGCACACCTTCGAGCCTCAATGCCTGCCATACTTCGGCGTGTTCGGGCATGAGTATCTTAGAGGACAAATTAGACATCAGCGTTTCAACCTTTTTAGCGATGTGTTTGAGGTTTTGATAAGGGACCCAGTCCAGATGCGGAAGGATCAATGCGAACGTTCTGAATGGCAGAACGTTCGTACAGCTGCCAATCATGGTCGTTCAACAAACGGTCCTTTTTGGCGGATGAATTTCAAAGTGAACTTGTTTATAGGATATCGGGTTATTGTGGGTAAACCTAAAGGGAGACAGCATGCTGGCCTTTGACAGCCTAACACTTGATCAGTCAGTGAGCATCATTAGTACAATCGCAACCGTTTCTGCTGTATTTGTGGCTATCATAATGCCTTTTTGGCTTCAAAGGCGGCGCACAAATAAAATGGTGCTCATGCTGGCGAGAGAGCTTCAAAAGATGTCTGAAACAATATCAGTCCTACATAGAAATTTTAACCCTCAAAGCGGCTCTACGGCGACTGTAAAAAAGATCAACGAACAGACAGGTAACAACTTCAGTTTAGAAGTCGTGGCATTCGCCGCTTTTAGTGCATGGCGAGATGGATTGTCGTTAGAAATGTGGAAAGCATTTCGCTATGAGATAGACCCAGAGCCTTATAAGTGCTTTTTGGAAGCATACAAAATTATAGAATATATCATTCAGGAAAAGGCTAGTCCTGCACAAGACGCGATCAAATTTTTGATGGCTAAGGATCTCCTGAATGACTTCAATAAAAAGTACGCCGAATTATCTAAGGTATGTAAATACTATTCAACTGTGTAACAAAACCTCGTTTTAGGCACCTGCACCAGCGTTCAAAAACGGTCGTTTTTGGAAGGGCATATGTTGGAGTATCTAAAACTGGATGATACGCTTCGTTGGTGGTGCAGGAACAGCAAAATTTAGCACGTCGAGGGATGATGATACGCAAACTTTTAACATACGTCGCTGCATTTTTAGGGGGTTTCATGACTTGGACCTGCTTCACCGTAATCGAAGCGATGAACCCCTTTCTTCCTTGGAAATACCCCCCACTGGCAATGTTCACGGGAATGTCTTTCCCTGGCGGAGCCCCCCCCAGTATGCATTATTTGAATCATGTGGCTGAAACATGGTTCCCATTTTTAGTTGCATTCGCCATCGCACGTAAAATGACCCAAAGCCGTGCGCGTTTCTTGGGGGCATTGTCTTTATATGCAGTCTTTCTGTTTTGGTCTTTAGGGATGGTGTGGCTAGTTGGTCAAGGCGTCCCCATCGGGATGATTTTTAATATAGGATTTATAGGGACTCTGACGGGTGGAGCTGTTCTATATCTGTGGCTAGTTGATCCAAGAAAATCTTTAGAAGAACCTCCGTGACCCTCTCAAAAACCCTCGTTTTTGGCACTGGAGCGGGCGTTCAACAAACGGTCGTTTTTGGAAGGCAGTGTGGGTTAAGTGAATGGCAGCTGGTAGCTTTCAATGGAGTCGTCATTCACTTGGTTCGAGACCAGTTATTTCGTAGTTTCGGGGGATATCGCTGGTAGCCGTCCACCATGCAGATGCTCGGGTTCGCTTCTGGTGATGCGAGAAGGCGGAAGGGTTGATGAAACTTTCTTCCACGCCCCAAACTAGGGGGTCATTAGTTTGCAAAACCTTGAAGGACAGGCATCCGGATTCCGCCAAAGTCAGCCGAATATGTTCAGGAAGGCTGTTTTCAACAACCTCTACATCCTTCAGGTTGGCGCACAATAGCTTGCCAGAAAGGCGCACAATAGCGGCTGCATCGGCATCATGTTTCATTCAGCAATCCTCCTGAGATCATCTTAATGCGCGATGGTCACGTTGCCCACATTGAAGCGGCCATTTGAGAACGTTCAAAAAAGCTCGTTTTGGGGACACCTGTGCAGGCACCGCTAAGGTCCGGTATGAGCCCCTTACGGCACACCAAGCTAACTGATTGAGAGGTAAGATCGTACCAAATAGATAAAAAGCGTAGCGGGTAAAATTACCTGAACAAACCACCAGTGCCGCTGGCTCAAATCGCGAAAATTAAAAAAACACCAACGGATTAGATTATAAGCCAACACCGATAATGATGCTAAAAACAGGTCGGTAGGTGCTACGATGCAAAATCCGAAAATTGCGCCGAGTGCTATGATGCCAAATTCTTTATCGTATCTGATTGCTTTCAAGTCCATTTCAACACCAATTGTGTCAGCCAAGGCTTTTATCTTCTGCGGTTCGCTTTCAAATGTCTAGAACCAGAGCTTTATCCGCACGCCGGACCTTGAGGACGTTCCAAAAACGCTCCTTTTTGGCACGGCCGCGAATCATCCTGATTTCCGCCACCACAAACTCCGTTCAAAACTAAGTGGGTTTTGGGAGGTTTGCGGGAAAGCCGGATCAGTGATTATTGCTCGCGGGTGCCAGTCGTCACTGTAGCCGCTCTGCGATCCATATCTTGATCAGCGCCTGTCGGGTGATGCCGAGCTTCTGGGCTTGCCGATCCAGACCCGTGACTACCCAGGTCGGAAAATCCACGTTCACCCGCTTGGCCTCAACATTTAGACGGCGAGACTTGGTCCAATCGACATGAGCGGACATGTCTTCGCCCGCGTCAAACCGTTCGTCGAATTCAGTCGCTTTCATAATGGTCAATCTCCTGCTTGCGGGCGCGGCGCACGGAGATGATCCGCACCCGGTCGCTCCGGTCTGTGTAGACAGCCGTCCAGTGTCTGGCCCCGATCATGCCAACCGCCAGAAAGCGGGGCTCGTCCGTTACATTGGCTGGGGCCTCGATCAGATAGGGATCATCCCAGAGAGCCTGGGCCTCATCAAAGTCGATCCCGTGCTTGTCACGGTTCGCAGCGCTTTTGTCGGGATCATACTCGAACTTCATGAGGGATAATTTAGAACGGAAAAGGTATAAATACTATACCTAAAACACCTGGCCGCCCTCACCCGAACATATCCAACTGCTGCGGCTCGACCCAATAGCCGCGCTGACGCTTGGCGGCTTCCAGCATGACCAGCGCGGCGACGGCCTGATCCTCGTCAGCAAACCAATCCATCCGGACCTGTCCACCCTGCCCTATGCGGCCCCATTCCCGCAGCAGCGTCCATTCGCCAAAGAGGTTCGGCAGCACGGCCATCCGGTAGAACCGGGCGACGTTCTTCGCAGGCTGGCGTTTTTCGAGATAGGTCTGCATTGGCTTCACTGATGGTATTTGCGCGCGGTTTCCAAGACTTCGGCCTGTTTGGCCTAGCTGGCCCGAAGCTGATGGATATTTGGGCTTCTTCGGGAACAGCTCATGAATATTCAGACACCTGAGTTCTGTAGACACATCACGACTTCTTCGGCGGGCATCTTGAAACCGCGCCCGTCGGCGACACGCTCAGCACCAATCGAGTACTTTGGTCTGTTGGGGTTGATCTCCACAATCTTGTAGAGTTCTCCCCGCATCCTAAAGGTTCGTCCATAGTCAGATGGATCAAGGCCGAACTGTGGCGCAAAGACTTTGAACATCTCCTTTTCGAGAGAGTAGATCGCGCCGTCTGGCATCGGGATACCGACGCGTAAGCTGAGGTCGAAGCCATGACGCAGGTCAATGTCGCTCATCTCCCCACCTTCAACCGTCAACCCGTGCGTCTCCGCCACCTTGAGACACGCTTGCATCATGTCCCGGCGCAGTTTCTCGCAAAGCGGGGGCGTCAGATTGCGCGGCGGCGGTACTTTTGTGCTGGATAGAGCCGGTGGATTTACCACTGGTGACTGCTGCTTTTGTCTGTTCTTTTTCACATTAACGCCTTTGCTTTATAAACCGTGCCCCGTGATATTCCCATGTCGCGTGCGATTTCCGTAGGCGACATACCCTCTGACAGCTTCGCCTGAATGGTCGTCATATCGATTTTCGGAAGGCGTCCCCGATACACGCCACGTTGCTTGGCTGCGGCAATGCCCTCGGCCTGCCGCTCACGCCGCAGGTTTGTCTCGAATTCGGCAAAGACACCGAGCATGTCAAAGAATGCCTTGCCAGTGGCGTTTGAGGTGTCGACTGGCTGTTCTGTTGCGGCCAGATGCGCGCCCTTGGACTTCAGCTGGGTGACGATTGTCTGTAGGTCACTCAGGCTGCGGGCCAACCGATCGATACGGGTGACCACCAGCGTCTCACCTGAGTGGATGAAATCAAGAATCGTCTTGAGCTCGGGCCGTCCTTCGAGGCTGGCACCACTCTTTTGCTCGGTGCGGACCATGCTGCACCCGGCCGCTTTCAAGGCGGCAATCTGTGCATCAAGGTTCTGACCCACAGTCGATGTCCGCGCATATCCGATTTTGGCCTGATAAGTGTTCATTTTGAGTATGCCTTCGACATGATATGTTCATTATCGAGTAACCGGCCCAAAGTGAACATAAAAGTGGCTTGCTTTAGTGTCCACCGCAGGTGTCATCACGGGTATACACTAAGTGACATGATCGGCCCACAGCGGACCTTCATGCTCTGCGCAACTAACGGCGGCTTCGAGCCCATAGTTCCCGAATTGCTGTGCCGCAGCGAACGTCTGCTGTCGCGAGAGAGCCAAAAACTTCAGAAACTGCTTCGGTTTTGAGCGGGTTTTTGAAATAACTTGAATGACGGCTGAAGCTTTTGTTTGCGATGCTTCAGGATAGGTTTGGTTTTGCACCGGAATATTTTACTGATAGTTCTGGTCGGTTATGTATAGGAACACCAAAATGACGCTATTTTCGGGCCTGTCTGCCTTTCCACTGACGCCCACCGATAATCATGGGCGGCTGATGCCCGATGTAATGGCACAGCACCTTGAGCGGCTCAGCCTCGCAGGCGTGGACTCTGTCGGGTTGCTTGGAAGCACGGGCAGCTACGCCTATCTTTCGCCGGAAGAACGCAAGCGCACGGTCCGCGTGGCAGTCGATGCCTTGGGCGGTCGGGTTCCACTGATCGTCGGTGTTGGTGCTCTGCGGACCGACGAAGCGGAAGCCCTTGCCCGCGATGCAGTGGAGGCTGGTGCCAACGGGCTTCTGCTGGCGCCGGTTTCCTATCAGAAGCTGACCGAGGAAGAGGTGTATCAGCATTTCAAAGCCGTTGCAGCAGCAGGTGGGTTGCCCCTCTGTATCTACAACAATCCTGGCACGACAAATTTCATCTTCAGCCCAGACCTAATCGCGCGCCTGTCACAGGTGTCGCATATTGCGGGCGTGAAAATGCCTTTGCCCGGAAATGGCGATTTTGCGGGAGAACTGGCCAATATGCGGTCTCGAACCCCAGAAGGCTTTGTCATTGGATACAGCGGTGATTGGGGCGCAAAAGATTCGCTGCTCGCTGGTGGGGATACTTGGTTTAGCGTTGTGGCCGGTCTGCTGCCTGTTCCGGCGCTCCGGCTTACACGTGCAGCAGCATCTGGAAATACGCAGAAAGCAACCCAACTTGATGAGGCGTTCAGTCCACTTTGGGCGCTGTTCAAGGAGTTCGGTAGCTTCCGTGTTATGTATGCGCTCGCCAACCTTCTTGACGGAAGTAGAATTGAACCAATGCGCCCCGTGCAACCACTTGCGTCTGATGTTCGACTGAAGGTGCAAGCTGCGCTAGACGCGCTTCACGAGAGTATTGCCTCGCTAGAATAACTGGCCCTAGCCAAGAGTGACCACGACCTCTTTGCCGAGACTCACAGTCCTCGAAAATCGACCGTTTTTTGATCTCTTCACCTCGACAGCAGACTTTGGGTTCAATTCTGCCAATGGTCACTTCGTCCGCAGTGCTGCCGCTCTCTATTCGATTTAGCGTTGATTTTGTGTGCAGCCGCAGCGAACGGCGGCTCTGAGCCCATTTTGCCCGATGTACAATCGCAAGTACCTGATCTTAGAAATCAACTTAGCTTGCGTTTGCTGAACGACATCGAAAAATTGATATCAATCGGCTGAGAATGACAACAATAGGCGCATAAACCAAGATCGTCTGCCACAATAAGAACATTGGAAAATATATGAACCAAAGCCAAAAGTTAAAAAAGAAACTTTTGACCGAACCCGCAATAACATCCTGACCGCACTTGACAAATGGTAACATGGCATTCGTCCAGTAACAGCTCTCAGTCCTCATTAGAGCCACATCGTGAAATGAAGGTAACAACAGAGATGTCACGAAGCTCAAGAGTACCAACACAACGTATAAAACTGACAGTCGGAACACGCTCATGCTTAAGAATTTGATCATACTACCTCTAGGTGGTTTGGTTGTAGCTATAGGCTAATCGCTTGGGTCTTCAAACTCAAAAATGGGGCTTTGTCCGCATAGCAGACCTTGATGGTGCCCGCAGCGAAGGTCCGCAATCCGCCCTTAATGTAGAAATGTGCGTGGCGCAGCATTTGTCACTATCGGCCCAAAGCCGACCTTGGTGTCCACCGCAGCGAAGGTCGGCTACGAGCCCAAAGTGCCGGATGTTGCAACCTGCACAAACGGCAACTTCGGGCGGTCAAACATAGTAACTGCAACGAAAGCTTAA
>Ga0307488_10005792_pt1 | contig 10197 bp, 7 predicted proteins | sample SB02metaG_FD_202248 | JGI IMG/M metagenome (GOLD analysis project Ga0307488, IMG submission 202248) | Sea-ice brine microbial communities from Beaufort Sea near Barrow, Alaska, United States - SB 0.2 | ecosystem: Environmental > Aquatic > Marine > Coastal | place: USA: Alaska | collected 2017-05-06
CGTCTGCTGTTTTAGCACCTTTCCTTAATAAAATTGGGTCATGCCCCTGACGAACAGCGTAGTTCTCTAGCTCCGCAATAACAGTGCCATGCAAGTTTTTCCTATCAAGACGAACTTTTTGATGAGCTTTAATAATGTCAGCAACTTTTTTTGCTTCCGCCCCACCCGCTTGATTAACATCGAAATCAACAAAGTTTCCGTTAGCGTCTTGTTCTTTAGCAAACATAGCTCTGTAAATAAGTTCCTCTGCGTCCTTGCTTTTGAAGAACTTTTCAAGCCCAGCATCATTTATAGCTGCAAGTAATGTGCCTTGGTAGTGCGTGTTTAAGGCGTGTTGCCTTGCGTCGACGCTCTTGAAGTTTCCAAGTTGGGCACTGCCCACCATTACGCTAGACAAAGCCTCTGACGGGTTATCAGGGTTTTTTCTAATAACTGTCATTATATCAATGTATGCCTTGGCGTTAAGTATTCTGTTTCTCTTTTCGATAACAGCATTAATCTTAGTCTGCCTTGCTATGTTCTTAGCTAGTTTAGCTAGGTCAGTGTACTCTTCAGCCAAAGAGTTTTCTGCGCGTTTTTGTAGCCGACCCTCAAGAACGTCTATGATTTCTTGCGCTTCTTCTTTGTTAAAAGACACACCATCTTTTTTGGCGGCAGCTAGTATTGCTTCACTACAACTCATTAGCCTTGGCTCCTTACAATACACGCACGACCAGCTTCAACATAGTTTTCAATGTTTTCCGCACTAGCCTCTAGGTCAGTAATTTCTTCCAAAGATTGTCTTGCTTCTGCGGGTAGCATTGCTAAGTTTTCTTCAGTTGTTACCTCGCTTAACAAGACTTGGTTTTCTTGCTCAATAGCATTAGCATCAAACTCATCTTGCTTTAAAGATTGAGATTTAATTTCATCTACATCATCAGAATATTCAGCAAGCCTACCCAAATTACTAGGCTCTGGCTGTACTTCTTGCGCTTCTGTTACAGGTGCATCAGCTTGTTGTTGCGTGACAGTTTCACCATCCCTAACAACAGAGGTTGGAGCAACTTGTTGTGACAAAGATTGACTACTCATTGGGCCTTCTGATTTTTCGGCATCACGAAGGTATATAATATCAGCTTTAATCTCAGCCCTGTTGGACTGTAATGCTTCTGCTAGGCGATGGTTGCCCTCAAAAATAAAAGGAGTGCCATCTTCCCTGACTACAATTTGTATATTTTGAGGCTCATAGCCTTTTTTCTGTATATTCTTTTTTAAAATATCTAGTTTTGGGCTATTGTCCCTGTACACTTCTTCTTGCATAAGACCTTTAGTGTCTTGTAGCTCTTCTGGTTTGAAAGAAACATCGGATGCAGAAGCAGTTTGGCCTTTCATGTTGCCTATATTTTTTGCTAGAATTTTATCAGCTAAGTCAGGTATTCCTTGTACATCAAGATTATCTAATGCATCTGGCCCCATAAAATTATTGAGGTAATTTTCAGCATCAACCCTATCTTTATCTGCTGCTTTTTGGTGATACTTTGCATATGTAGTACCGTAATAGTCTGTATCCGTAGCTGTTCTTTTTATTTTTATTGAACCTTCTCTGACACTGCTTTTTGCAGACGCAACAGCCTCGCCATCTCTAACAACGCTAGTTACATTAACTTCTTGGTCTTGCAACACTTGACCGATAGCCGTGTTCTGAGCTTGCTCTTTGCTTTTTGGAGGTAGCTTTCTAAGGCGGTCTGACAGTTTACCAACGCCATAAAACAGGGAGCCACCCAAAGCCGCGCCAACCGCCACATTTAAAAAGCTATCCATCAAGCGATAATCACGGTCTTGCTCCGCCGCTGCCGCACCAATAACCAATGGCTCAACAATAGCGGCACCTACAGCACCATCCATCGCGCCAGTCATAAAACGCTTTGATCCAGTGCGACTTGCTGTTGTCGCCATTCTCCCAAGAGCAACAGAAGGGATAAACGCAGATGCTACGTTCAGAGGGTCAAGCATACTACCTGCTAAAGAAACACCAAACTGAGCCGCGCCAAGACCAAATCCGCCTCTGGATCTGCCTAACGTAGTTCTGAAATCCAACCGCTCGTCATGTCGCTCTGATAAAAGCTGTGCTAAACCTTCTTTAATACCTTCTTCGCCTACCTCAATGCCTTCTCTAAAGTAGTCGCTAGAAGCCCATGCGTCCTTGCTGAGTGTGCTTCCTTCTGTTCCCTTGCCTATGTACTGCTCTGACAGTCTTCCAAGCGCATTGGCGGGGTTGTAATAAAGAGTTTCGTTAAAGGTAGCACCCAACACATCCATCGTCCCAGCTTTGGCATAGTCATGGTATTGTTGAGTTAGGTTTTCATCCTCTTCCTGTTCTGGGATATACATATCAACCATTAGAACAACTGCCCTGCTAATATAACTTGGCTAAACGCCGCCATTTTCCTGTCATCAATTTGGCCTCTTGTCCGTCCATACACCTCAAGATACTCAGAAGTAGTGGCACTTAATTTGGAAAATGGTACGGTTATGTAAGGGTCTTGCCCGTCTTCTACTGTGCGCGTAACCATGTTTCCAAGTGCGTCTACAAGGTACACACTTTTGTTATCGGTGGTTGTGCGCCAAGAGCCATACTGCATTAGGTCACTAAAGTATTCGTTTTCGTCTGCTGCTGCTTCCTGTTCGCTGGAGCCTTGGCGTGACGGTGGTGCCTTAACAATACTTCTTAAATACTCTTCATTCATGCTTAAGGAATCACCTAACAACTCAGTCATCTCAGCAGGGTTTCTAAACTCACCAGAAGCAAAGCGTATCTTTTGATCATTAACTTCATGGAACTCAAAATGACTTCCAATAACATCTTCATAAGCTCTATCAACTGCGGCGTTTACATCTTTTTCTATTCCACCGCTGATATACCCTAACGATGTGTTTCTAACGATGTCTCTCATTCCAAACACATGAGAAGCCCTGCCAGATGTCATGCCACCGCCTAGCACATCATTTGAAATGCCACCAAGTAAACTAGATGAATAATCGCCAATAAGTTCTGTAGCCCTTGTTTCGACTGCATCTCTAACATCTTTGGGTTGAGATTTATAACCATTGACCATCTCCGCCCTGTTAAAAATATCTACAGCTTTCATTGCTACGGAATTTGGATAGGCAATAATAAGGTTGTCAACTTTGTTAATAGTGCCTGTCTTTACCAAGTGCCTCATAACAGTATTGCCATGAATGCCATACTGGCTAAGAAATTTCTGAGCCTCCTCAGATTTATCATTGTAATCTTGTGCAGCGTCGTAGTTATCTTTGAATTTTTTTAGTTCTGCGTTACTAGCAACTCTTATGTCTAGCGGAGCTATACCCATGTTTTCTTGGATAGTAATAAGTTGCGTTGCTGAAGGACGCATGCCCTCTTTTTCTCTTGTGTAGTAACCTACAAAATCCTCAGTCATTTCTTTTTGTGCAGTGTTTACTTTACCAAGCAACCTTTCATAAGTTTTTTTACCTAAGTCAGTGCCTCTGTTGTTGTACGCTTCGTCGATCACCGCTTTTTGTTCTGATGGACTAGCAAACTGGATACTAGAAAAAGCAACAGATGCGTCCTCCTCTACTGTAACAGCATTAGTCAAAGCGTAAGCCAAGTCTTCCCTCTCCGCTAAAACAAGACTTAAAACAGTAGACGCAAGCAAGTTTTCATCTTCTTCGTCCATTATTCCTTTGTTTGCCTCTATAGAAGCAATAAGGTCTTTTTGATTTAACTTTGCTTCGGTGACAGCCCTGCGTGAAGCGTTTGCTTTTGCGCTGTTGAGTAAAGTTGTCACTTTAGCTATTTGATTAATATCCGTTACTTTTGCAAAACGCCCTGTTTTATTTGCAAGTTGGTCTTCTAAAGAAACTATATCCCTTAATGATGTATCGTCTTCAGCAAGAGTTTCAGACAACCCTACTAGCATTACGTTAGTTGCTTTCGCTTCAACATTGTTTCTTCTAGCTGTTAGTTTAGAGATAAGAGCTTCCCGTGAGGTAGGATTAAGAGAGCCTAAATCTACCTTTTGCCCATCATCAAGAACAACGTCTTTACCTTCTCTAATTTCAAGAATTGTTGTGGCTAATCCCTCGTCTGTCTGGAAGGTAGCTGACTCATCATAGGTTTCTACTAATTGAGTAAATACAGATTCAATAAGCTCTGCTTGAACCACTTTTTCTTGAGAATCTATAGCTTTCATTCTTGCTCGAAAGTCAGCAGGGCGAAGATCATCCCTTACCTCTGTTTGTTTACGCATTTTATCAATCTGGTGTTGTTGAGACGCACCCTCTAACCCTCTAACAAACGAGCCAGAATCTACAGTTTCTTTAAAAGACTGCAAACTATACTTAGGTTTCAAGCCTTGAGATATGAAGGTGTCGTACTCTTCCTCTACGTTCTCCATATTCCTTTTGAACAAGTCGCTCTCTGGGTTCAACCCAACAAACTCTGATAGAGATGTATCCAACCATTGATTAGCTGACTCTGTTCTTATGGCTTGGTTTTTCCCAAACGCAACCTGAGTTCCTTGGGCTAGTTTTGACGCAAATGTAGAATCAAATGTGCCAGAAACTTTTTGAAACTGGCTTCTTGTAAGGCTGCCGCGAAGATTCTCTAAAGATGAAGCGCGTAGCTGGTTAGCTTTAGTTTGTGCAGATGCCTGATAAGATGAAACAGTTGTGTCTTGGTTCTCGTTAGTAAAGTTATTCATCTCTTGATTAACAAGAGTTTGTACATCTCTTTGAGCTTTACTTGTCTCAGCTTGCTTTTCTGCTTGCCCAAACGCAAACGCAACTTGTCCTGCCTTCTCAAAGAAAGCTGCTTGAGCTTGCCCAACAGAAGCAAAGGCTGCACTGTTTGCTCTAGGTGATAATGAGCCAGCAGCGGTTTTAACTTGTGGGCCTAGCCCTTGATTATATAAAGGTATTCTTGGCATTTAATCACCTAAGACATTAAGGTTGCTGCTTTAGACCCACCACTAAGAAGTGAGGTATAAGCCTGATATTTAGCACTTGCTGATCTTGCGCCACCTTCTGCTCTCATTAATGCGGCCTCAGATTGCTTCTGAACTTGCTCTTGATTGCTTGCATACTGAATCATTGCTGCATCCATCTCTGTGCTAGCGTAAGTATCAAACAATGCTTGCAATGGGCTTCCGCTTATTTGCACACCAGATGCGGCAGTCATTAATCTTTGAGTTCCGACAAGGCGATTAGACTGTCTTCTTAAAGAAACCTCTTCGTCTCTTTTAGCCCTTGCAAGTAGAACACTTTCATTTTCAGCCAAACCAGCATTAAATTCCGCAGTTTGCCGCATGCTTTTTGCAGAGGCCATGTTGCCTTTATAGCCCATCATGCCGCTTACTGCGGATGCCCCTGCTGCTATAGCTACTGGATTTACCATTATATTACCCTTGCATAACGGATATAGTCAGTGCCGTCTGGCCCGTACTTACGCATTATACCCTCTTTTTCAAATCCTAGCCACTGTGCGTATCTGTTAGCCCTAGCGTCTGAGGCACATACACTTGCTTGGATGCGTGACAATTCATGCGTTTCTTGAATATGCTGGAACAAATAATCGGTGTATTTGGCTATAGTCTTAGGAATTTTGTAACCTTCTTTAGCTACCATTATCCAAGCTTCGCCTACGCCATCCCACATTCGATGAACTCCACCAATCGCAAGTATCACATCCTTGTCCATGCCTGTGTAGCCAATAACATCATCATAAGAAGCAAGCGAATCTTTGCCGCTTTGAGTTAGCTCAAAAGCAAGGTTTATCTTGCTGAGATGTTCTTTCTCAAATTTTATAATATTAGGCATCAAATGTATTAGACCTTCTCATCACAGCAAGCACAGTCATTGGCAAAGGTTGGTTCTGCCGCACTATTATCCTTGCATCGTTGTCGTACCCAGAAGGGAAGTAAACTTCTTTATCACCACTAAACAAAGGCACAGGCTCATCCATAGCCATGCTACTATCTCTAAACGGCAGACGATCTAGATTAGATAGATTTGGCCCCACTTCGGCACCAATGCTATCCAAGAACCTAACTGTCACGCCGTGTATGCGCTTTACTTTGCCTTGAGAAATGCCATCATCAGCACCCGCCTCTAACCGCAAAGTCTCTAGTATTGATGTGTAATTATAGCCAATGTGTACCTTAGTTGCGCTTCTGTCTAAAGTTATAGCTCCGCCTGTTACTATCTTGTCAGCATGAGTGGAACCATCAGCAACAATAGCTACTGTCTCACCTTCGAGATGGTTCAGACTGCTAATTGTTGTTGTTGCGGCACCGCTATAAGTTAAGCCACTATCTACATAAAATGCATCAGCCCCGTCAGTGCCAAAGAAGATAGCCTTCATAAAGCAAATATGACGTACAGTAGACCCGTCTATAGTTCTCTTTACAGACATATACACGGTGTCCTCTGAGCCTTCTGGGACGCTTGTAATGCTTTCAACAATGCAACTACCTTGGCTAGTAGGTGCTAACCTTGTACTGTCTGATGTTGCAACAGTTAGAAACCCCTGATTCTCTGGGGCTGTCTCTATAATTGTAACAACTGCTGCGGCTGGGTTAGTAACTGTAAAATCTGCATGGGCATTAATTCTTGTAAAAATATTATCAGCAGTTGTATTGTTACTTTCGTTTGGCCTCCACCCAAGAGAGGTATCAGCAGGGGCAGTTCCCCCAGCAGCCTCGCTTGTAAAAACAACTGATTCGCCATCGCTCTTAGTTAAGGTAATAGTTGTGCCTATGGCTATGTTTGCATAGTCAGAAACAGTTACCGTTGCCTCGCCAAACTTCCCGCCTAAAGGATGAGTATGCCACCCCACAGCGTTGTTAGCGCGGTCATAGGTTAGCCCAATCAAGCGTCCATCTGTGTGAACAAACCATAAGATAAGCTCTGGCTCCTGTTGCCAAACCATATCACTGACACCGCCTCTTAAAATATGGTCAGCTAAGATAGACAAGTCGACGCCAAGTAGACCGTCTGTATCTAAGTCAAACGTAATCTCTTTAACTTTTTCCTGCCCTTTTTGGATTAGGATAGTTGAGTTTCCTGCTCGTAGTGGCCTAACTTCAGAGGTTCCAAAAGTTGTTTCTCTCAAAATGTTTACATTAGTTGGCGTAACAGGTTGGGTGCCTTGCCCACCAGACAGTGTAAATTCTGCACTACTTGTTAAAATCTGTAGAAATCTAGCTGGCAAAAGATGCTTTATAACATTCACCTTATCAGACGAAATGGTAAAGTTTACCGCACTATCATCTAAGGTTGCTGGCGTATGGTTTTCAAAGTCAGCAGATGTGCTACCAAATATTGTCTGAGGTTTACCAGTAGTTCCAGCAAAGTATAGTCGTTGCTCATAAAAACCAACAGCCCTTGGTTGACCCTCTGTTCCCCCAAAAGAACCTAATGACCAACGAGTTGTTGCGTTACCGCTAGTTACTACGCTTGCTGGAAGAACCCCCTCACTGTTCTTAAACAACGCAGTAACAGTTGTTGCGTTTGTAAAAGCGGTAATTTTAAGGAACCCTGTTCCGCTATGTTGAAAAGCCCAAGTAATAGGCCCATAAGTTTCAGATCCAGTAATATGTACTGGCGGAGTTAAGCCAGAAGTATCTGAACCGCTATCTGTTTTCTTATAAACATTATCACCAAACCTAACTAAAGCGTTCTGGCTATAGCTTGTGCTTGTTGCCCATGCGTCGTGCTGAACCTCTATTACTTCTCTTAACCTAACTAATCTGCCTACATCTGTAGCCGCAAATAAATCCGCAGATGCCGTAAGCGTAACGCTGCCAGTATTTGCAGAAGAATATATAGTGGTGTCAGTAATGTTTTCGTCTAGGTAAGGGCCATCAACAAAATCTATATCTGACAGATCCCAACCAGCATGGGCTGATGTTCTTGTAAGCTTTGCTGGCTCATGGCTTTTGTGGGCTAAAAAAATAACGTCAGCAGATTGAGTGTAGTTGAGTTCAAACACTTGCGCTTCTGTGTAAGTAGTAACTATCTCAACAATTTTTCCTGCGGTTCCACCACTGCCATAAGATGTGAAGCCAGAACTGTTTACACCACTTAGCTGAAAAGTATTTGTTGCTGTGCCAGCCACGGTAAACTCACGGTTATTTACCTGTGTCATTCCAGCAACGCCGCTAATAAATACTCTGTCTCCGTTGCTGTAGCCATGCCCATCAGACGTTACAACAGCAGGATTAGCAGATGTGATAGCAGTAATTGCTTTTGTTGCTTCTGTTACAATGCCGCCGTCTTTATAGACACGGATGTAATTTTCACCAAACTCAAGTACATAAGCCTGTTCGTCACTAAACTCAAAGTTTATCAGGCGTATTTTACCACCATCTTTAGACGAGCCAGCATAGTATGTACCTGGCCTTCTGGTAGTTCCGCCTTGAGGGAACACAAGCATATTCTGCAAGGTTTGTGCGCCTTCATTGTACTTTTCTAAGTCAATGCGGCCCTCTAGTCTTGGGGAAAGTTCACCAGCCCGAAAGTTGGTAACAATGGTGGATACTCTCGCCATGTCTTAGTACCTTACGTTGATATACTCATTAGCTTGTGGTTGCTCTGGATACCCTTCCATAGCGTCTGCTGACTTAGCATCTCTTAAACGAGATTCATACAAAGCTTGCATGGCTTGCAAAATACTATTACTGCCCGTGATTGCGTAAGCAGTTTCAGCAGCTAACTTATGTGCGATTGCAGACGATAGTAAACTATCATAAAGCTCTGTGTTTTCTTCTCTTGAAATGTATGTAATGTAACAAACACTATCGTTTGATAGAATTTTTCGGCCTTCTATTTTAAACATTACATTACTATCGTAAGCGGCAACCTCGTTATTAACACTAGAGTTCCAAAATGAAAGAACCCTTAAGCAATAGGGATCTGTGGGCAATGTAAATTGGTAAGCAAAACCAAAAGCAGGGCTTTCACTGTCCCGCGCTAGTTGCCTACGGGTAATTGCAATATTCCAAGGGTGTGCGCGAAGCACAGCGTCCCTGATTGTTTGAAACCGTCTATTACATAAACGGGCTTCTTTAGAATTTTCGGTTAAAGATGTGATGGTAGCTGCACCTAGCAAGTCCATCGCTTCATTACATATGTCTACAACTGATGGCATCGCAAGCTCCAAAAAGAGTTGAGAGGGCGGATGACCGCCCCCTCAGTGTTTTGTTAGTTTACGACGTACTCAATGATAAACGCCATGTCACCACCAGTTCCACCTGTTGCATCAAACGTTGCTGCAATGTAGTAGAAACCGCCTGGGTCAGATGTATCACCAGCCATTGTATATAGCTGTTGACCAGTTGTGTTGAGGTCTGCTGCCTCGTAACGCAATTCAGCTATTGCTGCGCCATCAGCTACGGAAGTGGCAAAGAAGTCGATATCCTTAACTCCACCAGCATCTGTATAGATGCCAATGTCATAGGTACAACTTCCGCCTAACCCGTCTGAACCAACGCGAATAGACATGATAGATGCGTTACTTGGAATTGGAGCAAGCATAACAATATCACCGTTAGTGCTGTCTGCCGCCAATAAAGCAACATTTCCTTGAGCTATTCGGACTACGCCTTGTAGCTCTTGGGTCTTGTTAGCAACTTGAGGGGTTGCCTCAAGATTAGCCACCAAGTCTGAGTTTACTGATGCCATCTTTTATCTCCTATTAATCTGGGGTTTCATCACAGAAGACTTGGCAAACTTTTGCTTCTTCCATGCGTGTAGCACCGATTGACATACAGTAATACACTTGTGTTGCGTACCCTTTGTCAGCGCGTTCATCAATACGAGCAGAGATGTCTTTACCCATACCTAATGTAAGCCCATCTTCTGCCCAAGCAAAACAAGTGCGAACATCAGTTGCAGAAACAGCAAGGCGGTTAGTCATGATGAAGCGGAAACCCATGAAGGTATCTACATCGCCCTGAACCAACGCTTTTACTGTGTTAAAATCTGCTGATGTAATTTGAGTAGTTCCAAGCAAATCTTCAATTTGCTTTGGACCAACTGCAATGTAACGCGGGATTGAAGGATCAACGTCCTGCAAGTCAAGCTTACGCTTTGCTTCAGTTAGCTTTGCAACTGTCAAACCATCGTTTGAAGAAGCAGAACCTACTGAGTTAGCCGTGGCATCTAAACTCGCAGAGC
>Ga0307488_10005795_pt1 | contig 10194 bp, 5 predicted proteins | sample SB02metaG_FD_202248 | JGI IMG/M metagenome (GOLD analysis project Ga0307488, IMG submission 202248) | Sea-ice brine microbial communities from Beaufort Sea near Barrow, Alaska, United States - SB 0.2 | ecosystem: Environmental > Aquatic > Marine > Coastal | place: USA: Alaska | collected 2017-05-06
AAAAATTTGAAAAATAATAAACTTAAAAAGATAAATAATAATATATATAATATAATGGCTAAAGAACCTGATATTAATGAAGTGGTTGGCGTTCAATTTAGCATAATGGGTCCCGATGAAATTAGAAAAACATCTGTTGTTGAAATTACAAAGCATGATACATATGAAAAAGATATACCAGTTATTAAGGGAATATTTGATCCAAGAATGGGTGTAACAGATATGGGAAAAATATGTAAGACATGTGGTCAAAAAAATATGGATTGTCCAGGTCATTTTGGTCACATTGAATTAGCTAGACCAGTATATCATTTTCATTTTATTCATATATTAATTAAAATATTGAAATGTGTATGTTTCAGATGTAGTAAATTATTAATTGATAAAAATGATATTATAAATCAAAATATATTTAAATTGCCAAGGCAACAAAGATTTACAGAAATGTATGCACATTGTCAGAAGATTGATAGATGTGGAAAAATGACAGATGAAGGATGTGGGTGTAGACAACCAGATAATTATAAACTTGATGGATTAGTTGGTATTCAAGCAAAATGGAAGGATAAAGATATGGAATCAAAAATTATCGATATCGAATATATTAAACAAATATTAGAAAATATTACAGATGAAGATAGTAATTTCTTAGGATTTTCTGACCAATGGGCTCGTCCAGAATGGTTAATATGTAGTGTATTACCAGTCCCACCTCCATCTGTAAGACCTTCTGTAAAACAAGATAATTCACAGAGAATGGACGATGATTTAACTCATAAGTTTTCAGATATTATAAAAACAAATAATACGCTGAAAAATAAAATGGGAAATACAAATACGAGAAAAGAAGTAATAGATGATTGGTCAAAAGTTTTACAATATCATGTTGCTACAATGGTTGATAATGATATTCCAGGAATTATACAATCGTCTCATAGGTCTGGTAGGGCATTAAAATCAATTGTTCAGAGATTAAAAGGGAAAGAGGGACGAATTCGCAATAATTTAATGGGTAAGCGTGTCGATTATTCTGCACGTAGTGTCATTACACCAGATCCAAATCTAGAATTAGATGAGTTAGGTGTACCAATTTTAATTGCAACAAATTTAACTTTCCCTGAAAAAGTCAATAATTTCAATCGTGAACAAATAATTAAATATATTGAAAATGGGGATAATTGGCCGGGTGCTAAAAATATCATTAAAAACAAAGATAATAAAACATTAACTATAACAGACACGAATAAAGTAAATATAATTAGAGAACTAGAAAATGGTGATATAGTTAATCGACATTTAATAGACGGAGACCATGTATTATTCAATCGTCAACCATCATTACATAAAATGAGTATGATGGGTCACAGAGTTAAAGTAATGATTGGAAACACATTTAGATTAAATGTTTCTGTTACTCCTCCGTATAATGCAGATTTTGATGGTGATGAAATGAATATGCATGTACCTCAAAGTTATGAAACATATTTAGAATTAAAAGAAATAATGAATGTTACAAAACAAATAATTACACCGAGAGAAAATAAACCAATTATTACAATCGTTCAGGATACTTTATTAGGTGTAAATAAATTAACAAGAGATTTACATTTAAAATATATAGTTCCACCAAATGATGAAATATTAAGTATTAATAATACAAATAGTATAATTATTGATGGAAAAGGAAAGGCTGGAATGATAAAACAAAAAAGAATTGATGGTTCGTGTTTTAATGAACAACAGCTAATGAATATAATATGTGACTTATCAACATTTGGTAATCCAATTCCAAAACCAAAACATTCTAAAACTATAAATGGAAAAACTATTAAATTATGGACAGGAAAACAAGTATTGAGTTATATTTTGCCAAAAAATATAAATTTGGAAATGGAAAATAGTATATGCGAAGATAAGTCGGACAAATTTAATTATGTTAAAATTATAGATGGTATTTTAGAACAAGGTGGATTAGACAAAGGATTGTTTACAAAAACATCTAAAGGATTAATACACACGATTTATAATGATCATGGACCAGATAGAACTAAAGATTTTATTGATGATTTACAAAAAATAACAGCAAATTATTTATTAATTGAAGGTTTTAGTGTTGGATTAAGTGATATGATACCTGATAAAAAAACAGATAATAAAATTAAAAAAATAATTAAATCAAAAACTACAGATATTGATGAACTTATGCAAGAAATTCATTTAAATATTTTTGAAAATTATAGTGGCACTACTAATAATGATTTATTTGAAGGCAAAGTTAATGGTATTTTAAATAAAACATTATCTGAAACAGGTAAATTGGGATTAAGCAGTTTATCTGAAACAAATCGTGCAACTAATATGGTTAATTGTGGCAGTAAGGGTAAATCAACTAATATTGCTCAAATTGTAGCTTGCTTAGGTCAACAAAATGTCGATGGGAAACGTATACCTTATGGATATGAAGATAGAACCTTACCACATTATTTTAAATTTGATGATAGTGCAGAAGCAAGGGGATTTGTTAAAAATTCATTTATTACTGGACAAACCCCACAAGAATATTTCTTTCATGCTATGGGTGGTCGTGAAGGTTTAATTGATACAGCAGTTAAAACATCTGAGACAGGGTATATTCAAAGAAAATTAATAAAAGCAATGGAAGATTTAAAAGTTAATTATGATTATTCTGTTAGAACGAGTAATAATATTATTATTCAATTTATTTATGGAGATGATGGTATGGATGCAGTATTTGTAGAATCACAACCATTATTATTAACAAAATTAGATATGAAAGGACTAATTGAAAAGTTTTATTTAGATAGTGAATATGATTGGAAAAATAAAATTGATATGGAAACATATGATAAATTAAAAAATATTGAAAATTATCAAGAAATTTTAGATGAAAACTTTAAAAATATTATCAGAATTCAAGAATATTTAATAACTGATATATTTAAATATGATATTGAAAATAATATAATGTATCCTATTCATATTCAAAGAATTACACAAAATATGTGTGGATTACCAAATATTAAAGGAAAAGACAAATCAAATATATCTCCATTGGAAATAATTGATAATAATAGAAAATTAAAAGATAATTTATTTGTGACAAATACTTTTAAAAATAATCATATTATACATTTATTAATCGATATACATTTATCACCAAAAATATTAATTGGGGAATATAATATTACAAAGGAATCATATTATAAAATAATAGATATTATTAAATACACATTCTATAAATCGAAAGTTTCAGCTGGAGAAATGGTTGGAGCAGTTGCTGCTCAAAGTATTGGTGAACCTGCTACACAAATGACATTAAATACATTCCATTATGCTGGGGTTAGTGCTAAATCGAATGTTACAAGAGGTATTCCAAGATTAAGGGAATTATTACATATTTCTAAAAATATTAAATCACCGAGTGTTCAAATATATCTTAATAATATATATAAATATGATAAAAATAAATCAAACTATATTAAAAATAATCTAGAATATACAATTCTTAATGATATAGTTGTTTCAAGTGAAATTCATTTTGATCCAAATAATGATATATATGAAACTGATATTGAAGAAGATAAAGAATTCTTAAATATTTACAAAGAATTTTTAGATGATTTAGATGAAGACCCTGATAAAATGAGTCCATGGATTATCAGATATATATTTAATAAAGAATTGATGTTAGATAAGGGAATAATTATGGAGGATGTTTATTTAGCAATTAGTTCTGTCTATTCAAATAATATTAAATTTATATATTCTGATGAGAATGGCAAAGAATTAATTGGACGAATTATTATTAAATCTGATATTAGTGGTAACATTGATGATATGAATGGATTAGAAGACCAAAGTGATGTTATATCTATTATTAAAAATATTAATACTGATTTATTAGAAAACATTGTTATTAAAGGGGTTGAAAATATTAGTAATATTGTTATGACAGAAATTATGTCAAATACAAAGATTGAAAATAAATTAGAAGATGTTAAAGAATGGATATTACAAACGGATGGTACAAATTTACTAGATATTCTAGCATTAGATTATGTTGATACTAATAAAACAGTTTCAAATGATATTCTCGAAACATACGAAATATTTGGTATTGAGGGAACACGAAATATATTAATTAGAGAATTAGATGAAGTATTTGAAGAGTATATTAATAGCAGGCACATTGATTTATTAGTTGATATGATGACATCAACGGGCAAATTAATATCAATTAATAGGCAAGGTATTAGTCAAGGTGATATTGGTCCATTAGCTAAATGTAGTTTTGAAAATACGACCGAAGAATTAATTAATGCAGGTATATTTGGCAAATATGATAAATTACAGGGTGTATCTAGTAATATTATGATGGGTCAAAAAATTAATTCAGGTACTAATAATTGTGATGTATTATTAGATGAACAAAAAATGATGGATTTATTAGAAAATATTACAGATGAAGAAATATATGATGTAGATGATACTAATGTTGATACACTATTTGAACAAATTATAGATGAAGAAAAAGATCATGATAGCGATTGTGAAGATGATGATTTTAAATTCTCTTTTGAATAAATGTGTAATTATCTACTACTCTTTAGTGCATTCATAATTTGTGTATCACATTTAGGCGATAAATATATAAAATTTTTTTCATTTATTTTTCCATCCATAACATCTTGTGCAATAGCAGTACAATTTGGAATTAACTCATCTTTGACCATTATATTATTATTCGGTAAACCTTGTCTATCTGGCAAACCGGGTAAACCAGGTCTATCCGGTCTATTGGGTAAACCCTGTCTATTAGGTTGTGCCATATCTGGTCTATTGGGTAAACCCTGTCTATTAGGTTGTGCCATATCAGGTTTATTGGGTAAACCCGGAGGTCTATCGGGTCTATTGGGTAAACCCTGTCTATTAGGTTGTGCCATATCAGGTTTATTGGGTAAACCCGGAGGTCTATCGGGTCTATCTGATAAACCCTGTGCCATATCGGATAAACCCTGTGCCATATCAGGTTGAGCCATAGGTTTACCATTTATCATATTTAATTTATTTTGTATATCTGGAACATTGAGGTTACTATCATTTGCTATAATTTGTAATATTTGTGACAATAAATTTTGTTTCATTAAATTCTCATTCATATCAGCACCTCCCACATGATGACTTCCTCCCATTTGTCGCGAACTGCCTCTCATAGATTTTTGTTTTTTATCAACTAATACATCTATTTCTTTTTTTTGCACATCTTGTATAGCTTCTAATTTTTTCATTTTTAAGATGTCATCTGCTCTCTTTTTTTCTACAACATTTTTTTGAACAATTCTTTTTTTTTCATCTACAGATAACTTTTTTAATATATTTTTTACTCTTGAATAATTTTGTTTTTTAATACGCAATGCCTCTAATGTTATATATTTACTTAATGTATATAATCTAAATTCACAATATAATAATACTTTTAATTTATTACTTATCCCTATTCCATCACTTTCATTCATTAAAAATGACTTATAACTATCATTTAAATATAAAATACAATCATCATGACATTTTTGGCAATCATTTAAACTATCAAATGATATATTTCCTGTTAACGTATCTAAAAATGAATAAGGTGCTTTACTACATTCAATTAATCTATTTTTAAAGATATTTTTTAATTCAGTATTTTCTATTAATTTATTACATATATCTCTGATACTATCATAATCTAATTGTAAACTATTTTTATTTACCATTTTTAATACTTCGACTTCAAAATCTTTATCTAAACTTTCAATATTTAGGATTACCTTATACCAATCCGTATCACGATTACAATATACACTACAATCTAATATAAAATTAGATAAAAATTCATTCTTTTCATCATCTAATCCTGGAATACATTGGAAATTTTTTAATTGTAAATTAGCATCATCTATTTCTCCTTTTAATCCTTTAATTTCACCTTCTAAACCTTGTAATTGATTATTTAATTGTAAATATTTATCATAATATCTAGCATCATGCATATTGTTTAAATCTGGTTTTATAAGATTTAAGTTTTGAATGAGTTTATCCCCTTGATCATCTATTTGTGGTGGATTTTCTCTAACTGGTCCACCAAACATTTTTTGCATAGATTCTAAATTACCAGTATCATATGTTTTTACTAAATATAATAAGGTCTTTGAATCAACACTAGCAAAATAATTATTATATTTAGTTTCGTCAATAACTATAGATGTTTTTGGTAAAAACATAATATTTTTCATTTCTAATAATGCTTGAATAATGTCAACTAATACACCACTTGCTCCACCACTTAATCCACTTAATCCATTTTTAAATACCATATCTATATATTATATTATATAAATATTAAAAATTATATTATACGAAAAAATTATTTAGAACTTCTTGCTTTAGTTTTTTTAAATGTTAATTTTGTTACTTTCGTTGGAGAAGACGGAATAGTTGGCAATTGAGATAACATTTCGGTTAATTCTATATGGTGTGCTTCATTTTCAACAACCTTTATATCATGTGCTTTTTTTAATCCCTTTAATTTAAAGTATGTTGAACCATTCTCCATTAACGTAGAATCATTATCTCGTTTACCTAATAGGGGCATCATATTTTTAAGTTCTTCATATTTACTTGTCCAGGTATGAGTCCCTTTAAAATCAGGTGGACCAACATACTCATTTCCTAAGGTTTTTCTTAATTTGCCAATTATATTGTTTACTGATTCTCTATATTTGTATTGTTTACCCTCTATTGCTTTACTAATAGTATCTCTTCTACGTTCTTTTTGTTTTACATTTTCGAACCATTTATAATATAATATATATATATTTTAATTACCAAAGGTTTTAGTTACCAAAGGTTTAATTACAAGGATTAGCATAAGCACTATTAGTTGCATAACCTGGAGCAGAACCATTTATGGCAATTGGATCAATAGAATAACCGGCAGTATTACTGATACAGCAACTTGGATTATTAATAGAATCATCTAAACTTGTATGAATTGTATCTAATGGTGTAAACCCTTCAAATATTTTACCGAATCCTTTACCACATCCATTTGGGCATCCTTTGCTACCACAATTACATCCCAAACTTTTACATTGATATACCATATGACCACATTTCGGACATCTTCTTAAAAAAAAGTGATATACTAAATATGCCCCCAATAACATTAATAATAGATGTTCAATCTCAATTTCTTTTGTTCCATTAACCATTTATATTATAATAAATATAATAATTATTTCATTAATAATTATTTCATTAATAATTATTTCATTAATAAATATAATAATTATTTCATTAATAATTATTTCATTAATAATTATTTCATTAATAAATACTCAAATTCAACCTTACAATTATTATCATAAAATTTAATTTCTAAAGAGTCAATATTTTCAATTATTGTAGCAATGCCATATGTACTTGAAAAATAATGTAAATCATCATTTTTACCATCAACATTCTCTAAATTATAAGGTTTATCTGTTTCTCTCCCACCAGTTCCACAAACTATTAAGACCATCTTTTTGTTAATCTTTAATAATGTTTTTTCTATTAATTGTTTATTGTGATCATCTCCGCACATATAAATATCGATTAAACCCGAACCAAATAAACTATTAAAAAATTTGTGTAGTTTTGGTGGAGCATTTCCATGATCGCCAATACTTACCCAAGGTTGATGACCATATGCTATTTTCCATTTTGCTGTAGATTTTTCTATCTTAGATTTCATATATCGTATTTGATCATCTATTTCTTTTTGAGTTTGTTTATCAACATTTGCATCCAGGGCAAAAAATTCTATATCACCCCTTTTGAACGTATAATATCTTGAAGGCATATACCATTTTTTATCATTTTTTTGTGATAATTGACCATATTTGATTTGCAATAATTCCCTATCTTCTACTTGACATTTACAATAATGTTCTCCATAATCATGATTCCCTAATGTCATATAAAATTTAATTTTATCGTCTATTTTACTATATGGTTTTTCAAACTTATTTACAAATTGTATATCATCTAATGTTGTAGCACCACAATCATAGATATTATCACCCAAACCAGTGACGAATTGTAAATTTTCTAAATCTATTAATTTTTTTAAACTTTTTGCAACTCTAAGTTGATTATCATCACCTGTTCCCATATCACCTAAAATAGCAAATTTATTCATATACTTAATATTATTTAGATTATAATATAAAAATAAAATAAAGTATATTATTAAATGAATGATATAAAAAATGAATACGATTCTTTAAAATATTACACGACAGATGAATTTTTAAATTATTATGTTAAAGGTGAAAAAAATATACATGATATGCTTTCATTAAATGATTTACGACATACTAAAACATATCATGTGAGTTTTTTACATCATATATTACATTTATGTAAATCAACCAATACAAATTTATTAACAATGTTAAATAGACTTAAATCTATGATTGAAAATTTTATTCAACGATTAATCAAGGAGAATTTTTATATTAGATCGTACATTGAAAATATGATACGAGAATGGTCATTAATTTTAGAAGCAGAAGAAATATTTGATAGCATGAATATGGATTTTGATTATGGTGATTTTGTAGATCAAAATAAAATTTATAATGAATTACTTGGAGGAATGAAAGGATTAGAACATGGTATTCAAAAACGGGAATATGTATTAGATGGAGAACTTAAAGATACAATGATATTATTACATACAAATTGTAAAGATTGTAAAGAGAAAATATTATATCATATACAAAAATTAGTAACAATTATAAGTGAACTAGAACCAACATATAATTATTTATTAATTGATTTAAGTATGAAAAATAAAGCAAATTATTTAGAAAAAGTAGATGAAATACATAAGAATACGAGTATTTTTGGAAGATTATTAAATACAAGCACGGACAATGATATCCCTCAAAATATAAATATTATATTCTTAAACTATATATTAGTCGTAAATATGTTGAAAAAGGAATATCATTATATAATTACAATGTTGAAAACTATAAATAAAGATTTAGATAATCGACATACATCATTAGATGGTTTAGTTAAAGGTTTGAATATTCAAAATCAGAATAAATTTAGAGATGATAAATCCATTTTAGATTTAGATGAAACATCTGATTCAGACGATGATTCTAACGATTCTAATGGATATTTTTCATCTAGTTAATTAAAAAAAATAATATATATTATATATTATAAAATGAAAATTGCAAACTTTATAAAGTATTTAATATCGATATTTATAGGAATAATATTATACTATATATTGTCTAAATTTGTAGAAAAATTTAATATTGGTGTACAATATGGTATAGCAAATACACATGATTCTTTAGAACATACTCCAACATTTGCTACAATAGCGGATGCCGAAAGTTATTTAACTGATAACTATCCAGCGAATCCAGCGAATGGCGACGAAACGCATCATGTTACGCTAGTACCAATTGGACCAGTTGCACCAGTTGGACCAGTTGCACCAGTTGAACTCGAAAATATGGATTCACCGCTTGTATATAGTTCTGCAAATGCTGATAGTAGGTTAACGAGTCCAGATAGAGATAAGATATTTTATACACCATCAAGGACATGGACTGGAGCCATAAGGAGAGTCCCAAAACCCATGAGAGACATCGTGGATGGTTCTCCAATAGATAAATATTTTATTAGGGTCTATTTTGATAGGGATATTAATTTACATTTAGTTCCAATGGTTAATTTTCGCTCTGAAAATAGTGATTACATGCGTGGTACTCCTGTTTCCAACGCATTAGGATGGTTAACTGGTGGCAATGTGTTGCGTACACTTAATAATAATGGATATACTTTTCTGGAAGGCGGTGAATTTGTAGATACAAATACAAATTTACCTATAGATGCACCTGACCCGGTACCAATAAATAGAGGCGATAAAATATGGGTTCACGAAGATAGTATAACACCTGACCTTTATATTCAGAGAACTATTCATCCACAAATTATTGCACCTAGTGACGATTTTTTAAGAATTATGGATGACTTACTTCCCAATGATATCAGGGGTAAATACATCGATGCAGTAATACGTGGTGTGACTCGAGGGGATGTAATCAACAAATTGTTGAA
>Ga0307488_10005796_pt1 | contig 10194 bp, 4 predicted proteins | sample SB02metaG_FD_202248 | JGI IMG/M metagenome (GOLD analysis project Ga0307488, IMG submission 202248) | Sea-ice brine microbial communities from Beaufort Sea near Barrow, Alaska, United States - SB 0.2 | ecosystem: Environmental > Aquatic > Marine > Coastal | place: USA: Alaska | collected 2017-05-06
TTTGGGCTCGATGAGCAGATAGCGGCTAATTGCCTGCTCCAGGGCGATATCGATATCATTATCAATCTGGTCGATGCCAGCTGCCTCGATCGCCAACTCTTGTTAACCCATCAATTGCGTGATTACGATGTGCCCATCTTAGTGGTCGCCAATATGCTGGATGTGGCCGAAGCCAATCAGCAGACGGTGCAGCTCGATACGCTGAGCCAATTGCTCGGTCTGCCGGTGCTGGGCATCGTGGCGGCCAAAAGCTCGGCGGCGGCTTTGGTGCGGGCGCAATTGACCCAGGCTCGACCCTTTGTCGGCGCCACGATTGCCTTGCCCAAGTCCGGAGGTGCGCGCATTGCCGCGCGCTTACAGCAAACCTCGGGCTGGGTTAAGCAGGTGGTGGTGCAGGGCGATGGCGGCCTGTCCCTGACGGAGCGGGTCGATCGAGTGGTGCTAAGCCGCTTCTTGGGCATACCGATCTTTCTTTTGTCGATCTATCTGCTGTTCACCTTTGCCATTAACGTGGGTGCCATCTTTATCGATTTTTTCGATATTCTCCTCGGCACCTGGCTGGTCGAAGGCACCCGTCAGCTGTTAACGATGCTGCAAGCGCCGGCCTGGCTCAGTGTGGTATTGGCCGATGGCTTGGGCGGTGGTATCCAATTGGTGGGTACCTTTATTCCGGTGATCGGCTTCCTGTATCTGGGGCTGTCCGTCCTTGAAGGCTCCGGCTATATAGTGCGGGCCGCCTTTGTGGTTGACCGGCTGATGCAGTCGATCGGCCTACCCGGGCGCGCCTTCGTGCCTTTAATAGTCGGCTTTGGCTGCAATGTGCCCTCGGTCATGGCGACCCGGACGCTCGATCGCCAGGCCGATCGCATGGTCACCATCGCGATGACGCCCTTTATGTCCTGCGGGGCTCGGCTCACGGTTTATGCGCTGTTTGCCGCGGCCTTTTTCGGGCATCAGGGGCAGAATGTGGTCTTTGGCCTCTATCTGTTTGGCATTGCCATGGCCGTGTTAACCGGTTGGATCTTCCGGCGAGCCTTTTTTCAGGGGGCGATCAGCAGTTCGATTATGGAAATGCCGGTTTACCATATTCCATCGCTACGCAATGTCTTGATGACTACCTGGCACCGGTTGCAGAGTTTTCTACTGCGTGCCGGGAAGACCATTATTCAGGTGGTGGTGTTGCTCTCTTTTTTGAACTCCTGGGGCACCGACGGCAGCTTTGGCCATGAGAACAGTCAGGCCTCGATCCTCAGTGCGATCAGTCGTGCCGCCACGCCATTGCTTGCGCCCATTGGTGTGCAAGCCGATAACTGGCCGGCAACGGTGGGGGTGATTACCGGTATCTTCGCCAAGGAAGCCGTGGTTGGTACGCTCGATTCGCTCTACGCCGATGTCGCCGGAGTGGCCGATAGGCCGGCGGGTGCGCTCCACTTTGGTGCTGAAACCCTGCGCGCCGTGCGCTCTATTAGCGACAATGGCGCGGGCCTGATCCATGCCCTGAGCGACCCGCTCGGCATTCAGGTGGTGCAATACGACACCGTCGATCTGGCCGCGGCCGATCAGGCGGTGCGAGCCACCACCCTGACCACCATGGCGGTGCTCTTTGTCACCCCCTTTGCCGCCTTCTGTTATCTGCTCTTTATCCTGCTCTATACGCCCTGCGTCGCGGTCATGGGCGCGTTAGTGCGTGAGGCCGGTAGCCGCTGGGCTTGGGTGGTGATCAGCTGGAGCACGGTATTGGCTTATGGCGTGGCCACCATTGTTTATCAGCTGGGTACCGTACTCGAGCATCCGCTCAGTTCGAGCGCCTGGGTGGTGGGTATGCTGGTGTTGATTGGTCTGTATTTGCTGCTGATCAAACGTATGGGCCGGCCCTTGCCGAGCATTGCACCGTCCAATCGAATCCCGCTCCGGTTGATCGGCTAAAAAGTCGTCTTATAAGTCGGCCTAGCCGGCGCTGGCTTTGTTTGCCTTAAATCAAAAGTATTCTGGCCAATCCTGATTAGACTGCCTGCTGCCAATAGTGGAGCACAGTCTATGACCAGCCTTATTTTCTACTCCAGCACAGACGGACACACCCGTAAGATTGCCGAAACCCTGGCCCAAGACTGGCCAGGCCCGGTGCACGTGGCGCCCTTGGCCGACTTCGATAGCTGGCAGGGCGATGAGCGGATCCGCTGTGTGGTGATTGGCGCGTCGATCCGTTATGGGCACTTTCAAGACGAACTGCTGAACACCGTCAGCCAACATAAGGCTTGGCTCAACGGTCGCAAAAGCGCCTTCTTCGGTGTCAATCTCACCGCGCGCAAGCCGGGCAGAGCCAACCCTGCTACCAGTCCCTATTTGCAACGATTTCTGCGTACCAGCGCCTGGCAGCCGGACCACGTAGCGCTCTTTGCCGGAAAATTGAACTACCCAATATACGGTTTTTTCGATAAGCACATGATCCGCTTGATTATGAAAATGACCGGCGGTTGCGCCGATGGCACCAGCACCATTGAATACACCGACTGGCACGCGGTAACCCGCTTCGCCAAGGCTATTTCCGCCTAGTTCTGATGCCTAGTGGGTATTCGTTGTTCCAGATCACTCTGGCTAAGTCGAGTGATCGAGGGGTTTCTAGGCAGAACATCCTGATGCATTTATACCGTTATCTTTGTTTTTTAATTTTTGCCGTTTGGTTGATTCCCGTATGATCGCTGTCGCTCAGCCTTACAAGGTAAGAAGGATTTGCCATGGCTAAGATGTAGGTGCCGCAGATGGGAACGCTGTGGTGCCGAAAAAACGGATCGACACAGTAGTCGGGTGCTTTGATATAGGTCAAATGAAATGTATATAAAAGCGCTAAGTGTGACTAAGATTAGGCAGTGAAATGTAAGACGGCGTATCCGTGCGTTTTGCAGTACCGCTTAGGAGAAAGTAATGGGTCGGCGCATTGGTCACTTGGCCATGGGCATTATTACAGCTGCGTTGCTCATTGGGCAGGGAGTTGCCGGGGCTTCCTTGGCAGACAAATTTGAGGTGTCCAAAACCAAATTATTGTTTTTGCTCGGTGCTGGGCAATTTGAGCAAGCGTTGGCCTATGGCAATCGTGTGCAAGTTGAGCGCCTGTTTGACACCGATGCCTCCGCATTGAATGTCTATGACCCGGGTTTTGGCGGGCCGATCCGCACTAGGTTATATGCAGCACAATGGCATTATTGGTTGGGGGTAGCCAGTGCCCGTAATAACCTGTTGGCAGATGCCGCAGTCTATTTTGATAAGCTGGATCCCGACCTATTGTCCAAACTATCGGTTCAATTTGAATACGGTATAGTGCTGTTGCGCCAAAAGAATTACCCTGCGGCTAATCGGCAATTAGCCGGTTGGGTCGAGCGTCGGCCACAGCACAATCAGGGCCGCTATTATCTCGCGCTGACGTGGTTTGAACTGGGCAACTATGGTGCGGCCAGCCAGCTTTTGAACGAGTTAGACGCTGGCTTGAGCCAAGTCCCGCGGGCCGGTGACATTCCGGTAGACCAGGTGCTGTATTTACGGGCTTCGAGTCTGTTTCGGGAAGCCCGCTATAAGAACGCCAAAGCCATTATCCAGCGCCTTTTGAACCAGCCGGAACGCAGCCGATACCACGATGCCGCTCAGGATCTTTTGACTACTATCGGGCAAATTGAGCGGGCTAATAAACGCTGGGGCGCTAAAGTAGCCTTGGGCAGTGCCTATGATTCTAACGTCACGCTTATACCCGAACCGGAACAGTCGGACAGTCGGGGCGAAATGCAGTTGGGCAGCTATTACAAGCTATCACCCTACGGCATCGGTCGGTACAATCTTTTCGTTACTCGCCACGCAATATATGATGATTATGACCTGATGGCTCATAGCCTAAGCTTCGACGGGCGCGTGCCGTTGGCGGATTTAAACGTGCGGGCGGGCTATCGCTTGGGCCTCAATCTCATGAATCAGGCCGTTTGGCTGACCAGCCACTCGCTCTTTAGTCAGTGGCAGCACACCCGTCTCGCGGCGCAGTTGAATGTTACCGCCAACCGCTATGCTGATAGCGCAACCGAATCCGGCTACAGCGCAACTCTAAACGCACAATGGCGTCTGCCGATGCTACACGATGGGGCCGTTCGCCCCAAGTTGGGCGCCTCGCTTAGCTGGCTCGGCAATGAAGCAATCGAAAGCCAACAAGTACAGCTAGGGGGCTTTGCCAATATTGAAATCGTAGTAAATAACTGGCTGTTTCGGCCGGAAGTGGCCTTGGACAATAAATTTTATTCGCCCGATGCCGCAGTTACCCGGCAACTGGTGAGCCGTGCCACACTGTTTGTGGATAAAGCCTGGACTCCCCAGTTCCATTCCTCGCTTAAGGCTGATCTGAGCCGGTCGGCGACCACACCGAGCAATAGCGGCTATAGCCGGAACAGCCTCACGGCCCAATTGGGTTGGAGTTTTTGATGATCAAAACCCTAATAACCGCTCTGGGCCAGGTTCTGGTTCTCTTAACTCTGGCGACCGGTCCGCTGTGGGCGGCCGACAGCGTTGGCAATGCCGTCGCGGTGATTGGTTCGGTCTCTGTAGTGCGCTCGTTGGATGGTGTCGAAGAGTCGCTGTTTAACAATGGTGCAGTATTTTTAAACGATCGGGTGTTGACCGGTGCCGACGGTCTGGTAAAGCTGCTGCTGCGCGATGAATCGATCTTGAAAATATCGCCTAACAGTGAGGTATCCATTAGCGCCATGATCGCCGGCCCGGGTGCCGACGGCAGCAGTACCGTCGATCTACTCAAGGGCAAGCTGCGCTCGGTTATTGGCAATAAGTTGGGGGCCAATACCGAGTTTAATATTAACACCCCGGTTGCCATTGCCGGGGTCCGCGGAACCGATTTCGAAGTCGTGCATCTCTTGCGCAATGGCCAGTGGGTCACGGGAGTGCGCTGTTACGACGGCGCGGTCGAGTTGGCGGTTCCGGGTGTCTCCGACAGCATTGGCCTGTTGATATTGCCGAGCCAGTATTCACTGGCGAGTTTAGGGGAACCGCCCAGTGAGCCCCAAACCTTATCGGAGAGCGACTCGCTGAGTAAGATAATGGGCGCCGATGAGGCAGCCGTTGAACCACCAAAAGATGCCGCCGATAGGGCAGAGGAAGACGCCAGTGATGAACCTGCGGAGGAGGGAACTGAGAAGCCCGCAGATGAAACAAACGACGATTCAAATGATCAGGCAATCGACCAATCCGCTGACCCGGCAAGCGACACCGGAATCGACCCGCAGAGTGACAATCCGAGCGGCGCTCAGCCCTCGGATTTGCAGCGGGAGTTAGACTTGGAACTGCAGTTGGACGTTCAACAGGTTCAAAGCGTGCTACTCAACTTGGAAGTGGGCGTTGATACCAATCTATTGCAGGTGGTTGACGCCATCCTGCTTGCCCCGACCACAGTCCCCCAGCTGACTGTGCAAACTCTGATCGACCCCGACGTTAGCCAATCCGAACTGCTCGAGAAATCTTGGCAGCAAGGTCCGTTATTGGAGTTTACGATCGCTATTCCAATGGCAGACGGTGGGGTATTACCATGAACTCGATTCTGGCGTTCCATGGGTCGCTCAAGGCACTCTGGTTAATGCTTGCCGTGCTGTTAGTGAGCAGCTGTAATTGGGTCAAAACAGATTCCACTCAGTTGACGGTTGGCCTAGCAGGTCAAGGCAATCGAGCAACCCTATCCCGCGCGGCAATTAGCCAAACCTACCCGTCCTTGGGTCAACTCCGACTGGCAGTGCAACACGCGGCCTTGACTCTGGAACAGATTAATAAACAGTTTAATGGCGGCACCCTCCCTCTGAGTGACGACAAGAGTACCATCTTGTTAGGGGATACCCTGATCAGTCTGGTGGTGCCGAAGGATTTGCCGTTAACGGTCACGGTAAGCGCCTATAATGTTGCCGGTTATAAGGTGTTCAGTGGTAGCCAGTTGGTCAGTGTAGCGGATTTGTCGCGAGCCACGGTCGCCATAGCAGTGGCAATGCGCGTCGATATTGACAGCGCGGTTCCAGTGCTCGCCACAAACACGACGTGTAACGATGCCGACCTCGACGGTTACTGCGACCTATATGAAGATTTGTTTGTGAACGCTAGTGGCCAGCCCGATATAGATGGTGATGGACTCCTAAACAGTCAGGATATCGATGCCGATGGCGATCTGGTCGACGACCAATTCGATCACAATCCCAATATCAGCACCCTACCGACGCTGAGTAACTTCGGTTATCCGATGTTTATTGTCAAAAATCGGCTGCCGAGTTTGGCCGACGTAGCGGTGACGACAGCGGAAAACACGCCGTTCACCTTGCAACTCAGTGCGGCCAATGTTGATGTCGATGGCAATGACGAGGTGGTATTTACCTTGCGAAGTGGCGCTGAACCGGAGCAGGGCAGCGTGGCGATAGACCCCACCGAGGGCGAAATTGTCTACACCCCGAACAACTTCTTTTTTGGCACCGATAGCTTTGATATCAGCATGGCAGATTTGGCTTGGAGCTCGGTCGGCTATAGCAAACCAAACTTTCGGGTCACGGTAACGGTGGTCGATAATCCCAACGTTTTTAATACGCCCCCAACGTTCGACAGCAGGGCGGTGGTGACTGTGAACGAGGGTGAGCTCTACAGCTATACAGTGAGCGCCAGCGATGTCGATGTCGGTGATAGCTTGACATTAAATGTGCCGACACGGCCAACCTGGTTGACCTTTGACAGCGCCACGGGGCTTATAAGTGGCACGCCCAGTAATGCCGAGGTCGGTGACCATGCTGTGGTTGTACGTGTCAATGACGGCCATGTCGATGTTGATCAAACCTTTACGGTGACCGTTGCGAATGTCAATTCAGCCCCTGTCGCCCTAAATGACTCAGATTATCAGTCGACGCCGGGTGCTCACGTTTTACTGAATGTGCTGGCAAATGATTATGACCCGGACCCGAATATATTGCAGGGCACCGGCTTAAGAATATTATCGGCTACGACCGACGAGGGTGAAATCCGAATTTCGCCCAAAGGCACCTATCTGTTCTTTAGGTCGGGTTTGACCGCCAGCGCCAGCGCAACCATCGACTATGTTATTGAAGATAGCTTCGGTCTGACCGATACGGCGACAATTGTAGTAAGGTTGAACAACATCGATATGGACGGCGATGGCCTAAGCCCATTGGTAGCCACTAACGGCTCCGCAGTGCTTGACCCCGACGACAACTTGGCGGATACCGACGGCGATAGTTTCTCGGATTTTTACGAATCCTTTGTCTATGTGGCCAGTGCGCCTTCGAACCAATGGACGGCCGTGTCAACCAATATCACCGTTGACACGCTCTGGACATTGGCCGGATCGCCCTATGTGTTGGCGGACCAAACTATTAGCCTGACCGACAACGCGCAATTGATTATTGAGCAGGGCGTTGAGATTAAGTCCGAAGGCAGCGCTTCACATTTGCTGGTAAGCGCGGGTGCCAGTCTGTCGGTACTGGGCGGGGCCACCGATGCTTTGGCCGTGCAGTTCACCTCGTTTGATGATGATGGGCGACAAGCCCTGAATGGGAGTTCGGGTCTGCCTACCGAGGCCGATTGGCTTGGCATTCAAACAGATTCAGCAGCAGCGCTACTATTCACCCATGTCCGGGTTTATTATGCCGTCGATGGACTCACCCTCAATGCAGGCGACGCTGAGATCGACGATGCCACCTTTGAGTTGTCTTCCGGTGCGGGTCTGACACTTAACACATCGGGACTGATCAGCGTTAGCGACAGCCAATTTGCGGTGAACAACCAAGGTTTGGTTGTGACCTTGGCAGCGAACCCGACGGTATTAACCAATAATATATTCCGCTCGAATTCGGCTGATCAGATTTCTATGGATGGTTCCGGAATCTATTTGGCTGATAATCTGTCGGCCGCCATCGAGGTCAGTAATTCGCTCTTCGTTGACAACACAAGTGCGAATAAGGGCGGAGCCCTTTATGTCGGGGCTAATGTCGAAACCAGAGTTTTAAATAATACCTTTTATGACAATCGGGTAACCCCTACGAAATATAATGGAGGTGCGATTTACGTAGCGAACGGAACCGACACTCTGACTTTTATCGACAATGTCTTTGATCGGAACACCATGGGGGGTGAAGTTGTAAGCGATATTAATGGTTACAGTTCGGCTGTGAATGCCTTGAGCCAATACAACACCACCGATGCTGGGACCTCTACCAGCGGTTCGCGAATGCCGAGCTCAGAACCAACAACCAACAACTTTCAGCGCCATACAACGTACCACGAGGGTTTTTATCTATCGCCCGGCAACATGGCCATAGACAATGGTAGTCTTTCATCGGGATCCATATTGCCCAGCTATCTCGCGCGGCTAGTCTCGCCTACTACCGATGCAAGCGGCGTATTGATCGACGATCTCAGTGCCAATGCCCTGGATATTGGCTTTCACCAAGAGGGTCCGTCGGTGCTTGCGAATGCAAGCCTGACCAACTTTTCACCCACTGTGATCACCGCCAGTTCTGACACCCAAATGAGTGTCACCATCTTGGTCACACCGAGAACAGATCAGGGCCAACGCTTCGATGCGACCGCCGATGTTACATTCGGCAGCACAGGCGCCGGGACCCTGACCTCGATCCAGTATGTCGGGCAGGGCGTGTTTGCGATCGACTATCTTGTTAACATTGCCAGTAACTCTGGCATAAACAACGATCCGGTCGATATCTTTGTTAATGGCACCACTGCGGGTGTGGTGATTTTCAATTGGCTTGCCAGTGACGCCTAAAGGAGCAACCTAATCAAACGGCTTAATCAACGCCTTTTAAAAGGTGGCACAAACAACAATCGCCTTATCTCCATGCTGTTGGCGCTCTTGGTCGCAGGGTTATCGATCGGTTTGATGTTGGTCAGTCCCACTCTGCTGACCAAGTTAGAGGGCAGTTTATTGGATGCTCGCTTTCGCTTGCGCGGTGCTATTGAGCCGTCAGGATTGGTCACACTGGTGGCAATCGATGAGCGCAGTATTGCGGCGATCGGGCGCTGGCCATGGTCTCGTGAAATCGTTGCCGAACTGATTGATAAAACCAACGATCTGGGTGCCGGTACCATTGGTCTGGATATTGTTTTTTCCGAACCGCAACCCTCGGCCAGCGACGCCCTGTTAGCAAGCGAGCTGTGGACGGATGACGAGCGGTCTAAAATTACTACCATCGGTCAACAGATGAACCCGGATCAGGCCTTGATTACCACGCTCTTTATGGCCGGTAATGTCGTCAATGGTCAGTTTTTTTACGATCCCATTGCTCAAGGCAATGCTAGCATGGCGTCACCGGCGGAGCAGAAATTATTGGCCTCCTCTCGTGTTATGGCGGTTAAATCGCGCAATGAGACCTTTAAACACTTGGTCTATGATTCGGTCACGCCTAACTTACCCTCGGTTGCTCAGGCCGGCGAGGGCGCAGGTTTTTTTAATCAGCTACCTGAGTTTGATGGCATAGTGCGCAACGCGCCCCTGGTCGCACAGTATCGAGGTGAATTTTATCCATCTCTGGCGTTAAAAACCCTGTCCCGATACTTAGACAATAGCGCGATCGTTATCCATGCCGATGAATTTGTCATTACCCAGGTGTCCATCGGTGAGCTCGAGATACCAACTAACGAGCTCGGCGCACTGCCGATTAACTATCGTGGCCCGGCGCAAACTATCAATCGAGTAAGTGCCATCGACATATTACAAGGCCGGTTGCAGGTAAACAGTCTGGACGGACATTTGGTGCTGCTTGGGGTGACCGCAATAGGTGTCTTCGACTCCCACGGTTCACCCTATGGCGCCGAATTCCCCGGCTTGGAAATTCAAGCGAATGTGATTGAAAGTATTATCAACGATGATGCCATTCGGAATAACGATTTGTTTCGGGTCGGTGACGTTTTGGTGATCTTACTCGGTGCCCTACTGTTAGCCGTAGTGCTACCCTTTACCAGTCGAATGCCTACCCGAGTACTGTTGTTTCTCTGCCTGCTGTCGATTTTGTTGTACAGCAACTATTTGTTGTTTGCCTATTATAATCTCTGGTTCAATCTGACCTATCCAGTGATTGCCTGGACCGCCTGTTTTGCCGTTCTCATGCTGTATCAGGCCTTTATGGTCGAGGCCCGCTATTCACATGTCCG
>Ga0307488_10005800_pt1 | contig 10192 bp, 9 predicted proteins | sample SB02metaG_FD_202248 | JGI IMG/M metagenome (GOLD analysis project Ga0307488, IMG submission 202248) | Sea-ice brine microbial communities from Beaufort Sea near Barrow, Alaska, United States - SB 0.2 | ecosystem: Environmental > Aquatic > Marine > Coastal | place: USA: Alaska | collected 2017-05-06
CTCTTAGCCTAAGAGATAAAGGTTGACGAAGAACGGAGACTTGTTCGCATTCGTCTGACAGCACCGTGCCGCGTTATCGGAGGCGCGCGTCAAAAAATGCAGACAATCCGCCTGGCCAGATTTCGACTTCCAGGTGGCCAGTGCAATCCGAGACGTTGTCGCGACTGAGGTCAGTCTTCGCGAAACGCGCGCTGAAAGTAAACCATGAGCGGTTGCGTTAGATAACTCAGCGGCGTCCGGTCCTCGGTCTTGAGAAAAGCCTCGGCCGGCATGCCGGGCAGAAGTGAGACATTTTCCAGAGCCTCGAGTGCGGCCTCGTCAGGCATGAGGATTGCTTCGTAGAACGTTTCACCTGTGGTTTCATCGCGCGCAGCATCGGCGGACACGCGGATGACCTTGCCAGTTACTTCTGGGATCGTCCGTCGATTGAACGCGGTGAACATTAGCGATACGTCCTGACCTGTGTAGACCTGCTCGATATCTGTGGGCGAGATCCGTGCGGAAACCTGAAGCGGTTGATCGCCGGGCACGATATACATCATTGGATCTGCCGCCCTGACAACCGACTGTTCTGCAAAGACGCTCGATCCAAAGGTTGTGCCGGCGACTGGCGCCCGGACATCGAGGCGAGACAGCCGCTCGATAAGTCCAAGGTGCTGCTCGACCAGCTCAATCTCATTATAGCCCAGGTCTCTCAGGCGGCTGATGGCCTCTTCGCGACGTTGGTCAAAGAGGGCCAAACGCTGGATCGTCAGCCCTGAAATCTGTGTGCGTGCCTCGGCGACACGTGCCGTCAGGCTACCGATTTCTCCTTCTAGCCTTGCTTGCGCGCGCTGCAACTCGAGAAGGCGCGACGCCTGCGTGAGCCCCTTGTCAAAGAGGCTCTGCACATCGGCCAATTCCTGTTCGATGAGCTCGAGCTGGCGATTAAGTGCCCTATGTTGAGCCTCCAGTCCTTCAATTTGTTGCGCCACTTGCGTCTGCTGCTCGAAAATTAGCTGGGCGTTTTGCGAGAGAGAGGTGCGACGCGCTTCAAAAAGACGATTCTGGCCTTCGAGTTGTTCTTTGATGCTGTCTTCAGGCACGAGCATCAGCTCCGGCGGACTGTTGAAGGTAACCGTCTCCGCGCCATCCCGCTCGGCCTCGAAGCGCGCCATGCGCGCAAATATTTCGAGCAGCTGGCCTTCTACGATAGTGAGTTCACTCTTGAGAAATGTGTCGTCGAACCGCACGAGCACGTCGCCCGCAGCCACAGAAGCACCATCGCGCGCGAAAATCTCTCCAACCACTCCACCATCGGGATGTTGAATAACTTGCCGCTCACTCTCGACCTCAATCACCCCAGAAGCGACCACCGCACCGGCAATCTGCGTATTTACGCTCCAGACCCCGAGGACGCCGACCATCAAGAAAATCACAGTGGTACCGATTGCGGTTGGCAAGGCGGCGCTCCAGCTCTTTTCCTGTTCTGCCATCAGCTATTCTCCCCGCTGACGACGCGTTGAACCTGGCCGGCGTTCTGCATCATCGACTTGATAACCTCGTCTCGTGGCCCGCTGGCCACGACCTTGCCCTGGTCAAGAACTACAAGATTTTTGCATTCAGAGATCGCTGTCGGTCGGTGGGTCATGATCACGACCGCTTTGTTGTCCGCCTTCATTTCGCGCACGACCGAGTTCAAGGCCTCTGATCCATCAGCATCCAGCGCCGAGTTCGGTTCGTCCAGTACGAGTAGCACAGGGTCGCGATAAAGCGAACGGGCCAGTGCAACCCGTTGCTTTTGACCACCGGAAAATTGTGCATCATGAGCCCCGATCCGAGTATTATACCCATCAGGTAGCCTCTGAATGATGTCGTGCACCCGCGCCTTTTTAGCGGCCTTGATGACGAGCGCGGAGTCTGGGTTCAAATCCATTTGCGCGATGTTCTCGGAAACCGTGCCATCGAAGAGCACCACGTTCTGTGGTAGATAGCCAACGTGCCGTCCCAATTGGTCCGGGCCATAATGATCCAGCTTCGCACCATTGAGACGCACCTCGCCGACCACCGGAGTCACTAGCCCCACAATCACGCGGGCCAGAGTCGTCTTTCCTGAGCCACTCTTTCCGATCACGCCGAGCGCCTCTCCGGGCAATATGGTGAGCTTCACGTATTTCAGGATCGGCTCGTCGCCGTGGCGGACAAGCACAGAAACGTTGTTGACCTCGAGCCGGGCGTTTGGCCGCGGCAACTCGAGGGGTGCGTCGCGGTCCGGGCAGTCGGCAAGGAAGGCCTTCAGGCGTTTTCGGCCCGACCGCGCATTCTGGACAATTTGCCAACTTCCAAGGCTCTGCTCGACCGGCGCGAGGGCGCGGCCCATCAGGATTGAGGACGCAATCATTGCACCTCCGCTGATTTCATTATGCAAAACCAGCCACGCCCCCACAGCCAGGATTGCAGATTGAAGGAAGAGCCGGAAGGCCTTGCTGGCGGAAGTGAAGGAGCCTGTCCAGTCGGCGGCACCGATCGTGCGTTTGACGCTGTCCGCGCGGATGTCTTTCCAGCGGTCTGTCATCGCCTGAGACATGCCCTGCGCCCATATGAGCTCGCTTCCTTCCTGGGCTTGGCATGCAAAGCGATCTGCACTGTTGGAGAGCCCATTGGCCTCGGTAACCTTTTTATAGGTCACGACCTGGTTGATGAAGGCGACAGTAATCAGCGCCACGCCGCCCGCTGTCGCCATCCATCCCAGATAGGGATGGAAGATGAAAATGCAGCCGACGAAGATTGGCGTCCATGGAAGATCAAGAAGCGACAGAAAGACCGGAGCGGTGAAGAAGGTTCGGATTGAGGCAAGTGCCGCGAGGGGGGCGGACTGCCTGTGCTGTCCGCCTCGCACCGCTGTGTCTTCGAGAACCGCCCGGAACACGGTATCATCGAAGGCCGTCTGGAACCGGGCACCGGCACGCGCCGCAACACGTCCGCGGGCATGTTCGATGAGACCATAAAACAGGTAGAGCAGGGCAACGAGACCAAACAGTGCTACGAGGGTTTCTTCAGATCGAGACGAGAGCACCCGGTCATAGACCTGGAGCATGAAGAGAGGCCCTGTCAGCATCAGGAGGTTGGTGAAGATGCTGAACAAGACGACCGTTACGATAAGTCGGCTAATGTGTGGTCGGACCTTTTTGGGTTTGCCGCTCGCATTATTCGACATCATGAAACAAACCTACAATACGGCCAATTAAAATTGTAAAAAAACTGCCACTTCAACCTCCAGTCACACATATTGAGAGAAGAATTATTCGCCGCTCAAAAAAAATAACATAAGGTTTAATAGATCGGAATGACCAAAAAAAAAATGTGGGAAGGGGATAACTTGTGTACCCTGTCGGGTAGGTTTATCCAACGTTCTCCAATTGGAATACTGTATGAATCTGTTGCACAAACCAGCTGATAGACAGGTTTTCCCTTTCATCAAGCGGTTTTAGGGCACGGTTTTCGTGACGTGGATGCCAAGCGCAGTACAGCCATTCCGGACCGCGATTTACACCTGAACCTCAGCGACCTGGCGGTCAAAGGTGAGCCATTTCGCGCCATTGGTCCGAGCAACAATGGCGAACCGCCATGAGGCGTTGGCAGAGCAGTTTCATGCAATGTATCCGCTGCCCAGTAGGGTAGTGTGCAGCAATGCCCGAGAGGGTTGTTTCGACACGGCTTCTGCGGTGGTATCAGCTCCAGTTCCGCCAGGGTGCCCAACCCAGATACTTCGATGAGCTCATGCCTTGGGGATCCCGACATAGTCAACTTTTCCCGATTGGCGCCGCGTATAATTGTGTTAATTTTACACCTTAGAAATCATCTCAGACTTAGTGCGCAGCCAAACGGAGCCCGCGGTCTTGGTCTGTTCATCGATGTTTTGGCTTTCGCCGCGTTTTGCTGATGCTTCGATCCCGTTTAACGCCTGTCGAAGCCGCGCCGCCCCAAACACGGCCGCAGTTCCAGCGACTTTATGAGACCGCGACGCGACCTCAAGGAAGTCGTGCGTCTCATCCCCGCCCAGCCAAACAAGAAGGTTATCCACTTCGTTAACAAAGCGTGACCGTAGACTGACGAACATTTCCCCGCCCAAGGCCTCGCGGGTTTCCGCGCTATGGCTATGATCGATCAGGATGGCGTTATCATCATCGGCCGTGCGCCTTGTTTTGTTTAAAACCCCACGAAGCGCTTTGCGGGACAATGGTTTGGTGAGAATACCATCCATTCCATCCTTCAAAAATTCTTCTTGCTCCTCAATCATCGCGTTCGCTGTCAACGCAACAATTGAGGTGTTAGCTGACGCGCCACCATCAGCACGGATCATACGGGTCGCGGCGCGCCCGTCCATAACAGGCATGCTGATATCCATGAGGATAATATCAAATTCTTCTGTCTTGGACATTTCAACACCCTCAAAGCCGTCATGTGCTTCAACGACAGTATGCCCGTCTGCCAGCAGCATTTCACGGGCCACAATTAGGTTAACTTCATTGTCTTCCACTAATAGCACCTTGAGCGGTCGGCTCTTCTGGTGCTCATTGATTTGAGCGGGGACAACCTTCGGCGCTTCGGCTTCCCGGACGGGCAATTCGACCCAGAATGTACTGCCTTCGTCGACAATACTTCGGACGCCAATTTCGCCACCAAGCGCGTTCACAAAACGTTTCGCTATGCTCAAGCCGAGGCCAGTTCCGCCAACATCACGATCATAGGCCGTATTCCCCGTAACAAAGTCATCAAAGACCCGCTTGGCGAGATCTTCGGACATGCCCTGCCCCGTATCGGCTATACTGATCAGCAATCTCGCACCATCCGATTTACCAAAACTTTCGATCATGACCGATACTTTTCCGCGCCTTGTAAATTTCACCGCATTTCCAATGAGGTTCATCATGACATGCTGTAGGTGGTCGCGATCGGAAAATATCCAGTTTATCTTAGGACCATTCCAGCCCCAGACCAAAGACGTTTCGTTCTTGGAGGCTCTGCTGCTTTGGCTGTCAACAATGTCTTGCATCAAGTCAGAAATATTTATTAGTTCGATGTGCGTATTCAATTTTCCTGCATCATAACGCGCGATGTCCAAGACATCTGAAACATGGCCCAGCAACAGGCGGCCTGACGTTTCCATGTAGCGTAAATAGCAGTCCTGGTTTTTGGTCAGGTCGGTGTCGCGCAACAGGTCCATGCTGCCCAATAACCCATTCAACGGGGTGCGGATTTCGTGGCTCATTGTGGATAGAAATTCAGTCTTCACTTTTTCGCTGGCAAGCGCCTTGTCTCGTGCCATGACGAGCGCATCCTCCGCATCGACACGACGGGAAATGTCACGCAGGAATGCGATGAAAATCTCGCCCTCGTCAGTCGTTGCGGTCTGAATCGCGATCTCGACAGGAAATATATGACCGTCTTGATGCTGGGCTTCAAGTTGCACACGACCTTGGCCGATGACATTCTTATCACCGCCCATTTTCATGCGTTCGATGTCCACATCATGGGCAGCGCCCATATGATCCGGGACAATGACCGACCCGATTTCCAGACCCAAAACGGCTGCCTCGCTATAACCAAAGATGGCTTCGGCGGCAGGGCTGAATTCGAGAATTTTGCCATCTAGATCGCACACAACAACGCCGTCCAACGACGTGCCAATAACCGTCTTCATACGTGTCATTGCCTGACTTTTTTCGCGCTCCCTGCGATAGATGACTTTATTGAGACGGGTCAGGTATAAAATTGCCAAAGTCAGCACACCGACCAGCACTACTATCGCGATTGCCAACTGGGTCATCGTTTGGGCAACCGATAAACGATTACCGTCCGCCTCTTGCGCGAAGACCTCCACTGCCGAGTTGCTCAGCGCCCTGAAGACGGGTCGGATCTCAATGATGTTCGCCACAAGTTCAGGCATATCCCGCAGCAATTCATCATCAGGTAAATCAACAATCTGCACGGATTTATTCAAAAAAGCGATCAAAGCTTCGATCAGTTCAAACGACATCTTATCTTCGCGAAGATCTTCAAAAACGGACGCAGTGCTAATCGTAATGACACGGCTAAAAAAAATATCAAATTCTTCACGAAGCTGAAAAATATCAATAGGATTCTGCACCGTCTGATGTGAGAATTCGAGGAATTCGACCTCTAACTGGACCAAAAACCACTCAAGGTTGTCATGTCTCGCCGACCCCAACCATTGAACGCCTCTAGAGACGTCAATGGTCAAAAACGAAATGGCTGAGATCGCAAACAGGCTCGCAATAAGTGTAAAAAAGCGGCCTATTCTCACCCGTTTCAGTCGATTGAACGTCACGCGTGTATCCCTTCAAGTGGACTTTATGACTTCACGGACAGGGTTAGCGAAGAATTTCCAGCCTGTCGAGTTGCCAGATGCTACGTGAATAGACGACCTCAGAGCGAAAGTCTGCGGCGTGGTCATACGGATAGATAACCCAAAGCGGGCCCTTGTCACGTATCGACATCTCTTCTCCATCGATCAGGTAGGCAATGATCGGGCCGCCTTCGACCGCGTCGCTAATCGGAATTTCCACGGTGTAGTCATTAATTGCAGTTGCCAAGAACTGACCGTCGCTCATTCCCATTTCAAGAGCCAAAGTTTGCAAGGAAACACCTGTAAAACTATGAACACCATCGGTCCAGACCGTACTTGTTTCAAAAGTTGTTGCAGGTAGTGCCATCAGGGATGCACGGTCAAAAACGAAAGTGTCGCAACCATCCTCTAGTTCTAGGTCGCCCGATATCGTGAGAATCGCCGGGCCTGTGAGCACCTGTAAGTCCTCTGCCATCGCAATAGTCCCGATGCAGAGCGCAAGAAACGAGCCGAGAATGGTCCAAGATGAGCGAGAAAACATAATATTATCCAAAATAGATATAATAACTGTAACACTGACCGCCACTGAATTCCTTCGGGCATCGGGGTAACGCCCCTCCATTTCGGGTATGAGCTCATACCCCTTTGGATAGGTACCGAGGTTTACGCCACCACACGGAGTGGTTTGTCGCGTTCATCCACGAACGTCGCGAAGTCATCACGCAGATCGGCCCGATCCAATACAAAGGCCACTGTGGCCTGCACGAAGCCCTGTACAGAACCACAATCAAAACGCTCACCTTCAAAACGGCATCCAGTCACACCGACCGAAGCGACGTCCGCATTGATTGTGTCTGTCAGCTGTAATTCACCACCAGCGCCGGGCCCAAGATTGTTGAGGCGATCAAAAATGGCACAGTCAAGGATGTAACGCCCGACGACAGCCTTGGTTGATGCGGCGATATCGGCACTCGGTTTTTCAACCAATCCGCGCGCATGTGAGATGCGGCTGTTTTCGTGGTCGACATCCAAGACACCGTATTTACTGGTATCGACACGCGGCACATCCATGATCGCAACCATGTGGCCCCCAATGTCGTGGTGGGCTTGGACCATTTGCGCCAATGCACCGCGCTTACCTTTGATGACGTCGTCGTGCAGCAAGACAGCAAAAGGTTCATTGCCGATCAAATGCTTTGCCTGTCAAACGGCATGACCCAACCCTAAGGGCTGTGCCTGTCGCAGAATAGTCAGCGACCCTTCCGACATCCGTGTCCGTCCGAGCGCCTCGAGGGCGTCGTTCTTACTGGCCGCCCGCAAGCGATGCTCAAGTTCAGCGGCGGTAACAAAATAATCCCCCAAGGCGTCTTTTCCGGCGGCGGATACAAAGATGAATTCTTCAGGTTGACGAAAAATTGTCATATTTTACGAAAAAAGTGTTTTTTTTACGAAAAATCAGTTACACTTCAATTCTTGAGTCATTTGACAGATCGAAGGCATAAATGAAAATTTTGATCGCAGACGACCACAACATGTTAAGGGATGTGCTGGTTCAGTTTCTAGAAAATGAAGGCGGATTTCAAACAGTCGGGGTCTCCACCTTTGATGAGGCTGCCGTGCGGATCGAAGCGGATGATCCTTATGATCTGGTTGTGCTCGATTATAATATGCCTGGAATGAACGGGCTCGATGGGCTTAAGGCCGCTATTGCATTTGGTGACGGGAATCGTGTTGCGTTGATGTCAGGTGAAGCTAGCAAACAAATTGCCGAAGACGCGCTAGAGGCTGGTGCGGCGGGGTTCATTCCAAAGTCCCTTCCTGCGAAGTCACTGATTAACGCCATTAAATTTATGGCGATTGGTGAGCAATACGCGCCAATTGACTTCATGACAGCCATTGAGAAGACGCCAGCCAACCCCCTCGCGGACAAGCTGACTGAACGTGAATTGCAAATGCTGAAGGGGCTAACCGAAGGCAAGCCCAACAAGCAAATTGCACGTGATTTGGAAATTCAGGTTTCAACGGTCAAACTGCATTTGAAAACGTTATACCGCAAAATGATCGTGGAGAACCGCACACAAGCGGCCATGATCGCGAGTGAAGCCGGCCTGTTTTAGAGCTACTTGTCACTGTTCTTGTGAAGTGGTCCGGCAAATTCGGACAGCGTGCTAAGATGTATCCAACCCGAACGAATGGATACGAGAATGACAAAACGACGGAACTTTTCAGATACGTTTAAAGCTGCTGTGGCGCTTGAAGCGTTGCGCGGCGACAAGACGGTGCAAGAGATTGCGGCCAAGCGACAACTCCACCCAACGTAGGTGAGCACGTGGAAACGGCAAGCGATCGAAGGCATGGCCGGGGTGTTTTTGGACAAGATCAAGAATGCTGAGAACAAGGGCGGCGAGATCAAAGATCTGCACGCCAAGATCGGCCAGCTCGCGTTGGAAAATGATTTTTTTTCACAAGGTCTGAAGACAGGTTGTTTCGCCAAGGCGAATTCACCGGGGTGAGCCCATTAAAACGCCGTGAGATGATCCGCAAAGATAACACAAAACTGAGCCTGACGCGCCAGTGTAAGCTGCTCAAGATCAGCCGTTTGTCAATCTATTACACACCCGTTGGGGTGAATGCCGAGACGCTTAAGTCAGGTTGAGTTGCTAAAGCAATTCAACCGAGATGCATGAGATTGATAGGGTGTTCACAAAATACCCGTTCTTTGGAAGCCGCCAGATAGCAGCCTATTTACCCCAGTCAGGGTTCTCTTCAGGTCGGCATCGTGTTCGTCGCCTGATGAACATCATGGGGTTGCAGGCCATCTACAAGGGGCCGAACACCCGCTGCCCGGCAACACATGCTTGCATGTGTGAGAGGGGGCAAAAAGCACCCACAGCACCGCATTTATCCTTACCTGCTGAGAAAACTGGCAATCACCCGACCCAATCAGGTTTGGTGCAGCGACATCACCTATATTCCCGTCAAAAATGGCTTTCTGTATCTGGTGGCAATCATGGACTGGGCGACGCGAAAAGTGCTGACTTGGCGGCTCTCAAATACGCTGGATGCTAGCTTCTGTGTTGAGGCGCTGGAGGAGGCTATTTCCAAATACGGCAAGCCAGAGATCATGAACACAGATCAGGGCAGCTAATATAAAGGCTCCAGCTGGATCACAGCTTTGACTGAAGCCAAAATCAAAATCTCTATGGATGGCAGGGGCCGCTATCTGGACAACATCTTTATCGAATGCCTGTGGCGGTCGTTGAAACAAGAGGCCGTCTATCTGCATGAAATCATCGACGGTTTCCAAGCGAAACGGACCATCGATGACTGGATTGAGTTCTACAACTCAGAGCGCCCTCACACTGCCCTTGATAAGCGCACTCCGGACATCGCATACTTTGGCCACCCAGAGATACGAAAAGCCGCATGAACACACACCAGATGCATCTTAGACAAACCGCAAAACTGTCCCAAAAAGCAGGACCACTTCATAGCGAAAAGGGCTGCGTTTTGTCATCCCGCGACGCTAATTGCTCACCCTGCCCGCCTCAGCCGATTTTGCTCTGACAGTGCTGCTGTCAGGGCTTTAAAACTCGTTAGTCTGATTAGGGACCCGGTACGCGGACTTCATCAAGGCCAGCGGTAATGTATACTGCTCCAACAGGCAGGACACATGACCGCTCTCAGTAACGATCAACGTCAGTCGAAAAAACCTCGCATAAACGGTGCCATCCACACATGACAGCACAGCCTTTCTTTTTTCTGACTTTTGACAACAATCTAATCATTATAAAATGAAATCACTCGCATCTAGGGTGATCAACCCAGTTAACTCGATCTCAA
>Ga0307488_10005802_pt1 | contig 10192 bp, 8 predicted proteins | sample SB02metaG_FD_202248 | JGI IMG/M metagenome (GOLD analysis project Ga0307488, IMG submission 202248) | Sea-ice brine microbial communities from Beaufort Sea near Barrow, Alaska, United States - SB 0.2 | ecosystem: Environmental > Aquatic > Marine > Coastal | place: USA: Alaska | collected 2017-05-06
TTCGTAACAAACCGCTGCCGGATCTCCTTGGTAAGCTCCCCGCACCACCGGGACATCCAACTTCTCTCCCCAGGCAACAAGCTGCTCAATTGCCGCGGCACGAAAAGTGTCTCCCGCCGCCAAGATGACAGAGTGTCTTCCTCGGCGCAGCAATGAGGCTAGCTTGGCCATCGATGTTGTTTTGCCGGTACCATTGACCCCCACCACGAGAACGACCCGAGGTCGCCCAGGTAAGGGCAAGAGCGGGGGAAGGGTTGGGGGCAAAAGTTTCGTTAATTCCTCACGCGCCTCGCGTTCCACCTGACTGGCCACGGCGGAAAATCCCGTCACCTCCTGCAGTGAGGTGACTAGCTGCATCGTTGTCTTAACCCCCAGATCCGCCTGGAGCAGCAGTGCCTCTAGCTCATCCCAGTCGACGGGTCGCCCACGGAACTTTTCCGCGATACTGCGCAAGAATCCCATAGCCATGATCAGGAGACACCGTGAGAAGCTCGGCCTATTTCTCGGCGTACCCGATCGAGCACTCCATTAGCGAAACGCGCCGATTCAGTCGAGGCGAGACTCCGTGCCATCTCGATCGCCTCATTAATAGTGACAGCCGCGGGGATGTCTGGGCGGGCTAACATCTCCGCCACGGCAAGACGCAGAACAGCACGATCAACTGCGCCGAGGCGCTGCAGACTCCAGTTTTGCAGGGCGTTGCCCAAAAGTTCGTCGATTTCCGTGAGCCGCTCAATCGTAATTGCCAGCAAATCAGTGGCGAATGGGGCCATGACATCACCCACCAAAGTTCCGGATTTTTCTTCAGATCCAAGCACTAGCACCCCGCGCATTTCGGCGCCGTAGAGCTGCTGAACAGCCTGGATACGGGCTTCGCGACGATTTTCTTTGGGCACGGCAAAAAAGACGCTGGCAATCAGCGAAGGGAGGGCTGTTTTTTGAGCTGTCCCTTGACCCGTATCATAGCGAACGCCGCACGAGCAGCCTCGATGCCACGATTGAGATCCTCGCTCAGGCAGCGCTCTCGCGCTTCCTCTTCACTGGAGACCAAAAGAACTTCGTGGATCACCGGAATGACGTGCTTGAGGGCAACTTGTTGCAAGGCATCACTCACGCTCTTAACGATAAACTCTGCGTGCTTGGTTTCTCCCTGCATGATCAGGCCCAAAGCGATAATAATGTCCGGTTTCCGCTGGGCCGCCACCATTTCAGCCACCACCGGAATTTCAAACGCCCCCGGTGCTCCGAGGAGCTCGATATCGCACTCGTCGTTGATCTGAAATATTTCTTTGCAGGTGTTATTGACCAAGCCCTGAACAAATTCTGGGTTGTACTCGCTAGCCACGATGACAATGCGGGGGACGGTGGACATCTGCCACTGCTTGGCAGGACGTGTTGGCATCTTAGTGGACATGGTTACTTGTGGCAGAAAAACAAGAGAGACGGCAATCAGAGAATATGTCCTAGCTTGCGCTTTTTCGTCTGCAAGTAACGGGCATTTTGGGCATGCGGCTTTGATTTGATCGGCTCGCGCGCCGTAATTTCCAACCCATGTCCAGCGAGGCCTACCATCTTACGCGGATTGTTGGTCAGGAGACGAATCTTGCGTACTCCTAAATCAGATAAGATCTGAGCACCTAGACCATATTCCCGCAAATCCATGGGAAATCCTAGTCGCTCGTTGGCCTCGACGGTGTCGAGGCCATCCTCCTGAAGTTTGTAAGCGTGGATTTTGGCGGCAAGTCCGATTCCACGCCCCTCCTGCCTCATGTAGACGAGCACTCCCGAGCCATGCTCGGCGATTTGACGCATCGCCTGATGAAGTTGTGATCCGCAATCGCAGCGGCGGGAAGCAAAGACATCGCCAGTCAAACACTCGCTATGAACCCGGACCAGCACCGGTGCGTCCGGATCAATCTCCCCGCGAACAAGGGCAAGATGGTTGGCCCCGTCGATCAGAGAACGATAAAGATAGAGATCGAAGTCGCCGAAGTCTGTCGGAAGGCTGATGCACTGTTCGCGTTCGATTAGCTTCTCCTGTCGACGGCGGTAAGCGATGAGATCTCGGATGCAGCAGATCTTTAGTTTGTGCTTCCGACGAAACTTCAGAAGGTCAGGCAGTCGGGCCATGGCGCCATCGTCCTTAAGAATCTCGCAAATGACCGCCGTCGAATCGAGGCCAGCCAAGCTGGCCAGATCGACCGCCGCTTCGGTGTGCCCCGCTCGCTGCAATACCCCACCCTCACGTGCCTGCAAGGGAAAGACATGCCCTGGTTGGGTTAGATCCTGAGGTCCCGACTTACCTTCCGCCAGAATTCTAATCGTACGGGACCGATCACGGGCACTGATCCCGGTAGTCACTCCCTGGGCGGCGTCAACCGAAACAGTAAAATCAGTGCGGTGAACCTCACGGTTGTGCGCCACCATCCGCTGCAAGCCAAGTTGTCTAGCCCGAGCTTCGCTCAAAGGCACGCAGATGAGTCCCCGGCCATGCTTGGCCATGAAATTGACTTTTTCAGGGGTGGATTTTGAAGCGGCCATGACCAAATCCCCCTCGTTCTCGCGTTCGGCATCGTCGGTCACAATAACCAATCGGCCAGCCTTAATGTCTTTCAAAACATCCTCAATCGAATCAAAGGAACTTTTAGCCACAGCCACTTAGTAAAGCATCCCTTGAGGCACAGGGCAATGATCAGAACGGGGTGAAGGCTTTGATTTTTTCGGTATGAGCGATAGTTTCGTAGCCATAACCATGCGAAACACACTCTTTTTGGCCTTTATTTTGATCGGGGTGGTGTCGGCCGTACGAGCGTCTCCAAGTTTTATCATCATCGATGACCAAACCGGTCATATTCTGGCGGCAGAGGGAGAGAACAAGAAGCGGCAGGTGGCCAGCCTAACCAAAATCGCCTGCGCCATGGTTGTGCTAGATTGGGTCTCTTCGACCGGAGGCTCGCTCGCCTCCATCGCCACCGTCCCACCTCAGGTATTTAGGGTTGGTGGGGCCAATCCATGCAACCTACAGCCCGGCGACCGTCTCTCTTTGCGGGACTTGCTCTACGCCGCCATGATGACCTCCGACAACCGCGCTGCCTACACCCTGGCTCATCACGTGGGAAGACTTCTGCCAAATTCGCAAATGCTCAGACCAGCCGACAACTTCACGGCTCAAATGAATGCCCTCGGAAGGCAGTTGGAGATGAAGCGCACCCTCTTCCTCAACCCTCACGGATTAGACAACCTCAAATCGCCGCCCCACTCAACCGCCGCGGATCTCGCGCGCTTAACCCGTTATGCCTATCGGAACAGTGGTTTCAATTTCTATGTCTCCCAGCCAGCGAGAGAAATCAGGATCGAAGACGCCGCTGGGAAAAGCCGGAAATTTCTCCTCCGCAACACCAACCAACTCCTGGGACAAGAGGGAATCGAAGGAGTCAAAACCGGCCGAACCGCTCGGGCGGGGGATTGTCTTATCCTTGCCTCAAGTCGCTCTCCTCAGCCGATCACGGTCCAAGGAAGGCAGCTCGCCCTTCCCCGCCGGATCATTGTTGTTCTCCTTGCCTCCCCCAACCGATTCAGGGAGGGACTACAATTAATCCAAAGGGGGTGGAATCTGCATGAGCGTTGGTCAGGCCAAGGCAGGCCTATTTCCAAGCGTTCCGGCCTCTGATCACTATGGGAAGAAAACGCCTAGGTATCCTGACCGCTGGGGGAGATTGTGCCGGACTCAATGCGGTGATTAGCGGGGTAGTCCGTACCGCAGCGATCCATGATCTTGAGGTGATCGGCTTTGCTGAAGGTTACGAAGGACTACTTCATCCTTCGACAGCACGTCTACTGAGCCAGGAGGAAACCCGAGGCATCGAGCTGACGGGAGGAACTATCCTTGGCTCAACCAACAAAGGAAAATTTCAGTCACGGAGGGGGGCTGATGGCACCTTGGCCCTGCCAGAGTCACTCATCCGAGCAGCCCGCCATAGCCTCGACCACCATCGGGTTGATGGGCTCATCGTTCTCGGGGGCGATGGCTCCCTTCGTACAGCGCTGCAATTATCCAAGTCCGGCATCAATATCATCGGTGTACCCAAAACTATCGACAATGACATTGATGCCACGGATGTAACATTCGGCTTCGATACGGCGGTGAGCCGAGTGGCCGAGGCGGTAACCAACCTTCGCTCCACCGCGGAGAGCCACCGCCGCATCCTTATCCTTGAGGTGATGGGACGGCATACCGGATGGCTGGCTCTGCACGGGGCCATCGCTGGGGGCGCCGACATCGCCCTAATCCCAGAGGTTCCTCTCGATTCAGAGCGATTAACCCAATTCATCAAAAAATCTGAGAGAGAAGGTCACCGCTCATTGGTGATGGTAATTGCCGAAGGCACTCGGGCTAAATCCGGGAACCAGATTCGCCAGAAAACTTCTGCGGGCGACAGCCGTCTCGGAGGGGTTGGTCACCATCTCGAGAGCCTCGTAGCAAGATGCACCGGAAGAGAAACCCGCTGTACGGTTCTCGGCCACTTGCAAAGGGGAGGAACCCCCGGAGCTTTTGATCGTATCCTCGGTCAGCAATTCGGAGTTCATGCAGTTGCGCTTGCGGCCGATGGTAAATATGGGCGCATGGTTAGCTACCGCTCAGGCGAAGTGACCGAAGTTGCTCTGGCCGATGCGGTCAACCATCGCCGCAACATCACCCCCCAAAGTCAAATCCTTGGCCATGCCCGTGCCCTCGGTATTTTTCTCGGCAATTAGCTTTATCGCCCGACCTGATTCTTACTCGTTACCGCGGTAAGAAGAGTCTCTTCGTAAGCATCGGCAATCGCTCCCAGGTCAAATTTTTCTGCCATCCGCAGACTGGCCTCCTGGCGCTGCTTCAGCTCATCTCGGCTACCCATCACGGCGCCCAACGCCTTTTCCCAGGCCCCCTCATTGGAAACTGGCAAAAGCCAGCCATTAACCCCGTCCTCCAGCACATCTCGCAAGCCGGGAATGTCACTACCCACGATGGCGAGCCCGCGGGCCGCTGCTTCGACGGCCGCCACCGGAAGCCCTTCCGAGAGTGAGGGCATCAGCAGAAGATCCGAAGAAGACATCGCGCGATCCACTTCAGCAGCGTCTACCCATCCGCGCAATTCGCACTGCCCGGAAACACCCCCTTGAGCCAAAACCTCCTCCAAGGATCCTCGCAGTGGACCGTCTCCTAAAAATACCGCACGCCAGGGGCGACCCCGCAAAGAGCTCAGCACCCTCCCCAGGAAAACAGGATTTTTTTGCACGCTCATGCGCCCGACAAACAAGAGACGCAGGACCCCCCCTGCATCCGGCGGTGGTGGCTGACTTGCCCAAGTAGAGGTGCCATTGAGAATAACCTTTGCCTCCACCCCATAGGCTTTCCTTGCCAGGTCAGAAACGTGGGAACTCACCGCGGTGAGAGCGGCGGCATGACGCCAGATCGGCCAGGTGAAAGGCTTGGCCAAGCGAAACAAATGGTCTGTCTGTTCCGGCGCTCCCCCTGGCACATCACCTAGGTGCGCCGTCAGGACATAGGGTACCCCAGTCATTCGATGAGCAACCCAAGCTACCGGGCCGGACGGAACCGCAAAGTGAACATGCATGACATCAGGGTGCCAAGTGGTAGCGGCGCGCCAGACCGGCCAGATGTTGCTGAGGATGTAGCCTAACATCTCCGGGACACTGCAGGTATCGGGTTTCCTACGAAAAGAGAAACTACGACGAACATCCACCCCATCAATCATCTGGCGCGAGGGAAGTTCCCCTGCGCCGGATGTTTGAACTCTTACTTGATGGCCTCGCCGAGCCAATTCACCAGCGATCTGCGCTGCTACCCTGCCTCCCCCCCCACCCACCGGAGGATACTCATAATTAACCACGAGAATTTTCATCCGAGGGTCTTTTTCCACTGCCCATAAACCCAAGCATTCCAGAGAAAGAGACGATGATTGCGCCGCCCAGAAATATGCTCTTTTTCCAGACGGGCAGCCAAAGTCGGACAAGGTTGCTCCTTCGGGTTGATCTGCAATCCCCCCGACTGAAACCATGAGCCAACCGGTATACCGAATCCTTTCTTTTTCCGGTCAATAATATCTTGAGGAACCAATCCCCGAGCCGCCCGCTTGAGCAAGTATTTTGTCTTCCCTCTGCGCAAGCGCCAGGAGGAGGGAATACGCCTAACGAAATTAACAACATCAAGATCGAGGAACGGCGAACGCACCTCCAATCCATTCATCATGCTGGCCCGATCTACTTTAGCTAAAACGCTTTCCTGCAGATAGATCCGAATAAAAAAGCCAGTCGCTTTTTCCACCATGTCATTGCTGTGGACTCCATCCCAAGCCACGATGGCTTCACTAAAGACATCTTCCAGCTCGATATTGGAGCCGAAGCAGTCGCCCCAATCCTTGGAGTCCATCCCAGCCATCCAGTTGGGAATCCACAGGGGAGGCCTCAGGGCAGCTCCACGAACAAAGCGCTTTAGAGCGAAATCTAAACTGAGGTAACGGTGTGAGACTGGGAGACGATCAGCCAAGGCAATGATGGCTGGGTGAAGTGAACGGGGAACCACGCGATGATAAGCAGCGGCGAAGGGCAGGGCACGAAATGGTTCGTATCCAGCGAAAAGCTCGTCACCGCCATCTCCACCCAGTGCCACCGTGGCATGCTGACGGGTGAACTTGCTCAGCAAATAGGTGGGGAGAAGCGAACTGTCTCCGTTGGGCTCATCAAGGCGAGAAAAAATCTCAGGCAAAAGCGCCCGCGCTGAATCCAAGCTGAGAGTTTCGGTGCGATGTTTCGTCCCCAGAATTCGCGCTATCCGGTTGGCAAAAGGGAGTTCGTTGTAGCTGGCCTCATCGAAACCGATACTGAAAGTCTGGAGCGCTCCGGTTGGTAAATCCGCAGCGGCCAGAGCCGCGATCAACGAAGAATCGATCCCCCCGCTAAGAAAAACCCCGATAGGCACATCCGCCACCATGCGCCGGCGCACCGCCGCAGCCAGGAGAGATCGTAATTCTTCAGTCGATGAATCGAGGGAAAGGTTACCCACCGGCTCCGGTTGGTATTCCCAGTAACGCCAGATTTTCAGGTCACCCGAAGTGAGCTCATAGGACAAGGAGTAACCTCCGGGCAACTTACGGGTACGGTCAGTCATAGCCAGCGGCGCCGGAACATAGCCGTAGGCAAAAAACTTTCTTACTGCCGCGGCGCAGATGCTCCGCGGAACATTGGGATGACCGTGGAGGGCAGTCAACTCAGAGGCGAAGGCAAATAATCCGGAGGAATGGGCATGATGATAATAAAACGGTTTTTTACCAAACCGATCACGGCTGCCAAAAAGACGCCGACGCGCCCGATCGTAAATAACAAAAGACCACATGCCATTGAGACGGTCGACCATGGCATCGCCCCACTCAGCGTAAGCTGCCAGAAGAACTTCCGTGTCCGAGTGATCGGTCCGGAAAATACTTCCTCCTTTTTCTAATTCCTGGCGCAACTCAGCAAAGTTATAGATTTCGCCATTGAAAACTATGGCAAGCGAGCCTTGGCTATTCCACATCGGTTGGGAACCATCCCCAAGATCAAGGACGCTGAGCCGCCGATGCCCAAGGTGGACCCCCTCGCCACTCCACAATCCTTCGGCGTCGGGTCCCCGATCGGTCAAACGGCGCGTCATCCGGGCCAGATCTTCCCTGTTCCCCGGACCGAAAAATCCTGCGATGCCGCACATGGCTAGACTGGGATCATTGGTCTGGCGGACCGGGTCGCAACATGTAGGTCGACTTGTCCTGCGCCTCGTAGAGAGTTCGGGTGATCATTTCGGCAAGTAGACCCATGAGCATGCAGATGATTCCGGTCATAAAAGAAAACACCGCCATCATAGGAAGAGGCGTGTCGGTAAAAAAGTAGCCATTGGCACGCATGTAGAAAGTCCAGAGAGTAAAGACGAAGGAAGCACCGAAGAAGAGTAATGCCCAAAACCCGAAAAGATACATCGGCTTAAGCATGAATTTGTCCATGAATCTGACCGTCACCAAATCGAAGACAACCTTTGTCACTCGCTCCAATCCATACTTTGACGATCCCGTTTTACGGGCGTGGTGGCTAACCGCGACCTCGGTGATCTTCGCTCCGTGCCACTTGGCATAAATGGGGAGGAATCGATGCATTTCTCCATAAAGCCGCACCCCTTTGATGACGCTGGCTCGGTAGGCCTTAAGCGAGCAGCCAAAATCATGGAGATCCACTCCCGAAACTTTGGAGATGAGACGATTAGCCATGATACTGGGTAAATTGCGCTGCAGGGCATTGTCCTGCCTATCTTTGCGCCAACCGCTGACCACGTCATAGCCCTCCTCAATTTTTTCTAACATATGAGGAATGTCTGCCGGGTCATTCTGATTGTCGCCGTCCATGGGAATAATGACCTCGCCAAGGGCGTGATCAAAACCTGCCATCATGGCCGCTGTCTGTCCGAAATTACGCCGAAAGTGAAGCACCCGCACGTGCGAGTCCCCGGCGGCAATTTCGTCGAGTTTAACATCGGAGCCATCCGTGCTGCCGTCATTAATGAAGATCAACTCCCAAGAACGACTACTGGCGTTCATCACCCGAGAGGTCGCCTGGTAGAGCCGTTCCACCGCATCCAATTCGTTAAAGACCGGAACCATGATGGTAACCAAGCCGCAAGATTTGCTAGGGATAATCATATCAGCGTGGAAAATATTCGGTGATCGCCTCGATCAATCCATCGAGATCATGCTTTTCCGCCTCGAGGGAAGGTTCAGCCCCCTGCTCTTGTAAGGCCTTAGTTGTCGCAGGTCCGATAGTGCCAAACTTTAATCTCTTTGGCAGTTGTAATTTCAGAGCGAAAAAATTGCGAACGGTGGAGGCACTGGTAAAAACAACCAAATCGGCCCCTTCCTCCTCCAGCCTGCGCCCCGCCCCGGTGCAGTCATCGATCTCCGGCACCGTACGGTAAGCAATGCCCTCGTCGACGATCGCTCCCAAGGACGTCAAACCCTGAGCCAAGACGCCGCTTGTTTCTTCCGGACGAACCAGCAGAATTTTAACATTCTCCACCCCAACCTCCTTGCGGAAGGTTTCGACCAGCGATTCCGCGTGGAAATTCTCCGCCACAAGGTCCACTTGAAAATGGTTTTCCTTCAATCTAGCGGCCGTAGCCGCCCCCACGGCAGCAAATCTTGTTCCCCCAATGTCCCGAGCATCATGGTAGAGCTTATAAAAGAGTTCAAAAAAGGTGTCTACGCCATTGGCGCTAGTAAAAACGATCCATTCGTAGCCGTGGGCATCTTGAACAAGTTCGCCAAATTCTATCAGTTTTTTCGGTGGCAGATGACGGATGAGGGGCAATTCGGAGACATCCGCTCCGAGATTTCGGAGAGCTTCGGTCAACTTTGAGGCCCGCAAACGGCTCCGGGTTACCACAATCCGTCGACCGGAGAGAGGGCGCCAGGCCGCCCAATCCAATTCGGCAAGCGGGGAGGCAACCTCACCAAAAACAACAACGGCGGGGGCAGATATTCCCCGGGCCGAAACCAGATCGGCGATCGTTTGCACAGTGCCCCGCAAAACCTCTTGGTTACCCCGCGTGGCCCAGCGCACCACCGCAACCGGCGTGGTGGGAGTGGCTCCACCTGAAATCATATGGTCCGCGATACCTCGCAGGTTTTCTACCCCCATCAACATCACCTTGGTTCCGGGCGCCGCCCCGAGGCCGGCATAAAGTGCCCCAGCTTTTTCATCTTGAGGATCATGATGGCCCGAAAATATGGTGAGAACTGAGTTGATCGAACGCTGGGTCACCGCCATGCCGGCATAGGCAGGACCAGCGATGGCTGAACTGACGCCGGGGACGACCTCAAAAGCTAGGCCAGCCTGAGAGAGCGCCAGACATTCCTCCGCCCCCCGAGCAAAAACAAACGGATCGCCTCCCTTGAGTCGTACCACCCTTTGCCCCGCGGTCGTTTTTTCCACCAGAAGAAGATTAATTTCCTCTTGGGTCATGGTGTGATCGCCTGACTTTTTACCAGCATAAATAAAATCAGCCTCGGTCGGGGCCCAAGCTAGCAGCGAAGGGTTCACCAGATGGTCGTAAACAATTGTCTCAGCCTGAGACAGGACCTCTCGGCCACGCAAGGTGAGCAAGCCAGGG